>PVMK01189005.1_pt1 | contig 17820 bp, 17 predicted proteins | sample 1853481 | NCBI WGS metagenome assembly PVMK01 (sample SAMN08533507, study PRJNA380276) | Marine sediment metagenome, whole genome shotgun sequencing project. | reverse complement strand
CACTGTTCAGTTCGACCTCCAACGTCTCGCGTGTCGTCGCCAGCGTGTCGAGCAATACACCGATCACGTGCGGGGCGCAGCGCACCGAGTAGCGGTCCTGAAGGCGCGCGGGCGTTCGCGCGGGTGTCGATAGCAGGTGCTCTCGAATCCACGCGGCGGCCTGTACAGAGCCCGGATGCGGCTTGAGTTCGAAGATTCGTGCCGAAAAATGCTCGGGGTTGCCCTGGATCGCTTCGCTCACCATGGCGGTCACGGCCGCAGCCAACCGCGCGAGGGTCTGTGCACGCTCGAAGGCGAGGCATGCCAGCCCCGTCATTGCGCTGGTGCCGTTCATGATTGCGAGGGTGTCGCGTGCACTCAGCTGCAGGGGGTCGACCCGAATTTTCCGCAATGCGTCGGCTGCCGACATCACCTCGCCCTGGAAGCTCACTTCGCGCTCGCCGGCGAGCGCTGCGGCGAGATAGGAAAGGGGCGTCAGATCGCCGCTGGCGCCCACCGAACCTTCGGCCGGGATCTGCGGCAGGACCCGCTCGTTGAGCAGCAGACACATGCGTTCGAGAAGCTCCGGCCCGACGCCGGAATGTCCTTTCGCGAGCCCAGGCAGCCGCGCGGCTACGACCGCCGCCGCCTCGTCGTCGTCGAGAATCCGGCCGGTCCCAACACCGTGGAGCCGGAAGAGATTGGTGCCGAGCTCGCTCGCGAGTTCCGGGGGGATTGCGTTTCCGACGGACGAACCGACACCGGTCGAGATTCCGTAGATCGGCTCCACGCCCGCCTCGAACAACTCCTGAAGCAGCTGCTGCCCCTCTTTCAGCTTTGCCCGATATCCGAGATCGTCGTCGAGGGCCGCCTCGGCGTCGCCGCGCGCCAGGGCGACGACATCTTCGATCCGGATCGTCTTCCGGCCAAAGACGACAGTCGCCGGCTTACGGCTCTCCCTGAGGGAATGTCGATTCGGGTCCATGGCTTCCATTCGTTGTTGCGTTGTCGCTGGGCTTCACCAACCGAGGGCTTCGGGGTCGCAAAGCCGAGACCCGGCGCTGGTCTCGTCATCCGTTGGCACCCAGACACGGCCGATTGAAAAGTCGAATCCGCCGACCCAGCGTTCGATCCGGTCGACAAACAGCCGTATTATACTGAAATGCAACGGATTTCACGGCTCGTTGAGGCGCCTGCGGAGGATTCGTTGCCCACCAGAACCAGCCGATTCAAGCGGCTCACTTCGCGCGGTTGGCGGATTCTCGCCACCGGCTTTGCGTTCGTCGAAGCGGGGATCCTGTCGCTTCTGCTGGCCGCTAGCGCTTCCGGATTACACGTGCTTCCGGGAGATCGGGAACGGGCCGAGCTGCGCGCGCAACGCGGAATCCACTGGCTGACCCGGTTCTACCTGGGCGGGCTGAGCCTCCTGGGCGCTTTTCGGGTCCGTTGCAGCGACCGCGAGAAGCTCCAGCGCCCGGGAATCCTCGTCGTCGCGAACCACCCGACGCTGCTCGATGCCTGGGCGCTGATGTCGCAGATGCCCCAGGCCGACTGCATCGTGAAGGAGCGTTACTACAAGAATTTCTTCCTGGGTGGAGCCGCGCGCGGGGCCGGTTTCATCCCGAGTCGCGAAGGTCCGGACCTCGTCGACGAATGCGTCGACCGTCTGCGGCGGGGCCGTACGCTGATCGTCTTTCCGGAGGGAACCCGCTCACCGAAAGGCCAGATCGGTCCGTTCGCGCGCGGTGCCGCCCACATCGCGCTGCGCTCGGGATGCGACCCCATTCCTGTGACGCTCCGCTGCAACCCGGCTACGCTCCACCATGGTCAAGCCTGGTGGGACGTGCCCTACAGCACACCGATCCTGACTCTGACCGTCGGCGACCCCATCCCAATCAAGGACGTCGTCAATGCGGAGATGAGTCGAGGCCGAGCTGCGCGCGAGCTCACGACCTATTTCCGCGAATATTTCGAGGGGCAATTGGCACGTGGCTGAACACGAATCGCTCCACGCGGAACTGAAGAAGCTCATCGTCGAAACCCTAGCTCTGGAAGACACCACGCCCGACGAGATCGAAACCGATGCCCCGCTCTTCGGAGAAGGACTCGGTCTCGACTCGATCGACGCGCTAGAGATCGCCATGGTTCTCGAAGAACGCTACGGCGTGACCCTCGACGACGATCCCGAAGCGAATCAGCGGGTCTTCGAATCCGTCCGGAGCCTGGCCGCGTTCGTGGCCGAGAGCCGGGTGAGGTGAGCCCGCTCTGCCACCTCCTCCAGCAAGACCGCGATTCGTCCAGCCAGGTTGCCAGGCATTGGGATCACGTTGCGGGGGCAGACCAGACGGTCCCTTGGCACGCGTTCCGGCGAGATGTAGCTGGCTTACGCGATCGGATCGCGTCGGGGCCAGACGGCGCGTGGGTGCTCCTCACCGAGGACGCCTATGCGTTTGCAGTCGGACTCTTTGCACTCTGGCATGCGGGGCGCAGCGCAATCTCTCCTCCGAACCGGCAGCCGAGTTCGCTGCGCGCCCTCCACACCCGCTCGGCGGGTGTTCTCTCGGATCGGAGCGACTGGTTTCCGGAGACTTCCGTTCTCCATCCAATCGAGGGCGTCGAACCCGGAGACCCCGGCAACCTGACACCACTCCGCCCCAATGCGCTCGCGATGGAACTCTTCACATCCGGAACGACGGGTGGCGAGAAACCGGTCGCCAAGCGAATTCGACATCTGGAAGACGAGGTCCGCGAACTGCACGCCACATGGAAGACACTGATCGGTGAGGCGACCTTCTTTTCCGCAGCTTCGCACCAACACGTGTACGGGCTTCTCTTCGGCGTGCTGTGGCCACTCTACGCGGGGAACACGATCCAGAGACACCACTACCTCCATCCCGGTGAACTGGTTCCGCGCATGCGAGAGACCGGTGACTGCGTGCTCGTCAACGTCCCGACCCACCTCAAGCGACTCGTACGACATGCACACGTACCCACCCTTCGAGGCGTGTGCCGTGTGGTCTTCTCGTCAGGTGGACCGCTCGCGGCTGGTGTCGCACACGACATTGCGGGCGCGCTTGGCACACCCCCGATCGAGGTGCTCGGATCCACGGAAACCGGCGGCATTGCGTGGCGTAGCCAGCAGCCAAAGGAGACGGAGTGCGGCTGGACACCCTTCACCGCGGTGCGCGTCACGTGCGATGGTGACGACAACCGCCTGCGGGTTCGCTCGCCCTTTGTCAGCGTAGACTCGGGCGAGAAGGGTTTCGCGACAGGCGATCGCATATCGATCCATGCTGATGGAAGCTTCGCCCTGGAGGGGCGCTCCGATCACATCGCCAAGATTGGAGAGAAGCGTCTCGACCTCACTCGCATGGCTTCGGAACTGCGCGCGAGGCCCTCGGTCGAGGAGGTCGCACTCGCGACGATCGATCGCGACGCGGAGTTGCGCGTGGCGGCGACCATCGTTCCGTCCGAAGAAGGTTGGGCGTTGATCCAACGGGAAGGAGAGCAAGCGTTCGTTCGCGTACTCCGCACCTGTCTCGCGGATGCGTGGGACCCCGTTCTCCACCCACGCTACTGGCGCGTCGTGTCGGGGCTTCCCGCAAACAGCCAGGGCAAGGTTACGCTCGACGCTTTGCGCAGCCTCTTTCGGCCACTCGAATCTGAAAACGCCGGGGCAGACCGGCCCATCGTGCTCGATCAATTTCGCGGCGACGACTACCTGGAGCGATCGTGCCAGGTCCCCGAAGACCTCGGCTGCTTCTCCGGACATTTTCCGGGCCACCCCGTGGTACCCGGCGCTTTACAGCTCGACTGGGCGCTGGACGTCGCTGCCGAACTATTGGACGCACCGCCGCGCGTCGCAGAACTCGAGTCGATGAAGTTCCCCGCACCGTTAGGCCCCGGCCAGATCTTTCGGATCCGCGTGCGCAACGTCGCCGACAACCGGATCGACTTCACGATCTCCGGTGAAGACACGGATCATGCGAGGGGGCGCGTGCGCCTGGCCCGCGGTCGCCGATCGGGGCTGCAACCGTGAAGGCGTGTCTCGTGATTCCGATCTACGACCACGGCGAAACCATTGGTGCCGTCGTGGAATCTCTGGCGTCGATGAACCTGCCGTGCATCATCGTCGACGACGGTTGTGGTCCGTCGACCCGCGCGGTGCTCGACCACCTCGAGGCACAATACGCGTGGCTCGAGGTCGTTCACCATCGGGAGAATCGAGGTCGTGGTGCGGCTCTGAAAACCGCTTATCGGATCGCCGGGCAGCGCGGAATGACACACGTCGTTCAGCTCGATGCCGACGGCCAGCACTCCGCGGCCGACGTCCCAAACTTCATCGAAGCGGCGCGCGCCCAGCCCGACGCACTCGTGCTCGGCGCGCCAATCTTCGACGATTCGATCCCGTGGCACCGGGAACACGGCCGGAAGCTCTCGAAGGCCATCGTCTGGGCCGAAACGGGATCTACCGCCGTACGCGATCCGCTCTGTGGATTTCGCTGTGTTCCGTTGAGTCCAACGCTCCCGCTGCTCGACCGGGCTCGCTGGGGCGACCGAATGAACTTCGATCCCGAACTCATCATCCGGCTGGTTCGAGCAGGTGTTCCGGTCGTCAATGTGCCAACCGCCGTTTTCTATCCGGAAGGCGGCGTTTCCCACTTCCAGATGGTGAAAGACAACTTGCGGATTGCGGGATCCTACGTCCGGCTCGCGTTCGAAGCGCCGTGGCGAACCACATCCGTCGCGATCGATGGAAGTCCCCGACTCGTGAGCCCCGAACCCGAGACTCCGGAAAAACCCGAATGGGCTTCGACTTCCGAGCGGGGCTCGCGTTTCGTCTTGCGAGCCGTGGTGTGGGTGATCCGGCGCCTGGGCGGTGCCCCGCTCCGCCCACTGCTAGGCCCCGATTGCGATCTACTACACCGTCTTTGCGCCCAGCGCCCGGCGAGCCTCCCAGCATTTCTCGCCAGAGTCGACCGAGCGCGTGGTGGCGCAGCCCGTAAGCCCGGGCTGATTCAGGCGTATCGTCACTTCTACAGCTTCGCCGAGGGAATCCTCGACCGCCTCTCACTCTGGTCCGGCGCCTACGACAAGTTCGAGGTGGTCCTGCACGGTCGCGAAAACATGGCAAAGCTCGTCGAAAGCGGGCGTGGCGCATTCATGATCGGCGCTCATCTCGGAAGCTTCGACATGCTCCGACTGGTTGCGCGCGAAAACAATATTCCCGTCAACGTCCTCATGTTGGCGAGCAACGCCGAGCGGATCAACGAGGCATTCGAAGCGCTCGATCCGGAATGCAACGTTCGCGTGATCGACATTGGCACGACATCGGCGAGCACGGCCCTGGAGATCCGGCGTTGCGTGGATCGGGGCGAATTCGTCGCCGTCCTCGCGGATCGAACACTTCCGCAAGCGCGAAACCGGATTGCCCACGCGAGCTTTCTGGGCGAACCGGCGCCGTTCCCGGTGGGGCCCATTCATGCTGCCGATCGTGGCGCGGCTACCGGTGGTGCTGACCATCGCGCTCAAGACCGGCCCGAACCGCTACGAGGTCTTCATGGAAGAGATCGCAAGCGGAGAACCGGTACCTGCGGCCGAGCGGGCGAAGGTGATCCAGGAGCGGGTCGAAAGGTTTGCCGCCAGGCTCGAACACTTCTGCATCCGCGAACCTCTTCAGTGGTTCAACTTCTACGACTTCTGGGGGGAAATCGAAGATGAGCACAGCTGAACTGCCGCCGACCGAGGGCCTGATTCCCCACCGTGGCGAGAGCCTGCTACTCGACTGCGTGCTCGAACACGACGCCGAGAGCACCTCGGCGCGGGTAGTGGTCGGAACCCCCAAATGCCTCGAGAAAGCCGACGGCACGACCGCACCGTGGGCGGCTCTCGAATACATGTCCCAGTGCATCGCCGTTCACGAGAGCCTGCTGGCGGAAGACGATGGCGGACCCCGGATCCCGGGCTTTCTCACCGCCGCCGTCGGCCTACGTCTTCATCGATCGTGCTTCGAAGCCGGCGAGCGCCTTCGGGTGAGAACCCGCCGCACGCGTGGCCGGCTGGGGCTCGGCGTATTTTCGCATTTCTGCACGATCCACCTGGAAGGCGAAGCCGGCGAAGAAAGCTTGCTCGCCGAGGGAAGGCTGACCATCTCGGTTCCCAGGTCGACGCGCAACGCCGACCCGGTTGTCTCCTGAGATCAACCTAAGCGGGGACGTTGTTGAATAGTTGAATAATCTTCCGCAACTGCACTGGCTGACAGCGACGTAGTTGATTATTCAACTATTCAACAACGTCCCCGCTATCCCGCTCTGCTTCACAAACAGGTGCCCACAATCAGATGCGTCATGGCCACGTCAAGGAATCGATTGGCACCCTCGCCGCCGCTCTGCTCTTGCTTCCAGGTTGTCCGGCGGGATCGGAACTCAATCCGGCATCGGGTACTGAATCGAGCGTTCTCTCGGGACGTGTCGTCGGCGTCACCGATGGAGACACGCTGACCCTGCTCGTGGGTCGCGAGCAGGTCCGAATCCGGCTCGCTCAGATCGATGCCCCGGAGTCCAACCAGCCCTATGGGAAGAAGTCGAAGGCCGCGCTTTCGGCGCTGACTTTTCAAAAGCAGGTGCGCGTCGAAGTGGTCGACACCGATCGCTACGGGCGCACCGTCGGTGAGGTCTTCGTCGACGCAGTCGACGTCAACCACGAGATGGTTCGCGAGGGACACGCCTGGGCGTACACCAGGTACTCGCACTCAACGGAGATCATCGAACTCGAGGACGATGCGCGAGCGGCAAGAAAGGGGCTCTGGGCGCTGCCCGAAAGCCAGCGCGAGGCGCCGTGGATCTGGCGCCACCCACCCCGGGTGCCCCAACCAAAGCCCGGCCCGCTCGCGTGCGGAACGCGAACCTTATGCCGCGAAATGGCCAGCTGCGAAGAAGCGCGCTTCTACTTCGAAAAGTGCAGCGTCCATTCCCTGGACGGCGACGGAGACGGCATCCCATGCGAGTCCCTCTGCGCAGCCACTCGCTAAGCACGAGCGGCAAGCGGAGACGTTGGGAATATTCACCCCGCGTTCAGAGGCTGCGAATCGGCATCGATCCGGTGTGAGAGGGAGACTTTTCATCAACGTCCCCGCAACTCGCCTGCCCCTTCACCAATTACCCCGCCCAAGTCAACAATTCAACAACGTCCCCGCCCATGCTACGCTGCGCTCGCTCTGCTTCAGGAGGTGCCACATGCAGATCCGCGCCCATCGCCGAAAGACCGCGCTGCTGTTGAAGGGCGCCGCACTCGTGACACTTCTCGCGATCACCGCAGCCTCAACCTCGTGCACGGACCCACGCAGAGCGCGGTTCGATTCCTGGTTGGGGCACCCGATCGAGGAACTGATCCAGCACATGGGCCCCCCGACTTCTACCATGCAACTCAAAGACGGCCGCATGGTCTACTCCTGGATCCAGGTGTACGGCTCGGGCCGCACCTACCGATCGGTGTTCACGACTTCCAAAGAAGGCATCATCGAAGGCTCGGATTATCACGACGCCTCGGTACCAAAGAGGGCCGACCCGATTTAGTACCGCTCGACGGTTCGAATCCGCGTTGACGATCGAGGCACCGTGAGCTTTGACCTGCTCGGTCGAGCCGATCCACGGCAAAGCGAACCTCTTCAGCTGAGCCAATCCCCAATCAATGCGATTACGGTCGGGTGGATGAGATAGCCCACGCCGTGGTGGGGGTTCGATTTCCCGTAGCGAACCGCGAGGTTGTAGATGCGACGGTCTTCGATCGATTCGATCAAGCCGTGCTCGAGCATCGCGCGGTAATCGTCACGCACGGTACGGTCATGCGAGATGTAATCACCCACCGCGGCCACATTGACCCACTCGCGAATGTTTGCGGGATACTGCCGAACGCCGGATGCGCGGTGGCCCTTGAGGTTTTTCCGGACGGTCGGGTTGCCGAGCGGACAGCCGAGCGTGATCCAACGCGTGAGCTTGTGCCCCGTTTCGAAGACATCCCGATGCTCGACGTAGTGAGAGAGTTTCCAGAGGTTGTCGTAGGCGATCAGGGTTCCCGAGGCTGTGGGTGACGAGCAGGATGTCGTCACCCGCAATGAGCGCGGGTGCGAGGACCTCGGTGAGTCTCCAACGCACCTCGGCTCGCGAAGCCGCTGTCGGGATTCCAGTATTCGCGCAGATCGGGGGCCTTGAACCCGATCGCGCGCGCGCCCAGACCGATCCATGCCAGGGGGGCCGCGACGAGATCGACGAGCACCGCCATGAGATTGCTCTGATCCCGGCGTGTTCTCGTAGTGGTCCAGGCCGCGCTCGCCGAGGAAATCGCGCGCTTCGAACTGCCGAAGTGTATCGAGGCAGCGCCGCCGGTCGGCAATATCGGCCTCGCGATCGTAGGGGCCCCTTCGGTCGCGCAGATACTCGTTCGAGGCGTCACCAAAATACGCGAACGCTCGCGCGCAGGACTCGAACTCAGCTCGCACATCGGCACCGCGATCGCGCTCGAGACCGTGGCCGATCGCTTCGACCCAGCTCTGCTCGAACACCTCTTGATCGGGTTTGAATCCCCTGCCGTGAACCATGATGATGCGCTTGGCCATCGTACGCTCCGAATTGCGATCTCACCTCGTTTCCAAGACCCTTGTACGCGACGCGGAGTCGAGATTCAAGCGTGGAACCCACTTGGGACGCGTTATGCTCACATTGGATCGAAATTCTGCGTAGACGATAGGGTTCGTTGAGAACAGGGTGCACCTGGAGAACTCGAAATGGGAAATTTCGATCAGCTGATCGAAGTGGCGATCGAGCACTTGCGCGGGCGCCTGCTCGCGCGCGGCTGGAATTCGACAGAAATCAGCGCGCTGGTCGGACGGATCGAACGCCTCAACTTCCCAGGCCTGCTCGCGGTGCTCGGCACAGGGGACCAGCGCTCGGGATTGCTGGGCGCAGAACTGCTCAGTGCCGCCGCACAGGACGTCGCATTCGAAGGACCTCCGGACGAGAAGTTCGAACCCGGAGCCGCTCAGCGCTTTCTCAAGGATGTCCTCCAACGACACATACCCCTTGGCGGATATTCCCGTGCGGGAATCGGAAGGTGAAGAACTCAAGCGGGAGCGCTTCAAACAAGGCGTCGCGGCACTCGCGAGGCGCAGCGGGATGTTGCCTTCGCTCGATCAGACGGAGCGCATTGCGAGCCTGCTCTCCAACGGCGAATTCTTCCGCGACATCGGCAGCGCAACCGCAGCCACGCTCTCAACCGTGCGCGCGCTGCCACTCGCGTTGGCCAAGGACATCCACTGGTCTCCACGCGCGATTCGGCTGTTGTTCGCGCTCAGGCGAGACCTGCGCGGCACGCCCGCTTCGACCTGGAAGGTCTTCGCACAGCTGCGCGGCGGCGAACTCGACGATCCGCCCGCAGTGCTCAGCCACACCTTGAGGGTGCTCTACGCGACCTCCTCGATCGCGGCGGTTTCAGAAATGATCCGAACTCTGCTCGCGAAGGACAACGAAACCTTCCGTCTCGCGATCATCCTCTACGCGCGCTCTGCGGGCATCCCGATCGAAGAGGCAGACCTCGACATCCTGCGCGAATCGGTCTTCGACGCCGACGAACCGGATCTCGGCCCAGCCCTCGTCCGCGCAGTCGAACGCCTCGAAGAAAACCTCGGCCGCAATTCCCTGAACAGCGTCCTCGATCACCTGTAGTCGCCGCTGCAGCGATTGCCCACACGGATCTGCTTGTGCCGAGTTTCCGCCCAATTCCGAATGACGGGCACGATGAAAGACCGCTACTCGGCCCCGCGACCGGATTCGAACGAAACCAACTCTCGATCGACGTGGGCAACCGCGTAGAGGATCGCACCGAGTGCGATCCACAGGATCACGATGAGCCACTCCTGGGACCACGCGCACGGAGCGTCAGTCGTGTGAGATGCTCAAGATACCCGCTTCGATCATCTCGGTGATGGTCTTGTAGATTCGCGCGTCGCTGCAGGCGAGCATGTCGAGCATTGCACCGAGCGGGAAACCCATGCGCGCGTTCTCTGCGATCTCGCGGCCGATTTCGTCCAGCGTCGAGGCGGTGACTTCGAGCCGATCGGCATCCACCGAGAACGTCGAATTCGGATCGAAAGCGCTCAAATCGAGGTGCGCGAGTTCGTCACGCGCCACCACGGCTGAGAGCACGGCTGGAGCGAGGGGCAGGCGTCCGCTGACTCCCTCCATCGGCTCCACCTCGGATCGAAATTCGAACTGCGCGTCGCCCCAGGTAAAGAGGCGATCGAGCGCCTTGGTGCCCGAGAGCAGACCCATGGTGACGTAGAGAATTTCACCCTCCTGGTAGACGATCTTCCCGTGCTCGTCGCCACGCGTGAGGCGCAGCGTTCCCGAATTTGAAATACCTGCAAAGGTTTCGAGAACGGATTCGAGCGGCGTTTCCGCGAGCGAGCCCGAAACCGTCGCGAGAGCGCGCGCGTGATGAAAGCTGCGCAGATCATCGACAAAACGCGCAACTTCATCGACACGATCGAAGTCGTAGACGAACTGCAAGCCCACGACCATCACGCCGTCGTCGCAGCGCGTCTGGTTTGCGATGCGACTCTCGAGCTGGATTCTCTCACCCGTTCCAGGGTGCTCGATTTCTACACGAACAACCGTCACATCTTCGAGATCCAGAGCGGGAAGCATCACGAGCATGCCGCTGTAGCTCACGTCTGCCATCTCGGCGGAGACTGCGCGACCGTCGATCCCGAGAAGCACGGGGGCTCGCGCGGGATAGCGGATTTCGGCGCGCGGAAAATCAACGTGCGGCGGTGGCACGTCGCCCAACTGGATTCCGCTCACGCGCTCGATGTGCTCGCGCAATTCCGCGGGTGGCTCGCAGAATAGAACCGAGACGCCCGGTGCGGCCCCCGCCGTCGCGATCGGCGCGGGTAGAGAAGCGACCACCTCGCCATCGAGCTCGAAGCGGGCGTCGCAGAATTGCAACGCGAAGGCCACGCGAACCCGCTGCCCGGCCGGCAGGCGGTTTACGGTGGGGACGAAGACAGCCCCACCGAAGAGCTCCCGCGCGAAAGCCTCCTGGAAGTCTTCTGGCGTCAGATAATTAACGGAAAGGTCGACGGGCCTTTCGAGGCCCTCTCCGGGCTCCCTAGGGCCTTCTCCGCCGCTTTCACGCCATTTCGGCCCCAATTGCCCGCTCCCTCCAGGCACCAGGTGCCTGCCTTTACCCCCATCGGCCAAACGGCAGCCCGGATAGAGGAGGATGGGGGCGAAGGGGCCGGGCCGAGAGGGCTGCTCGGATCGGGGCTCAGTTGCCCGGGCCCAGCATCGTGAGGTGGATGGCGGCCTCACGTTGGCCGTCGAGGCCGAGAAGCGGGTTCAGGTCGTCGTCGATGAAGGCGGCGAGGTTCCGGGCCGATAGGCCCGCCGACTCGGCAGCGAGATAAATGCGTTGGCCGATTGCGCCCGACTCGATCAGCATGTCGCGGTAACGGCGCGTGCTCGCCAGCCCGCGATCCTCACCGAGCCGAGCAACCATCAACACGCCCACCGCAGCGGTGCCCGCCTTCTCTTGCCCGAGACAGACGCGCGTGAATTCGCCGACCAGGCTTCCGGTTCGGTGCATGACCAATCGGTGGTGGTCGCGGTCGTAGCGGTAGAGACCGGGGGCGAGCGCCTCGACGCGGTGGACGACGAGGTATAGGTCGACGTTTCCGCTCCGCGCGAGTGCGGCGTGGCCATGCGCCATTTCGAGAATGTGGGCGAAATCTGCAAACGGGAGTTTCCCCGATTCGAAGCGCGCGGTTGATCGCCGGATCTGGATGGCGTCTTCGAGTTTCACGGCTGGGCCCGCCGCGCGCGCGGGCAGTGGAGTATTCGGCTCGAGGGAACGCAGCGCTGAATCCTTCGGCACCACAGGCCGCGCGGCTGCCTCGCCCTGAGGGACGAGCTTCGTGGCCGCGTGGTAGCGCTCGGTGATCGGTCCACGAGCAGTGAATCCGGGCGCGTTCTGCGCTTCGACCCACGCCTGCGGCGGTTCAGCATCGGCTTCCCGCGCCGAGCCTGGCTGACCCACCGCGTGAACCGAGCAGATCGATTCCTTGACGCCGTCGATCGCGAGTAGCTCGTTCAAGAGATCGTCGCGAAAGCTCAGGAAGTCGCGCTGCGCCAACCCCGCCGATGCCGCGGCCAACCGCAGGTTCTCACCGATGTGGCCGGTGTCGATCAACGCGTAGCGATAGCCGCGATTCGCATAACGCCACGAGTAGCGGCCAAACACGTTGGTGAGCAGAATCGTCGCGGCCGCACCTTCGATCGACCCAGGCGTCTCGATCGCGGCCGCCAGCCGTGCCGGCTCGAAGTTCGCCGCGGCTTCGACGAGACGGTGCCGCCCGACGTCGTAGTAATAAACACCCGGCGGGAGCCCTTGCACGCGTGCCGCCGCGACGTAGACCTCGCCCGAATAGAGCGCACCCGCCGAGGGTGCGGCGCGCCGGGCCGGCCCTTTTTCGCCGGACGGTGCCTTCAGCGTGATGCCGTTGGTGAAGTGGAGCAGCCGACTGAGCTGCGCGAGCGAAATCGTGGCGCCGCTAAAGCCCTCTGCGGGCACCCACTGTCGCACGATCTCCGCGAGTGTTCGCGCGGGCTCATCGGCGCGCGCTGGAAGCGCAACCCGCCGCTTGCCCGTATATCGCTTGTGGTCGAGCGGCGGCCCGCTCAGCCTCGGCCGGCGCACGCCGAACGCGCCGAGTCGCGTGTTGCGGGTTGCCCGGTGGATGTCGAAACGCTCGGGTGTGGACTTCGCGATGGAAGCCTTCCCCGTGAGCAGCGCTGCGGCGCCGGCCAGCAGGCGAAAGAAACTGCGCCGATCGGTTCGCATGGGTTCGTCCGAACTCCACATCAAGCTGCTCGGAAGTTAGCGAATAGTCTACGGGGGCGTTGGTGAATCTTCACTCCACTCGGACTCAGTTGCGGGATCTCAAAGCATCGGGGGGACAAGCGAAGACATTGGTGGGTACCAACCCACGAGCCGCGCACCAGATTTCACGCGCAAAACCGCGCGTCGGATCCCACCTGCAAGGCCCCGCGTCAGAGTCGCAACCCAAGCGTGACGCCGATGACGTGTACGTCGAAATCGCGATCGATGTGCCCGAGAAAGAGCGCACCCGAATCGAGCAACACATCCTCGGGAATCAGCCCCTGTTCGCTGAAGTCGCGGATGGTCGCGCGCTCGAACCGATAAAAGACGCGCAGAAACGCGTTCTCGACGATCGAAAAGCGAAAGCTCGTCGTCAGGCGGTGGCTCCGCGTGCGCAGCCGAGGTAGATCATCGGCTTGCAAAAGGCCCGTCCCAAGCGCGCCTGGGCTCGCGATCGAGAAGTGGTAATCCTCCTCCGTGGAAATGAATAAATAATTCAGATCGACGATCGCGCGACCGAACAAGTGGACCCGAACGCCGGTGCCCAAACCCCAGGAAATTTCGTCAGTGTCGAGCTTCCAGCTGTTTCGAAATGGGAAAACGGGGCCGCCCGCCTTCGGATCGTCCGAGAACGCGAATGCGTCGTTGATGCTCGACTGCTTGCGATCGCGCGACTCGAAGTGGCCGAACAAGTAGGCCTGGGCGACCGGCGAGGGTTGGTAATTGAGGTCGAGGTTGACGCTTCCCCGGCGAACCTCCTCCAGCCCGTACGCGGCCCCGAAATCTTCGTCCACGAAGCGACCCGCGATCGAAAGATCGAAAGCTTCACCGGCCAGCAGATTGGCGCTGAGCTTGGCTTCGTGCCGTTCGCGATCCGCGAGTTCGTATTTGCGCAGATCAGCCAGTGTATTGGGCGGGAGTACGCCGAGAAACGGGATGAAACCGTCCAAGCTCGATACATAATCGTTGCGATTCGGGAAGGAATCGTAGGAACTCCCGCCTCGATCGCGGTACTCGTACGAGGCCCGAAGCGTCGCCCAGGATACGTCCCGACTCGTCAGGCTCACGCGCGCTTGATTCTCCCGGGTTTCGTCGCGCTCTCGCTCGTCGCGATCGATCTCTTCGCGTCGGTAGCGCCCACTGATCGTCGTGCGACCCGACACCGGGTAATCGGCGCGGAATTCGTATTCGAGTTTCTGGTAGTCGTACGGACTGCTCCGGTAGCGAAAGTCATCCGTTGGCGTGCCAGGCTCGAAGACGCGCGACAGGTCGAAGACATTGAGTGCGCCATCCTCGGCGATGTAGCCGGTTTGCCCGGTGCTGGGATTGAACGCCGTGTAGCGCGTGTCGTTCTTCCGATCGAAATAGCGAATGCCCGCCTGGAGCCGAAGCGCTGCGAGCGGCCGCAGGTGCAATCGCGCATTCAGGAGCAGCGTGTCGACCTGCGCGTCGGCAGAATCACGCGGGAGCGCTGCCGCATCATTCCACTGATCGAGATCGATCGCATTGAATCCCACAAAGCCGACGAGCCCAGAATTGATGGTTGGCGCGACGAGATTGTCGTCCTGCCGCATGCGGCCCCACGACGCGGTCGTTGTTAATCGGCCCTTCCAGGGAAGTGAAACGCTGACATCGACCTTGGCGTTGTGCCAGTGATTGTCCGGAGCCAGCGCGAAACGGCCGCGCTCGACGTTCTCGGCGCCGTTGAAGGTTGCGAGCAGAAACGGATTGTCCCAGGCGAGCGCCGCATCCCCGTTGCGGAAGATCGATCCGTTGTATTCGACATTGGCGAGTAAAACGGAACTTCGAAATTGGAGGCCGGCCGATACGTTGTGGGTGCGATGGTCGCGGGGCTCGGTCGTCTCGACGACCCGCTCGGGCTCACTGCCCGTATCGAAGATCAGCGACCCGCCAAAGGGGCGCTCGCCATTCCGATCCTCGTGGGAGTAGCGGGCGAAGAGTGTGAGGTCATCCCGCGGTCGGTAATCCAGCGAGAGCTGGGTGCGATCGCGCTGCAGAGACAATTCGCTCTGCTCGATGCCTTGAAGGGCCGCGATGATTTCAGGATCGCTGTTGTTACCGGGAGTAAGCGATGGCGGCAGACGCAGCACTCCGCTTCCCGCGCCGCTGTAGAGATTGGTGGCGTCCATCGCGAAGGTGTGCGGGATCCCGCTGAACGAACCTCTCAGCCGCACGAGCCCCGCTACGCCAAGTTCGCCGTAGAAGTACTGATCGTCGCGGCCGGCGCCCCCACCCGCGACCTCTGTGTAAAAACCCGACGTCGGCTGCGCCACGCCGAAGCTCAGGGATTCGAGAAACGCGCCATTATTCCAGTCCGCATACTCATTGAAGCGGGTCTCACGATCATCACCCAGCGTCCAGAGCCCGCCGAATTCGACGGAGCCGCGATAGAGCCAATCGTCTCCAAGCGCCGAGAATCGGTATGGTTCGAGCGGGTCGGGATAGAGGAATCCGGCCGGGCTCCGGCGCCTCTGCACCTGCAGCTGCGACATGCCGCGCTGATCGGTCGCCTGGGTCGTGTCGCCCCCCGTGGGATTGAGCGCGTTACCCCGGAGCGCTATCCGCACGCGCACCAGTCGGCGATACGAGCAGCAGCGCACCGATCGACAGCGCGCCCAGCAGCGTGCGAACCGACATCGCGAACCGCGGCGCACCGATCGCGAGCGCGCGGGCCGCTGCGCTCACCGATGAAACCGCGCACCCGACGGGTGGTTCGAGCCGTGGATCTGGGCATGGCAATTCACGCAACCGCGGTTTGTGATCCGCGCGTCGGGAAGTTCGCCGAACGCGAGGTTGCCTTGCGTGAGCAGATCGTTCGGATGGCCGAACCCCCCCCGGTTGGTCGTGACACTGGTTGCAGAGGAATGGAGCGGGCGAGACGAGGAGCCCCTCGTGATTCGACCCGTGCGGGTGGTGGCAATTGAGGCAACTTTCAACGACCGGGGCGTGCTCCCAGAGGAAGGGTCCGCGCTTTTCGGCGTGGCACTGGTAACAGAGTTGATTGACGCTATCGGCGCGCAGAAGCGGGTCCGTGGAGGAACCGTGTGGCGCGTGACAATCGCTGCAGGCGATCTTGCCTTCGGGCAGCGGCATGTGAGAGCGCTTGCGAAACTGTGCGCGCTGCTCGGGGTGACAGCTGAAACAGGTCTGCGAGACACGTTGCTTCGCGAGAAGGCCGCGCGGAGATTGCTCGGTCATCGGATTGTGGCAATCGCTACAAGCGAGCTCCTGTCGCTCGTGGGCCGATCCGCTCCAGTAGATGCGCGTTCCGCCCGAGTGGCATCCGAGGCACATGCCGTTCATCGTCTCGACGCTCGAAGCGGATTCGCGAGTGAACGAAACAATCCGATCGCGCTCTGACGGAGCTTTCGCGTGCTCGGAGCCAGGCCCGTGGCATCCCTCGCAACCGAGTTCTTCGAGATCGTTGCGCGGTCGCTGAGGCAGGCGCGCGTGGACGGTGGTCGCCCAGTGGTCGGCCTCGATGACATGGCACGCGCGACAGTTGGCTTGACCGATGAAGGTCGGCTCGACGGGGGGTGACGCGGTGGACTTGGGCTCCGCGGCAGGTGGCGCGTCGGGCTCGGCGCCGCAGGCGCCAGATCGGGGGTCGCGAACACTGCTATCGATGAGACCAACAGCAGTGTGGCCATAGCTGCCGGAGAGTCAATCACCGGAGAGCGATTCCCCATTTCACCGGCTACACGACCATCGCCATCGAGTGTAGTCCCTTATCGGAATCGCAAAGTCACTAGAGGACGAAACGCCTGCGACCGATGACACCCAAGAGTGCGACTCCCGAAGCCAGCGTCAGCACTCCCCCCGGTTCGGGAAGTGGCGTGAACCCAAAGTCGTCGATTCCGTTCAGTTGAGCGCCGTCGAGATTCACCACGTCGATCCGGGCGATACCCCCGGTGAGAGAAACGAGCTGCCACCCGGTGCCGGGCTCGACGACCACCGGGCCGTCGACGATGACGTCGAGTGCATCGAATGCGGTGATGACGGTTTCGCCTGTGGCGCTGGACAGGACCCGCGCGTAAAACTCTACGACGTCGCCATCCGTCTCGAAAGTGATCACACCGGTGCCGTTGGCTTCGACCATCCACGAGCGAAGACCCGAGTGGTAGAGCGTCCCGACGCCGATTCGGCCGCCGAAGGCGTCACCGCCGAGATCCGCGCTATCGGGCGAAACGCCGACGACGATGATCTCTCCCGGAACGGTATTGGGAAAAACGTCTTCGAAATCGGTAAAGACGGTCTGGTCTTCGGGCAGCGCCGCAGCGGGGAGCGCAGATAACAATAGGGCCAACAGGGTGGCGACTGCATTCGGTACGAGCGTACGTGTCATGGAATCCTCCAACTCAGCCGGGTCCGAGGGTCCCGCAGCGAGCAGGCGGCCCGGTCGCGAACTCAGGAGCTCATAAGCGAACTCCCCTGCTGGCTTACGCTCTCCGTCGCAGATCGGTTTCACGTTCTTGGCGGGTGATGCGATTTCCCTGTAACTCCAAGAGCTTGGACGACGAGTCGGGCTCGCACTCAACTTCGGAACCCACGCGGAACGAAGCGGAGCGGGCGGTGGATTCGACGGGATCGCTCGCGACTTAGCGCATCGACGCGCAGATCTGGCTGCCGAGCCAGTGATAGGCGATCGCGCCGATGCCGAGGTTGGAGAGTGCGCTGGCGCCGAACAGGCCCGGCAGACCGAAGAGCCAGTGTCCGAGAAAAGCCAGCGGCAGGAAGACGAAAATAACCCGCATCGACGAAATCCAGACACCCGGAAGCGGGCGCCCGATTCCGTTGAATGCGGCATTGACGGACATCACCAGACCGTACGCGCCGTAGCTCAGCGAAACCAACCAGATGTAATCGACCGCCACCTCTCGGATCTCG
>PVMK01121335.1_pt1 | contig 17823 bp, 22 predicted proteins | sample 1853481 | NCBI WGS metagenome assembly PVMK01 (sample SAMN08533507, study PRJNA380276) | Marine sediment metagenome, whole genome shotgun sequencing project. | reverse complement strand
TCCAGGCCTCTACCTGACAGGTAATTCATATAAAGGGATAGGAATTAACGACTGTGTTGCTAACAGCTATGAGCTGGCTGATGAAATTTTGAATATTATTAAATAAAAAGGGCGCATCGCAATGCGCCCCTACAATGTTTATCTTTATCCTAAAGTTAATGACCCGTCTCTAAAACTCAAGCCCTGCTTCTGCAAAAGGCCCTTTAAATGTAATAGATGCCTTGACATCACTATGATCAATCTCAATGTCCTCATGCCTGTATCCCCCGGCTATGAAAATCTGTTTTACAGGCCTGATTTTTACCCTTCCAATAAAATCATAATAGTGATTTGAGTCATAGGTAATGCCCCTGAACTCACATTCCAGAGCAAACATGTCAGTGGGATTAATTTGGAGTCCGATATAAACCATTGGCACAGGAATAGTAAATTTCTCTGATTCAACTATAGCCGTACCAGTTATTGCTTCAGTACCAGTAACTTCTGCCTTAAAATCAATAATCCTGACATTCAGACCAATATCAGCATTCAGCTTACCTGCTGATCCCGTACTCAGAAAGGGAAGAGAATAATACAGGGCAACATCATAATGATTAAGCTGCAACAATGTATCAAAAGGCTGCGTAATATTAAAGGTTGTATCACCAAAGGTAAAGTTGGTAGTCTTGGATCCTGACTCTTCAAATTTCATTGGAGTAGCTATAAAGTAAATATTAGGAAGCAACCCCGGCATATCAACTTTGACTCTTCCGAATGCTTTGTATTTCCTGTCGTAATTCAGGTCCTGTTCAATGTCCAACTTGTCATTTATTGCACCTGATTTATAGGCTATGTCACCAGAAGGTCCCTGGCCCCATACCCCGCCTGCTATTTCAAGTCCTATAGCAAATGATTGATTGGAAATCATAAGTACAGAGACAACCAGTAACGCAATAAACAGAACTGAACTCTTTTTCATAACAAATCTCCTCCTGATTTTTTGATGTTCAGCAAAGTATAGCACATCAGATTTCTCTATGAAAGTAACACAAATCACTATTAAACTTGCCTCACATTTAGAAAATGGAATATACTTTTACAACACAATAATGGAGAAACATAAATGAATAAACATAAGATAAGCAAGGCGATGAGGTTCTTTTTATTTGTCTCCGGCACCTTTGTATGGACAGGAATATGGTTGACAGGTTTTGATATTGTACACTGGGTCCTTTATTTACCGGCTATTTTCTTTGCCTTTGCCGTCATAACAGGAATCTGCCCTGGCCTGATTGTTTCGAACCTGCTCTTTGGAGAAAATTCATATTCATCCAATAAGCAATATTAAGTATGTCTAACTGTAAACACATCAATCTTATTTTATTGCCTGGACAGAAAAACAGGCTGCGCTGCAAACACTGTCATCTGACCATCAAGGCCGATGATCTTGGCAAGGACCATTGCCCAGAATGTTTTGAAGTACATGGCAATAAGCATTATGACTTTGAAGAGGTCGCAGATGATACATCAGAAACAACGCAGTACAGATGTGAAGATTGCGGATTGATGATTAATGGTGAATAAATATAAAAGGATACTATGAATGAATTAATACACAGGGCATTCACCCTCTTGCGAGAAGTGAAATCAGTATCTGTTGCAACAGTAAATGATGGCAAACCTGAAGTCAGAATAGCCGATGTAATGCTGGCAGAAGAGGACGGACTTTACTTTATCACTGCAAGAGGCAAACCCTATTATAAGCAGCTTAAAGAGAATAGCAGGATAGCCCTTTGTGCAATGGATAAAAACTATGTAACTATGCGTATAACGGGCAATATACAATTTTGCAATGATGATAAAGTCATTAACAAGATATTTGAAAGTAACCCAATCATGGAAACACTTTATCCCGATGATAAAAAAGATATCCTTGAAGCATTTCATCTTCATAAGGGACAAGGTGAAATCTTTGATCTCTCTACCGAACCTCCAAAGAGGGAACGTTTTGCATTCGGAGGTGAGACGGTCAATCCACCGGGCTTCATTATTAATGATAAATGTACAGCCTGTGGGACTTGTTTGGATGCATGCCCTGTCGGTGTGATTTCAGAAGGAGATATTTATTCTGTTGACGGAAGTCATTGCCTTGAATGCGGCCGCTGTGCAGAGGTATGTCCTGAAGATGCAATTGAACAGGCACTTGGTATGTAAAGTGCTGTATCATTTCCTCTTCCCCAAATGTTAGAATTGATACACCATCATTTAAAACACCCCTGTTATCCCGCATAATTATGTATAATCAGGATTAAATGAATTCACCGAAAGGAATACAATAAATTAATGGCATCATTTGAAGATTTAGGTCTGTCTGAAGAGACCTTGAAGGTTATAAAAAAGAAGGGTTTTGAAGAACCCACACCTATTCAGGAAAAAACCATTCCTGCAATACTTTCTGGTAATAAGGACATCGTAGGACAGGCACAGACCGGAACAGGAAAAACCGCTGCCTTTGGCCTTCCCATTATCGAGCTTTTACCTGATATATCCAGATCTGTACAGGCTTTGGTCCTTACTCCAACGAGAGAACTGGCGATCCAGGTTGCTGAAGAGATCAGCTCATTAAAAGGCAAAAGAAAACTGAGCATTGTCCCAATATACGGCGGACAGTCCATGGAGTTACAGCTGAGAAGCCTGAAAAAGGGTGTTGATATAGTTGTAGGCACACCGGGTCGGATTATAGACCATCTCAAGCGCAAGACACTTAAGCTTAACAAAATATCCTTCATGGTCCTTGATGAAGCAGATGAAATGCTGAATATGGGATTTCTTGATGACGTTAGGGAGATCATGGACGCCACTCCAGACGAGAAGCGTACCATGTTATTCTCTGCTACCATGCCCAAAGAAATCTTGCAGATCGCCAAAAAGCATATGGGCGAATATGAGGTATTGAAAACCAAGGGGCAGCTAACAGTCAAACAGACCGACCAGATCTATTTTGAAGTATCTGCCTCTGACAGGTTTGAGGCACTTTGCAGAATAATTGATATGGAAGAAGAGTTTTATGGCCTGGTATTCTGCAGGACAAAGGTTGATGTTGACCAGGTGGGAACCCGTCTAATCGAGCGTGGGTATGATGCAGATGCACTTCACGGAGACATGTCTCAGAGTCATAGAGAAAGAATCCTTGGCAAGTTCAAAAAAGGTCTTCTTAATGTGCTTGTTGCTACAGATGTAGCAGCAAGAGGAATAGATGTGCATGATCTCACTCATGTAATTAACTTCGCCCTTCCGCAGGATCCGGAATCTTATGTACATAGAATTGGCCGAACTGGCCGTGCAGGTAAGGAAGGTATAGCAATCACATTTATTACACCTTCAGAGTACAGAAAGCTTCAATTCATACAACGACATGCCAAGGCAGACATTCGTAAAGCTCAAATCCCTAAGGTCAAAGATGTTATCAAGGCAAAAAAAAGCAGGATCAGGGCAGACCTGAAAGAGATTGCAACTTCTCACCTTGAAGAAGAATATATCAATATGTCCAGAGAACTTCTTGACACGTATGAACCTGAGGAAATAGTGGCCGCCCTGCTTCAGTATTCATTTCAGGAAGAGCTTGATGAGAATAGCTACACCGAAATAGCAGATGCTGTTGTTGATAAAAAAGGCAAGACCCGTCTCTTTGTAACTCAGGGTAAAAAGGACGGCCTGACCAATAAAAAGCTTGTGGATTTTATTAAGGACAAAAGCGGCATATCCAGCAACAGAATCAGAGACATCCATATTCTTGATAAATTTTCCTTTGTCACCCTTCCCTTTAATGAAGCAGAAACCCTTCTTTCTCATTTCAAGAAAAAGAAAAAGGGCTCAGGCCCGTTTATCACAAAGGCCACGAAGGGCAAACAGGGTAGGAAATAACTTTACCTGAATATTTTTTTTACTGATGAATAATCCAATTTCAAATGTCCTGGCAATATACAGACTTGTTGTACAAAATAATTACACTAAAGACGAAGCAGCCAAGCATTTAAGTAAGAAGAACAATATTGACTATTCAAATTTACTAGCTTCCTGTACAGAGGTTTTAAACATCAGTTCAGATAAATTTGATTATTTTCTGGATTCACAAAACAGGTTTAATTTCAAGAATTTTCTATTCAGACGTTTTCCTGACCAGGAAGACCAGATTACCCAGCTTTTCAATTCTTTTGAGGAAACAAGTGATATCCCCATTCTTGATTTTACAAAATTAATCAAGCCATCTCCTGCTCATGAAAGGAAAAAACTCAGCAGCAAGTTAATGTTAATCTCATTAAAAGACAGTTTACTGAATTGGATAGCTCGTCCTGATGTACCTCAGGATGTAAAAGATGAGATAAAAATCTGTATAGCCAGAATTGACGGAAAAGAGCAATAATAATTAAGGCTGGTTTGTTTATCGAGAGACTGGTCGTTTTCTTCTTCAACAGCATCCTGGGACTCTTCCGGTTCAGAACCTTCCTGACCCATTGGATGATCTGAAGCAGTATCAACCTGGTCCTCTGCTTCTTCAGTTACTTCTTCAGCGATTTCATCAAGTTGCTCTGGACTTTCATCAATAGAACCATCCGCAAGGACTTCACTATCGTCTTCTGCTGAGGATTCAATTCCAGAAGATTCAGGAGCATCAGTATCTAAACTCTCCTTGGCTTGAATTTCACCATCTTCTCCTTCTAACAGATCAGGAATGTCCAGGATTTCAACATCCGAAAGTTCCTTGAGCGTAGGCATTTCTGTAAGGTCCTTAAGTCCGAAGTACTGCAGAAATTCTTTTGTAGTGCCATACATGAGAGGCCTTCCCGGCACTTCTTTCCTGCCAAGGATTTTTATCATTCTCCGCTCAAGAAGCGTTTTTACAACTCCATCAGAATTAACTCCTCTTATGGCCTCAATCTCTGCCTTTATAATAGGCTGCTTATAGGCAATAATCGACAGGGTCTCAATTGAAGGCTGAGAAAGCTTGGTAGGAACAGCAGTCGATATGAGCTTTTTAATATAGGGAGAAGATGCAGGGTTGGTCACCATCTGAACCCCTTCTGCTACTTCTATAACCAAAAGCCCTGAGTTCCGTAGTGAATAGTCAGATATCAGTTCCTTTACAAGAGCCTCAATCTTCTTCTTGTCAATTTCAATTATCTTCTTAATAGAGTCGATAGTCATCGGCTCTCCTGAGATAAACAGAAGTGACTCTATAATTAATTTGGCTTCTCTGTCTTCCATGAATAATTAAAAAAAACCCTTAACTGGTTTAAAATCAACGTAAAATCCTAACAAAAATCCGGTAAAAACACAATGTTGCTACTGAATTATTAAGCTTTATTAGAAAGAAGATGTCCGGTTAAGACTATGATGCCTTTTTTCTGGGTCTGCTGTACCTGCCAAGAGGATGGGTTTCCAGTACTTTCGATGCTTTGCCATCATTAAGAACCTCTATCATATTCTCAAGAGACTCTGCCCTGTATTTATATATTTTTTCAATAGGAATGTCATAGGGAAAGCGGTTATCAATAAAGTTTGAGACAGGTTTATAGTTTGGTAATCTGGACAGCAGCAGTATTCCTTTGAACAGCCTTTTATTTGTCTTGAAGGAAAATATCAGGCTCTCAAGTCTTCTCTCCAGAAACAGGTCATGTTTCTTCTGCATATATTTATCAAGGGTTTTCAGTTTACGTCTGTACTTTTTGTCCAGAATGCTGTCAGACCGCATCTCAAGCAATGAGTGATGAAAGGGCACACCATTGGGCTTTATGTTATGTACCACTGTATCAGCGCATAGATGCATGAGGTAGCCATATGAAAAGGCCTTCTGCCTGTCCGATTCAGTCGCGTCCATCAGGTCCCAGGCAACCTTCCAACTATGTGAATTTGATTCATACCCCTGAAACCTTCTGCCAAGGATAATATCTGCGCTCAGGTTGCCATATAAGTAATCATTTTTGTATTTTTTCAGAATCCCGTAAATACCGGCAGGTATGATTGCAGGTCCCAGATCGATTAACTGGCATCCGAGAGAAATATGTGTTAAAGGTCCCCAGGCATCAGCAATAGAAGGCATAAAAAAGACTATTAAAAAAGCTATGAATGGCATAATCTTATTTAGTTTATGCCATCGCTTTTAAAATAGCCATGATAAGAAAATATGGATGAAAAAACAGACAGTTATGACAAGACTAAAAACCAATATTGAACTAATTATACAAGGGGGGGCGGATGGGGAGGTTGAGACAAATGGCATAGCACTTACCTCTCACCCCCCACCTAGGGGGACTGATAATAATTTGCCGCACCAACCGGATGACCGGTCAGTGCGGCAATAACTCAACAAACCTTATTTATAACGGTCTTTGAACTCTTTAGCCCGTTTTGCTCTATCTGCCTTGGCAGCAGGGTCTTCCTTTCCAATGGACCACTTATGATTTTCATCATTCATGACCTTAGTAAGCATATCCTCCAGCTCTCCGGCACGTTTCTTTGCATCACTGTTTCCGCTATGTTTACCCATCTCGATCACTTCCTGCAGTTCCGGTACATATTCACCATACCAGTTCTTTGCAAGGTCATAGTTACCGTGCCACTGTACATAGTCAGGGGCCTGCATTGATGCAGCATGACGTACACGGCGTCCTTCATGGTGCCATAGCTCAAACCATGTGTAATCGATCTTCTGGGAAAATTTCGCATACTCTTTGCCCTTGACAGCCTTGATCACTTCAGTGGCCTTTTTGTAAAGCTTTGATCCAGGTTTAGCCCACTTATCATTATATAAGTGAAGCTGTGCTTCATACTGGATATAGAAGGCCTCTACATAATTCTCACTGTGGCACTTGACACAGACCTTTACCATGCTTTCCTTACGCATGTCGCCTGTTATGTTCTGCGATTCCAGGCCCCATTTCTTGTCTGTTTCATGGGCAAGCTTGATCAATGGCGGTCTGTTGTTCCACTTAATCCGAAGTCCCACATTATGGGTTACAGGCATGTCATCAGTTGCCGACATATGACATGTTGCGCATGTAGGCGCTGCAAAGTAATCTTCTCCAACTATCCACTTTGGAGAATCAAGATTCATCTTGTCTTTATTGGCGTAGTAATTAATACCATGTTTGGATTCCTTGTATATCTCTATCTGGGGATGGTCAGGACCCATATGGCATTTACCGCAGTTTTCGGGCTGGCGTGCCTGCGCAACTGAAAACTCATGCCGCTGATGACATGCAGTACAGCTGCCTTCGCTGCCATCGGGATTTACTCTTCCAATACCTGTATTCGGCCATGTAGCAGGATCAAGAGCCCCGTCCTTATTGACTTTGACTACAGAACCGTGACATTGCCAGCAGCCATTTACCGCGGCTGCAGAAACACCATCTGGAAACGCTTCGGTCTTCATCCCTTTATTTCCTTCAACAACCTCGGCAAGTATATTGTCCAGTGATCCCATAATTCTTCCGGCTTTGGAATGATGAGAGTTAACAAATTCATTGACCTCTTTTTCATGGCATTTTGCACAGTCCTTGGGAGAAACGATTATTGATATAAGGAACCCTTCGTGGTCCATAGCATCAACATCGCCTTTCTGAGCTTCGTGACACTCAAAGCACCCGATATTGGCCATGAAGTGTTTACTGTTACCCCATTGCTGATAAATGTTAACATTCATTTCCTTGTGACAGCTTACACATTCCTGGCTGGCCTTGGACAGATTTTGTGGAATGTTAATCTTTGTTACTGCAAATGCACTTGTAACTGCAAAAAGGAAACATGCAGTTATCAATAAAAATAACAACTTCTTCATGATTAAAACCTCCTTCTTATATAAGATTCGAATTCAACTATTTGCACTACTACTGACTTCACCTCCCTTTCTTTTTTTCCGACCCAAATATAATTACCTGCATCATAGTCCCTCTAACTCTCAAAATGATGATAGGCAAGACTGATGCTGATCACTCCCTTTATTTGCTTAATCTCTTCAGAGACAACAGCCTCTTCATCTTTGTTTTCCGTATCAATGATTGCCAGTATTTTATTTTCATCCATAATCCTTGTTATGCTGACTTTTTTAATATTTTCTATGGCGACCAACACTGTATTAAGTTCTTCCTGAACTGTTTTTACAACAAGTCCTGTTACAACCATCAAAGTCTCTCTCCGCTTATGATCTTCTTCCAGATATTATGTAATTACGCTGGAACTAATGAATTTTTATAATTAAATCTTAGAGGATTATTTTGTAAATGTGAGGTTAATGTTTGTAAAGAAAATGTAAAAGAGGTTTAGTCCGGAACATTCATAACATATGGTAGATTAGAAAGTGGAGAGGCTATGGGAAATCATCTTGATACCTTAGATAACATAGTTCAACAGTAGCTCAACAGTTGTTTAACAGTGACTCAATATAGTAGATAAAAAATTGGCTCATCGTGAAAGAGAGTGGGTAAATCATAGTGAAAATGATATGATTATCCTTAATTCCCCCCTTTAGAAAAGGGGGCCTGCCTGCCGGTAGGCAGGGTTAGGGGGGATTTGAAGATACAGGGTAGCGACTATGCTTTCATATAATAAAAATTTAAAACAATTTTCAAGAAATCTCAGAACTAATATGACTGATGCCGAGCTATTACTATGGTCAAGGATCAGGCGAAAACAATTAAAAGGAAAACAATTTCACAGACAAAAGATTATAGGTAATTACATTGCTGATTTTTATTGCCCCGAAACAAAGCTGGTAATAGAGGTTGACGGCGGTCAGCATTACGAAGCAGAAGGAAAGGACAAAGACCACATGAGAGACGATTACATGAAGAGACTCTGTATAAATGTTCTTAGGTTTTCAGATAGAGATGTGTTGAAACGAATTGATATAGTAATAGAAAAAATATGGATAAAATTATGATTTATAAAATCTCCCCTAACCCCTCTTTGCCAAAGAGGGGGACTAATGCACGCTGAAATATTTATAATTTACCCACTCGATTACACGAAGACCCAAAAAATTATACAGAATATTCAGCAGTTATTGAGCTACTTTTGAGCAATCGTTAAGCAATTTTGAGCGCTATTGCCTGTTAATCCATAAATCTGTACCCAGCGCCTGATACGGTAATGATGTATTTTGGTTTTGAAGGATCTTTCTCGATTTTTTGCCGCAAATGCTGAATATGGACATCTATGACTCTGCTCCAGGAATAAATATGGGAGTCTTTCCAGATATTCTTTCTTATGGAGTCCCTGCTTAATGCCTCTCCGCGATGATTCACCAGAAAACATAAAAGATTATATTCCTTTGGGGTGAGATCAACCTTTTTTCCCGAAACTGTTACAAGACGCTTTTTATAATTTATCTTTATATTACCTATCTGAACCTGATCTTCATCGACAGGAGATTTCACCCGCCTGAGACATGCTTTGATCCGGGCAACAAGCTCAAGGGTTTCAAAGGGTTTTACTACATAATCATCTGCTCCGCTTTCCAAACCCATAACCTTGTCTGATATTTTGTCCCTTGCTGTAAGCATGATGATCGGCACAGTTGCCAGTGCCTTTCTCAGTTCACGGCAAATCTCTATGCCATCACCATCAGGAAGCATAACATCAAGAAGTATAAGATCCGGATGTGAAAGGGACAAGACTTCTTGCGCTTTTTGCCATGTGTCTGCAGTAACAACCTCATAGTTATGAAGTTCCAGATTGGCCTTAAGTACCTTTAGGATATCAACGTCATCATCAACTGCCAGGATCCGTTTATTCATTAAATAATATCCCCTTTCTTTTTTTGAAGCGTAAATGCAATGGCGCTACCCTGTCCATCAGGAGCATCAAGCGCCCTGATCTCTCCATTATGTGCCTCTATTATTCCTTTGCATATTGCAAGGCCAAGACCTGTGCCATTTCTCTTTCCTATTGTATAGAACTTGTCAAAGATTTTTTCTCTTACCTCTGCGGGTATGCCCGGACCTTTATCCTTTACTATCACCTGCACCCTATCCTCTTCCTCTGTTACTGCAAACTCGATTTCAGAATTATCTGGGCAGAAGTTAATAGCATTTGAGATAAGGTTTATCAGTACCTGCCTCAACCTGTCTTCATCTGCATTAACAATAATTTCAGGTTTAGCCAATATCTTGAAAGTGATCTTTCTTTCAGCAGTCACTGACTGAAATGATATAATTACTTCCTTTATAAGGGAAACCAGATCTACATGATCAATATGAAGGTCAAACATCCCTGATTCCAGACGCTCAAGATCAAGGGTATCATTTACCATACGAGTAAGCCTGTCCGCATTATTTTTCAAAACATCTAGAAACTCAATGAGGTCTTCCCTGTCCTTGCCCTTCCCGATAATTTTTGGAATTCTGGCTGATATGTAATCCATTGCCCCTTTTATCGATGTCATGGGGGTCCTTAACTCATGGGAGATTTTGGCAATAAAATCAGACTTCTTCTCGTTAAGCTCTGCAAGCCTCTCATTTGCCTCTTCAAAACTCTTTGTAGCTGTCCTGACCTTGTCCTCAAGGTCACTGTGATACTCTCTCAGGGATTTGGACATATCAACAAAGGAACTACTCAACTCTTCAAGCTCGTCACCTGTTTTTATGACGGTTGTTTCAGTCCTGTCACCTCTGGAAAAATCTTCAATGGAAGATTTCAGCTGATTTACCGGCCTGAGCACAAGTTCTTTCATCATGACAAACAGGACCAGCATTAAAATCAATATGGTGGCAATGCTGGCAGTCACTATTGTCCTCTTTTCAGAGTTTATCATGTCTAACGCATAATGCATTGGGATTGAAACACTTATGGCCCCTCTCACATCTCCCACTTTATATCCCTGATGAGCATGACACTTTAGACATGCCTCTTCAACATAAAGCGGAGCTATATATCGGTAGAAAAGTGACGAGTCAACCTCCTCTATTATTGAAGCCTCATTTACAATACCTGATTCAAAATCCTTGAGAGCTGCCTCTTCAAATGCATCAGGAGCATTTTCAGGGTTTATCAGCTTCAGGCTGGTTATGTTAAACCAGTACGCCCCCTCTTCACGGGCATATCTGGAAAGTTCTTTTGTGACCATTGCCGGACTTTTCTTTACATATTTCTTGCCTTTAAAGTCAACGATCTCACTATCCGAAAGATAGGGACTGGACTTCTTCCAGGGTAATTTCTCTACAAAAACCCCTCCATGGTCCGCGATCCACCTCCTTGTAAGTACTATTTGAGAAAACAGGGTTTTTGCCTGTATATCAAGCTGCTCAATGATAAGCTGCCTGTCTTTTTCAATTATAAAATACGTCGATAGAGCCATCCCCAGAATCAAAACAACACCTGTTCCGATTATGAACTTAAGGCTTAAACTTATTTTTAGCGCCCTGAACTTCTGGAATGTTTTTCTTAATAGCTTCATATAATCGTTTTGAAACAAAAATCATTACCTGTTATATCCATTGTATGATTATGAGTAAAAGGTGTCAAATCTGCATGTTTTTAAAATTAATGCCCTCAATAATTTACATTTTCTTTACAAACCTTAACATCATATTTACAGCAAAATCTGATATATTTTTTATAGTTACACAGCTACACAAATCCGGAAAAATGAAAATGCACAGAAACAATACTATAGAAACCCCTTTAATTAATTTTTCACTAATGCATTTCTTTGATCTTTTTTACTCTGTCCTTATAAATCCGATTTTTCAATTTCATAAAAAAGGAGGCTTAATATGAAAGTATCAAGAAGAGACTTTCTCAAAACTACTGCAGCTGTAAGTGCTGCGACGGCCATCGGCATAGCTGTGCCGGATGATTTAAAGGCGGCTGCAATGGAGACCGAAGCAGAGTGGCGATGGGACAAGGCAGTATGCAGGTTCTGCGGTACCGGATGCGGAATCATGATTGCAACCAAGAATGATATGATCGTCGCTGTAAAGGGTGATCCTCTCGCCCCGGTAAATATGGGACTGAACTGTATCAAGGGATACTTTAACGCAAAGATCATGTACGGCGCAGACAGGCTTACAGACCCTCTGCTCAGAATGAATGCAGCAGGCGAGTTCGACAAGAAAGGAAAGTTCAAACCCGTTACATGGAAGAGGGCATTCGATGAAATGTCGAAACAGTTTAAAAAATATTACAAGGAACTGGGACCAAAGGGCATATCGATCTTCGGCTCCGGCCAATATACAATCCAGGAAGGTGTGGCCGCTGTTAAACTGATCAAGGGGGGATTCAGAAGCAATAACATTGACCCGAATGCCCGCCATTGCATGGCAAGCGCCGTTGTAGGTTTCATACAGACATTCGGCATTGATGAGCCTGCGGGCAATTATGATGACATGCATTTTGCCGATTCAATCGTTCTCTGGGGCGCAAATATGGCAGAAATGCACCCGGTCCTCTGGTCTAAGGTCACAGACAGAAAACTCTCCAGACCGGACTGGGTAAAGCTGGTAAACATTACAACCTTTACTAACAGGTGCTCAAACATTTCTGACCTGGAGATCATTATCAAACCTAATTCCGATCTCGCTATCCTCAACTATATCGGCAGAGAAATCGTGAACAACAGGAGCGAGGCCATTGACTGGGACTTTGTGAATAACCACTGCGTATTCGCAACAGGCCCCGTTGATATCGGGTACGGGATGCGTTCAAATATCGACCATCCCAAGTACAAACCTGAAGAGCTTGATACTGCAGCGCGTGAAGCGTCCAAAATAGTCACCGAGGAAGAGGCGCACGCATGGAGCTCCCTCGGCATCAAGGCAGGCTCGACACTGCAGATGAAAAACACGAAGAAACCTGTCAAGCACTGGGCGATCAGTTTCGATGATTTTAAAAAGGGTCTTGAGCCTTACACACTTGATTTCGTGGCAAAACTTGCAAAGGGCGACTCTGATGAATCACTGTCCGCGTTCAAGGAAAAGCTGAGAAAGCTTGTTGACTACTATGTTGCAAAGGACAGAAAGGTATCGAGCTTCTGGACAATGGGCTTTAACCAGCATGTGAGGGGTTCATGGGCCAACGAACAGATATACATGGTACATCTTCTCCTGGGCAAGATTGCCCAGCCGGGGAACAGTCCTTTCAGTCTAACGGGTCAGCCAAGTGCATGCGGAACCGCAAGAGAGGTCGGGACATTCGCACACAGGCTTCCTTCGGATATGGTAGTGTTTAATCCCAAGCACAGGGCAAAATCCGAAAACCTATGGAAACTGCCTGAAGGTACACTCAATCCTGTGGTCGGCTCGCATTATACAAAAATCATGAGAGACCTGGAGGACGGGAAGATAAAGTGGACATGGGTACAGGTAAATAATCCATGGCAGAATACGGCCAACATGAACCACTGGATCAAAGCAGCCAGAGAGATGGACAACTTTATCGTGGTCTCCGAAGTATATCCCGGTATCTCCGCAAAGGTAGCTGACCTGATCCTGCCGACCGCTATGATATTCGAAAAATGGGGCGCGTACGGAAACGCGGAACGGAGGACCCAGCACTGGAGACAACAGGTCACGCCGGTAGGAAATTCAATGTCCGACACCTGGCAGACCGTGGAGTTCTCAAAGAAGTTCACATTGGCCGAGGTCTGGAAGGAGCATAAGATCAATGACAAGGTAACGCGCCCCGATGTCATGGCCAAGCCAGGGCAATGGGATATAAGGATACTGATACATTGTTTGACGTCTTGTATGCCAACAAAGAGGCAAAGTCATTTAAGTGGCCTGATCCTGTGGGGAAAGGTTTTCTTAACTCCGAAGCGGCCGGCGACAAGAGAGATGTTGAAGGCTTTAAGGGGTATGGTTTCTTCATCCAGAAATATCTCTGGGAAGAATACAGACGGTTCGGTATAGGCAATGGACATGACCTTGCTGATTTTGACACATACCATAAAGTCAGGGGCTTGAAATGGCCGGTTGTAAATGGGAAAGAAACTCCCTGGAGATTCAACGCCGATTACGATCCATATGTCAGAAAAGCAGGTACCGGCAAGTTTGCATTTTATGGTAAGGCGCTGAAGGCCATAGGTCAGGGAGACCTCAAGGGGCCAAAGAAGGAACTGGGTAAGCTCAAACTCCCGAATAAAGCAAAAATATTCCTGAGGCATTATGCAGAAGCTGCCGAGGTACCGAACAAAGAGTATCCAATATGGCTCTGCACCGGTCGTGTACTTGAACACTGGCACACCGGAACGATGACCATGCGTGTACCTGAACTCTATCGTGCCGCTCCTGAGGCTCTCTGTTATATTCATCCACAAGATGCTAAATCAAATGGATTCATAGACGGCCAGCTTATCTGGATAGAATCAAGAAGAGGAAAAGTTAAGGCTAGAATAGATACGAGAGGGAGAAACAGTCCTCCCAAAGGACTGATCTTCGTGCCCTGGTTTGACGAGCGTGTATTGATCAACAAGGTCACTCTTGACGCTACCTGTCCGATGTCAAAGGAGATCGATTTCAAGAAATGCGCTGTGAAGTTGTATAAGGCTTAAAACTTAACGGCGAATTACGAATGTCGAATTATGAGTTTCGAATAATGCGAAGCTTAAAAAGAGCAAAACAAAGTAACGAGGTAACGGTGCCAGCACGAAGAGACTTTCTATTGAAGGGTTTTAAAAGTTTGGGACTGGCCGCAACCGGCGGACTCGCGTGGGGCGGATTTATTGAAGAGGGCAAATCTGCACCTCTAATATTAAGACCTCCGGGCGCACTGCCGGAAAAAGAGTTTCTTGCGTCATGCATAAAATGCGGCATATGTGTGGAAGCAGGTCCGTATGATGCCTTGACACGTGCAAAGCCGGGTGACAATAAGCCTAGCGGGACACCCTATTACACCCCAAGAACAAACCCATGTTACATGTGTAAAGACATCCCATGTGTAGCGGCCTGCCCCTCTGCATCGCTTGATAAAAAGCTCGTTAGTGATAAAGATGAAAGTGGGAATCTAAAGCTAAACATTAATCTTTCAAAGATGGGACTTGCCGTAATAGACAGGGAAACCTGCATAGCATACGCCGGAATTCAGTGTGATGCCTGTTACAGAGCATGCCCTTTGATTGACAAGGCCCTTACAGAGGAATACGTAAGAATCGAGCGGACCGGCAAGCATGCAATGCGTACACCCCTTGTTCACAGCGAAGCATGTACAGGATGCGGACGCTGCGAGAATGCATGCATTACCAAAAAAGCATCAATTTTTGTATTGCCGGTAAAAATTGTAATGGGAGAACCAAGCGAACGTTACATGAAGGGATGGGACAAACGCGATCAGGAACGCATTAAAGATGTAACAAATGAAGTTACAACAAAAACACCAAGGAGCGGTAAAACTCCAATCGATTATCTGAACGAAGAGATTTTTTAAACGTAGGGGCACGGCGCGCCGTGCCCCTGGCGGTAACAATATGAGAAAGTACAAATATCTGACAGCCAGAAGAATAATACAGATCTCAATCCTGTTCCTTTTCTTTGCAGGAAACGCGTACGGATGGAACATCATGAGGGGGAACCTGAGTTCCGCCAGGGTGCTTGATACAGTCCCTCTTTCCGATCCCTTTGCGGTGCTCCAGAGTTTTTCAGCCGGGGCCAATGTGGCTACTGATATAATAATTGGTGCGCTCATCATTCTTCTTTTCTATGCCGTTCTAGGCGGAAGGGTTTTTTGCGGATGGGTCTGTCCTGTGAACATGGTAACAGACCTGGCCAATAAGATCAGGTCATATTTCAACCTTGAGACAACATGGAAGTCCTGGAACCTGAAAAGAGAGGTGCGGTACTGGGTCATAGCATTATCAATTGTGCTCTCAGCAATTCTCGGGGTCACGGCCTTTGAGTGGATAAGTCCAATCGGAGCATTACACAGGGGAATCATTTACGGGTTCGGCTTTGGATGGACATTTGTACTGATCGTGTTTCTTTTCGACCTTTTTGCAGTTAAAAACGGTTTCTGCGGACATCTCTGCCCACTGGGCGGTTTTTACTCACTGATAGGCCGTTACGGTTTTTTACGGATCGCCTATGACAGGGACAAATGTACATCATGTATGAAGTGTACTGAGATCTGCCCGGAAAAACAGGTTTTGCATATGGTGGACAAACAGAGCGGAAATGTACTTTCCGGCGCATGCATTAATTGCGGAAGGTGCGTGGAAATATGTGATGATAACGCCCTTAATTTCAGCAATATATATTCAAATAAATTTATAATTAAAAACTAAGGAGGGATGAGTCATGAAAAACAAAAGGAGAAGTTGGCTTTTAGCAGTGCTGGCAGTTACAGTTATAGCGATGTTATTGTCCTGTGCGCAAACACAGACAAAATCGGAAGCCCCAATGAAAGAAAGAGAATACACGGAGGAAGACCTTGGACTTAGGCATGAAACCCTTTACGAAGAGAGCACCACAGTGCCGGTCCACGGTGAGACCACCACTAAAGAACCTGGTGAGAGCACAAAGTTCGAGAGATCATTTGAAAACAGTCCTCCATTAATCGCGCATGACATTACAGGCATGCTTCCTCTGGAAGGGGAAGGTGACAACATTTGCATGGGATGCCATATGCCTGAAGAGGCGGTATTCAGCGGAGCAACCCCTCTTCCTTCGTCCCATCTAATAAACCTTAACACCGGGGAATACCTTAGGGGCAATCTCGACGGAAGTCGCTACAACTGCCTGCAGTGTCATGTTGTTCAGAATGTTCTTACACCGGCAGTAGAGAACATCTTCAAAGGTGAATTCAGGGATGAAAAAGGACGCTACAGGTCAAATTTACTTAACATATTAAACGAAGGCGTTGACGTAGAATAACTGCGGAAAGGATATGACATCATGAACGTATCAAGCATTGTAGTAAAGACAAAGTCAGATCATCTCCAGGAGGTCATGGGCAATATAAACGCAGTCGATTTCTGCGAAGTTCATTTCTTTGACCCTGACGGAAGGATAGTGGTAACAATAGAGGGGGAAAATATTGACAGACAGATGGCACTCATGAAAAAAATACAAAACATCCCCTTTGTTCATGACGCCAGTCTTTCATATTCCTATTGTGAAGACGAGCTTGCGGATTCTCTTGATAAAATAAAGAAGCAGACTCCGATGTATTAGTAACAGTAGCTATTATAATGTCAACAACGGTCAGGCAGGTTTAATATTTAATATTCCCTGGATCCGATCCATCGGGACTGCCTTTGCAAAGGACTAAAAGAATCATTTGAAAATTATATGTCAAAATGGAATAGTCCGGAAATAGTACAGAATAATCCTGATGATTTCATTAATGAAACCATGGATCTTTTTGAGGCTATAAGTAACAGAATTTACAAGGAAGATAATGTTCTGTACCCATTGGTTGAAAATATTTAAGACTTGTTGTTAAAGCTACTGCCTCGTACTAGACAAGCCATATTCCTCAATAACTGTAGACAAAGGTAATTTTCGCACCGCCATTGACACCGGAGACATTAACCTTAGTTCTGCTGTGGTATTTATAGGCAATAATTGAACCTACAGCAGAACCCATTACATCATATAGTATCTGAGTTTCACTGAAATAGTTATTATTATTAGTGCTGTCTCCAATTTCCTTGATTAAACCGGGCACACTTCCAATAACGGTCCCAACCAATATCTTCTTTGTCACATTAAATGTCTCCCTGTTATGTACTGTGGTCTCGCCAATTGCTCCAAACAATACTGATAAAGTAAAGTGCTGGTCAAAATTATCATCTGCAAACGAGGTAAGTGGAATCATGATTAGCAGTGATAAGATTATAAGCAGAGTAATTCTTCT
>PVMK01146293.1_pt1 | contig 17826 bp, 16 predicted proteins | sample 1853481 | NCBI WGS metagenome assembly PVMK01 (sample SAMN08533507, study PRJNA380276) | Marine sediment metagenome, whole genome shotgun sequencing project. | reverse complement strand
ATTCTCCAGGGCTTTCCACATATCACCAGTATGATGAAGGACACCCCAGGAATAAACAACATCGAATTCTCCCAGTCCCTCCATAAAACCTATATCCAGCACAGAACCTTCTCTTGCTTCCCAGCTTTCATCATCCGGGAAATATCTCTTTTTAAGTTCCGAAGTACAGGAAACCGACTGCAAATCATAATCAAAGGATAAAACATGAGCACCCAGCCTTTTCGCTGCAAGGCTGAAAAGGCCGCTACCTGACCCAACATCAAGAAACCTTTTTCCCTTCAGATCATCACATCCCAGCATATCCTTCAAAGATTCCTCTGCCTCAATTATCCGCTCCGCATTCAGAACTGAAATAAAGTTTTTCCAGTTATGTCCAAAACCAAAACGTTTTTCTTCTGCAACAATTCGAGAATCCGCTTTCATATTACCTCTAGAACTTTATCACTTTGTCTGCTTCTGTCATACACTCCATTATCTCAAGAGCATTTGATATATTACCAACATCCACCTTTTCCCTGATTTTGAAATAGTCAAGACACGTCCCGCAAATTAAAATATCAAAACCTTTTTCCTCAAGACTTTTAAGACGATTAAGCACATATGATTTTTTTATCGCAAGCTTCACACCTTTACTTATAAGTACTATAGAACTTTTTCTTTCTGGAAGTTCTTCAATAGCATTTAAAAACCCATTTGAAAGAACCTTGCCAAGCTCTCTGTTTGTACCGATAAAGTCAGATTCAAACAGGTACACAATTTTTTCTTTTGATAAAACTTTCTTTGTATTACCGGGTTTTTTCTTTTCAGGTAAAAAACTTTTTTTTATCTCGACTTTAAATCCTTTTTTTGTTTTACGATAGGCCGTTACCTTGCAACCTCCCTTTTCCGCCATTCTCACAACATTATCTCTTGCTGCCTCATTATCAACAAAGACAACTACACCAGCTTTGCCAGCTTCTGAAAGCGCTTTTTTTGTCATTACCACCGGTTGCGGGCAGGGTTTTCCATAGCATTAACTTCAATTACTCATATCAATCCTTCCATTAATCAAATTTTCTATTCCCGGCATGTTCCTAAATAATAAAAAACTAAGAAACAAAGCTTAAGTTTCTGTTAGATTTAATATTTGTTTTCAAAACTTTAATTAATTGATAAGTTTTTTTGACAAATACATATTCTACAAATATATCTATATCTAAAACAACTGTCAAAACACTTTTGTACACATAAGGATAATTGGAATTATGATATTTGAACAGATAAAAATAGGGTATGACAACTTTGCATATCTTATAGCAGATGAAAAATCTGGCTATGCAGCACTCATTGATCCCGCATTTGAACCTGAAAAAATCCTGAAAACGTCAGAAAAAGGAAGTTTGGAAATTAAATACCTCATTAATACCCATAGTCACTATGACCATACAAACGGAAATGATTATATTTTAAAAAATACTAACGCTGTTCTCATCGGCTTCAATAAAAAAGCCCCTGCTGTCAGCATAAAAGATAACGATCGCATTGAGCTGGGTAAACTAATACTCACATTCATACACACTCCAGGGCATACCCCTGATTCCATATGCATTCTTACAGAAAATAAAATTGTAACCGGGAGATACTCTCTTTGTTGGAACAATAGGAAAAACCGGATTTGGAAATGATGCCAGGCTGATGTTTCAATCAATTCAAAATAAGATACTTCCTTTAAAAGATAGTATTGAGAGTCTATCCAGGACATGATTATGGACCCTTGCATAAATTCCACCATTGGAAATGAAAAAAAGAACAACCCTTTCCTTAAGGTAAATTCATTTGATTCATTTCTGAAATTAAAAAAACAAAGATCCGGAAAGTAATGAATAATCTTGCATATTATTGTATATAATTCATTTTAATGTCTTTAATATGCTAATTTATGATCTTATTATGTCTAAATACCTGCATAAAGAGATAATGAGCATATATTGCTTTTATTAACTTAATACTTGCATATTATTGTAAATATTATCCTTTATTGACAACTCCCTCTGATATATTTTTCATAGTCACTTCCCCGCAGGAATTTATTAAAAATATTAAATTAGCAAAAAATTAGGTTTATTTGATAAAGACATAAAGTTTATTTAAACTGGTACGATAAAAGGTAAGTACGAAAATTAAAAAAAGGAAAGGTCATGGACGAAAGAAGGGAAATTCCCCAGATTTGCAATTGAGTTGGATGCAAAGCTTATTACTGAGGACGGAAAAGAAAGTCTCTGCAAACTGACAGACATCAGCAGGGAGGGAACATGCATAGAAATTTTTTCCAAAGAAAAGATAGAAATTGGAACAGGAATAACAATGGAAATAGCTGCACCGGAAAAAGAAAGTCCGATTAATGCTGGTGTTATTATAATGTGGATTACAGAGCTCGAAGACAACACTGAATATCACTACCTTGCCGGAGGCCTGCTTTCAGAAATCGACTCTGAAGATAAGAGTTACCTGCTTGACCAGGCATATGCTATATTCAAAGAAAAGAACTAAGGAATTTATCCTTTGTCGGCAGCCCTGCATAACTTTCTTCCTTAAAAAATATCTTAAACCCTGAATTCTCTGTCATGCCTTTAATCAAAAAAGAATTATCATCTCTTCGGCTCAGCATCCTCAAGAACCTTGATAATTCTTTCCATTGAACCGGTACTTATGGGAACCTTGTAACCTGTCGCAATGATACCCCTTTTCTCTACAGTAACATCTTTAACAGGAGAGGTTTTAGGCTCAATTTCTTTAAGCAAAGGAAGGGCTTCTCTATAGCGGTGTTTTTCTGTCATCACATAGATTGTCTTGCCAACGATATCTGTCCTGTCAATTTTCATAGCCATATCCTTTAGGTTCTTTCACAATTAAAACTTGTTTTAACTTTGCAACTTAAATATCACAATTCTTAAATAAAAAAATTCCTTACAGGACAATTTATTTTGACAATAAAATTATCTCGACCAATATTTCGGCATTTCCTCAAATAAACATTATAATATCAAAAAAACAAAGATTACTTTCAATGTGCATAAACAATACTGCCTCAAAAATAATGATTATACCCATAAGGCTTTCCATTGCAACACAGGTATATAATTGAACATTATAGGAACAATTTTAATAACAGCCGTTATAATGCTTATTCTTCCATTTGTATGGGGAATAGATATTTCTGTACCGCCGGAATGGGCAATAAATGTTATTTTAAAATAGGGATAGTTTGCAGCTAAACAACCCTGTGAATAAGCATATATATGCAATTATTTAATTTATAAGCAATATTTAAGTAAAAAGTTTCTTTATTTATCTATAAATTATTATTATTGATTTTTAAGATCATATGTTTGAAAATAGTTGCAGATTTTTACATTTATTTGCAATATTTCAACATTCTTTCAAACTATAAATTAAACACCCTCGAAAATCTATTATACTTAATTTTGATTATATGAAGAATAATACTGAAGATTAAATAAGGCAATGTTGATAGGCTATATAAAATTCAAAACAAAAACCCTCAAGACTATTTTACCTTAAGAGCTTTTTTTATGATCCGCAAGTGCTGTTTCGCATGTTGACAATAATTTCTTTATGCGTAAATTGGCATAATATTATTTGAACCAATCTCTCTGTCCTTGCCATTAATTCTATTACTGTTCAGAGAAAGTATTGTATTTTTCAGCTCATTAAGCGGAAAAGGTTTATATAAAACAGGACATGATATTTGTCCAAAAAAGTTTTTGTATTCCCCATTAAAACCATTACCTGTTGAAAAAATAATCCTGTCAAGCAAATGAGGCCGACAAGAGGAAACAAGCTGATAAAATTCCATTCCGTTTACAACGGGCATATCCATATCAGAAACAATAACATCATAGTCAGAGTTCTGTATTTTATGAAACCCTACGCTGCCGTTTTCAGCCACTTCTGTTGTGAAACCCATATTCTCAAGAAATAATTGGTACATTTGCCGAATCGAATCATTGTCATCTATTATAAGAGCTTTCATTGACTTACCTCCTTTTTGTCATTTTGCAATACTAAATATGCAATCAGCATGCCAGCAGCAGGAGGCAAGGATATATCAAGCTTAAAATAATTTATTTTATTATTAAATGATCATTTTTAACAAAATATACATGCCATTAAAAATATATCCATTTACAAAAACTATCTTATTTCAACAAACCAGTGGGAAAAATATTCTTGCCAGAAAACAAAATATAGACGGCCGTCATCATACCGTCACCCACTTATAAAAGAAACTCAGAAATCTAAATAGCAGTCTTTATAAGCTCAAACCAATTCTGGTTTTCACAACTATAATTTGACATTCAATTATCAATATATAATAAATGTATTTAATATATTATAAATTCTATGATGCCCTCCTGAATAGTCCTGTACCCGCAAAATCAAAAAAAAATATGCCGAAATCCGTTCCCCTTGAAACAATCAAAAAACTTAACAGGTCTTTTTTATCAACACTATGCCCTCACTGTGGGTGGGATCTTTATGGTGAAAAAGAAAGCTGTATTCTTATCTGCAGCAACTGTAACTCAGTCTGGAAAGCCGCTCCTTCTGGATTTAAGAAGGTTAAGTTTGAAATTTTTCAGGGACCTAAGGATAATATTATTTACGTGCCATTCTGGAAAATACAGACGAACATTGCGGACCTCCATTTGCAAACATATGCTGATCTCGCCAGAATTGCAAACATCCCAAAAGCAGCAAATAAAATCTGCGATGACGAAAAACTCTATTTCTGGGCTCCTGCATTCAAAGTTGCCCCGAATCTGTTTTTACGCCTTTCAAAACAGCTGACAATATCACCTATCATGGGTAAAACAACAAACAGCCGGAAATATCCGAAAAGTATTTTTTCCCAGCCACCCTCCCTTCGGCAGAAGCTATTGAAAGCATAAAAGTAACACTTTCACAAATTGTTATTGATAAAAAAAAGATTTGTCCGATACTTCCTAATATTAAAATAGATGTACAAAAATACATTCTTTGCTATCTGCCTTTTACGATCCGGGCTAATGAAATCATCCAATATAACATGCGATTCAGCATAAACAAAAATGCATTGAAAATTGGAAAAAACATATGATATTTATCATCTGATAAAAAATAAAACTTTTAAATATATCTAACAATAAAGTATAATTTCAATAGCACGGCTATCACTTTTGGTGCTAAGGGTAAACTGTCATCAAGTAAAAATCAATTAATAAAGGTTTGAAAAAGCATGGCATTTCAAGGCAATATTGAAACTTTCTTTTTATCAAGTCTTTTTCAGCTCCTGACAATGGAAAGAAAAACAGGGATTCTACATCTTGAAAAAGAAAAAGATGATGTTGATATTTATATGAAGGAAGGAGCTATCGTAAATGCAATAAGCTCAAGAAGCAAAAACCGGCTCGGTTATCTTCTAAGGACTAAAGGCATCATAACTTCAGAAGATCTCGAAAAGTGCCTTTCTATCTCCAGAGAAAACGGACAAAAACTTGGTAAGGTTCTGGTCGAAAACAACCATATAACAACAGAGGGTCTTGAAAAATTTCTCAACAATCAGGTCGAAGAAATAATACTTGACCTTTTTATATGGAAAAAAGGTAATTTCGAATTTAGAGAATTCGAGCTTAACACTGACAAACAGGTATTAACAAATATTGACACCCAGGGAATTATTCTCAAAGCATCAAGACGAGTTAATGAAATTTCTTTGCTGAAAACAACTATCCCTGATGAAAACATGGTTCTTATAACAAACTCTGCCATATCATCTATTGATAAACTTAATGAAGAAGAAAGACCGATACTTGAGCTTATAAATGGTAAAAGAACCATAAGAGAAGTAGTAATTGAAAGCGGCTATGATCAGCATTCTGCAAATAAAATAATTAAATGTTTGATTTCAAGCGGTTTTACAGAAATCAGTAAAGAAAAACAGGCACTGGAAACAGGCCAACAGACAGACAACTCCGCGTCTACAGAGCTCCAGCTTGATCTTGAACTGGTCCCACAAGATGAGCCTCAACCAAGCAAAGAACCGGATGAGGAAAAACCTGCTGAAACAATTATTGTAGATACTGATGTAGAAGAAGAAATCACACAGAACGAAGGTGCATTCTCTTCTTATAAAAATAAACATGAAAAGAGAGAATCAACCCACGTTGATCCAAGGGAAACAGAGTCAAAAAGAACAGGCAAAGACAGCGTTTGTGCCTGACATCACACTTGTCAAGGCAACTTCTCAGACCTCCGATACATCCAGCCTATCAATAGATTTTTCAAACAAAAAAAAGCTTATCGGTCTTGCAGCCATAGCAATAGGAATTGCTGTAATAATCACGGTTTTTATTTTCCGCCCTGACGATAAAACAACTGTTCCCTCAACACAACCGCAAGAAACTGAAAAAAAAGAAGAAATACCGGAAACAGAAAAAACAAAGCCTGCAATAAAGAAAAAAGGGGAGAAAAAAGAAAAAGAAACTTTTATCCTAAAGCATAGAAAATATTCAAATACTATTTTATCTATTTCTCTTCCTGATGGTTATAAAGTAACAGATAAATCAACCGCAAATATCCAAAAAATATTTTTCGAATATGGAAAAGACATCAAAATACAGCTGACCTTCTGGAAACAAAAAGAAGAATGGAATCCAGAGACAATGATGTATAAAAAGATAGAAGAAATTCAAAAAAGAAAAGACGGCTCCCATTCCCTTAGGGTAAACAATTACAACCTTATAAATGTAAACAGGTGCAAAGGTTATGAAATAGTAATGAGCGGAAGAAGGGACTACACCTCTTCCAGAATTTATCTTTGCGCTTTATCGTGTAAGGGAAAAATGTTTGTAATAGATGTTGACTGTAAAAACTCAAAAGATCCTGGAATTTTAAAAATATTTAATACAATTAAAGGTTCTATGGCAAAATCATTAATTGTTAATTGATCTGAAAAATCTTCCAGAAGAACAAGATCAAAAAACATTTACACACTAAAACCCAGCCGCCAAACTTTTGTGAAGGCCTCAATTACCCGTCATGATTCTCTGATGAAAGGCAGCAAAACTTATCTGTGAAAACTTCCCCATCATACAAATACATCGACACGCTTAATACCTTAAAAGACCTTACCTTAAAAGTAAAAAAGTCAAAACAGGTAGCTGTTGATACCGAAGCAGACAGCCTGCACCATTATTTTGAAAAAGTCTGTCTGATTCAGATTACCCTCGGTGAAACCAATTATATTGTAGACCCCCTTGTTGAGCTTGATCTTTCAGATTTTCTTAACGCCCTGTCAGAAAAACCGCTGATCCTCCATGGCGCGGATTATGACCTCAGAATGCTTCAATCCTCCTTTGGCTTTCGTCCTAAAAACAGAATCTTTGACACCATGATCGCTGCTAAACTGCTGGGCTATGAAAAGTTCAGTCTTGCAGCGCTGGTTAATCACTTCTTTAATATTACTTTAAAAAAACAGGGGCAGAAATCAAACTGGTCAAAACGGCCTCTTACAGAATCACAGCTTGAATATGCCTGCTATGACACACACTTTCTGGAAGAAATAGCAGACAACCTTAAAGGGGAACTTAAAAAGTTAAACAGACATAACTGGTTTAACGAGACAGTTGAGTTTATGGTTCAATCAACTGAAAACAACAAAGAACGTGATCTGGATAATGCCTGGCAGATAAAAGGAACCGGGCATTTAAAGGATTACCAGCTCATTTTTTTACAGCAGATCTGGCACTGGCGTGAAAAGAAATTGGTGCAAAAAAAGATATCCCCTGCTTCAAGATCATGGGGAACAGTCACATGGTTGAACTTTCAGCCTGGGCAGCAGACAACCCATCGTCCAAAGCAGCAGATTTTCCAGGCCTGCCGAAAAACTACTCTGTCCGCCGCATACACCAGCTTGGAAAAGCCATTGAAAAGGCTCGAAATACAAAAAAAACAACTTGGCCCAAAGTTTCGAAAAAGAGCAAAACCGGTTCACAACAAACCCGGCTATAAAAAACTGGTTAAAGCGTTAAAGGAAGAATGTGTCAAAGTAGCGGAAAAACTCAGGATGAACCCGTCTGACATTGCAAACAATGCTGCTCTCGAACTACTGGCCAGCGAAAAACCCTCAACCTTAAAAGAAGTTTACCAGTGCGGAAATATCATGAAATGGCAGGCAAAACTTCTTTACCCCTGTATACAAAAGATATTCAAATAAAACATTTTCTTTCTTTTACCCGATTGTTCTTCTGACAAACAATCAAACATATTTTGAAAACATCGGTTAGCCAAACAAAATATTAATACCTCAGAGTAAATCAATTATCTGCTAATAAGCAGCGGGGAATATGCTTTAAACTTTTCATATACTTTGACAGAAAATATTTAAAAAATTATAAGCAATAGTAGTCAAGACCTAAGTAAAAAAACCTAAAATATACTTTGAAGCCGTGCTATACATATCACAAACATCCTGGTAACAATGGAAGGGGAAAAGTAAAATGAACAGATTTAAGGAATTCGTAAAAAGCACAGTTTTAGGAGGATTACTGGTTATCCTGCCGCTGGCAATATTCTTTTTCGCCCTGACCTGGATATTTGGATTAGTCCTATCGGCAATAAGCCCTCTCACAAACATTGTAATGCAAAAGTCACCTCTTCAGGGCATAGTCGCAGACATTCTGGTAGTTGCACTGCTGATTGCTGTTTGTTTTTCAGTGGGTGCCATCGTTAGAACAAAACTTGGCAAATGGCTATACCTGTTTGTTGAATCAAATGTCTTCCTTCGGGTTCCTGGATACTCCCTTATTAAAGAAACAGTGTTCCAGTTCATAGGAAACAAAAAATCTCCATTCTCTTCTGTTGCTCTTGTCCAGATATTCGGAAATGAAACACTGGTCTCGGGTTTTATTACTGATGAGCACAAAGACGGAACACGCACCGTTTTCGTACCCACAGGCCCCAACCCAACTTCCGGTAACATTTACCACCTTCCCAGTAATCTAGTTCACCCGGTAGACGTTTCTGTTGAGGACGCTATGAGATCAATCATTAGTTGTGGTGCAGGCTCGTCAACGCTTATTTCAAAAAGAAAAGAACAGAGAACTGAAACAAATCAGAAGTAACAGCTCAGCTCAATCCTTGTGCTATTCAAACGAAGCGCACCCTCAGAGCATATGGAAGATTTATCAGAATGTTCCGCTGAATAAAACCAAAACCAAACAGATTAGGAACAGAGTTTCACAAACTAAAAGCGGATTTTTGGAAAACATAAACGAGTAACCGCCATCAGCAAGATCTGTTTCAAACCAGTGAATAAAGCGGTGCAGTCTATGTATGGGAACGACCATAGGGATTTTTTCTGCCAGACCCCGGTTAGAAGTATAAAGGGTTGCAACCAGATCAGGAAGAATCCCAAAAAATGCTGCCAGAATAAAAAAAATCGGACTTTTAAATTTCAGAATTGAAATCAAGAGAATAACAGGACCAGGGATAACTTCAATAATTGTAGGAAGAGTTTTTTTAAAAATCGTTTCAGGTGTTGCAATATAGCCGTGTGGAATAAGATCAAGGGCAAAATGTAGAAACAGCGATCCCCCGCTTAGAATCATCAACTGTGAAAATGTTCCGGTATCAGAGTTAATTGTATAAGCTGTTAAAAGACAGGATGCAGCTATGTGAGTTGTGGGCAACATGGGTTTACCGGATAGTAGATAATATCAAACAGCTACGTTTATAAAATGAGTTCAAATTAAAGTCGAGCCCGCCCGCCCGCTTCGCTCGAGGCAAAGAAGGCGCAGAGAAAAGAAGGTGTTAAAAACAAAGCGCGGTTCTTTGCCTTACGCCAGTAATCCTACTGCTTCAAGCTTAAACTCTCGTTTAAAATAGGCTCTTTTTCTCATTGGACACTCCTTTCACTTTTATTGTATACTTTTTGAAGTGTTCGTCAAACCGGGAAGATTCAGCTTAGATCTAACTGTTTTCCCTGGCACCTCGACGCAAAAACAAAAGATAAAACATGTAAATTATACAGTTATAATCATAAAAATCCTCTCATGTCAAAAAGAAGAGAATGCAACAAAGCAAGAAATGTTGATATTTATCTTTTAAGACGCTATACAGATAGTAACCTTAAACACACATAGGCAATTAATACAATATTAAAAACTATAGCAGTGTCAGCACAGCAATTACCGGAAAATCAAAGCAGCTGAAAAACAAAAACTCAGGAATAAAGTTGCAAAGATAGGCACCAGTCTAAACGTCAGCCAATAGCAAGCTTGACCCCTTTTGTCTTTTAAATGGAGGACAGGGATATATGCAAAATAAATTTTTCGACAATATAATCGAACAATATAGAGATAAATTAGCTTCTCAAATTGTTGATGCTGTAAAACAGACCTCCACTATTAAGGAGTTTGATAAAAAAGAATTAAATTTAAAAATTATTGAACTACTCTACAACACCATAAAAACCAAAAGTCTGCCAGAGTCCAAATATGTGACAATCCTCATTTCAGATATCCGCGGATTTACTGCTATGTCTGAAAACTACTCTCCATCATCTATTATTGAACAGCTCAATAGATACCTTACCATTATGAATGAAATCATAATTATACAATACGGAGGAACAATCGATAAATTCATGGGAGACTCCGTCATGGCGCTATTTGGAGTTTCAGAAAGTAAGAGTGATGATATTGAAAGAGCACTTAACTGCGCACTTGATATGCAAATGGCAATGGATAAGATAAACGAAACGAATAAATCAATGGGCCTACCAAATCTATTTATGGGCATTGGAATTAATTCCGGGAAAGTTATAGCAGGCAAAATCGGTTCAGAACTTCATAGCGAGTACACAGTAATTGGTGATGAAGTAAACCTTGCTTCAAGAATTTCAGCATACAGCATGAAAGGCCAAATATTAATCAGCAACAATGTCTTCAATAAAACAAAAGATTTTATTGAAACCGGAGAGCCTACAGACGTTTTTGTTAAAGGCAAGAAAAATCGTGTTAGAATTTTTGAACTTCTTGCAGTAAAAAAACCTGTTTTAAGATTTGTCCCCCGCAGAGAAGCTCGGAGAAGTCCTCGAATTGAAGTAGAAATACCATTCATATATCAAAAATTATCCGGGAAAAACATCCTGCCTGAAAATTATAAAGGAACCGTACTTAACATTAGTTACAACGGAATATTTGCAATTATTGAAGAACCCATAGATGTTTTCTCTGAAATAAAGTTTCCCTTCATAATGACTGGGAGCGACATCTATGCAAAAATACTGAAATGTTCTGAAGTTGAGGGGCAATACAAAGCAAACATAGAGTTTACCTCCATCCAACCAGATGCCAGGGAAGCCATTAAAAGCTTTATCGGGAGAATTATCCAGGGCGCCTAAGGATAACAGAATCCACCAGGGTGAATTAAAAACGTAAAAGCTGCGCGAGTCTCAGCCCAAGCGTTAATTCCATATCTATACAGAAAAAATGCTACTCAATCTCTATATTACCAATCAGCTGCTCAATCTCAAGATGGGTTATCCTGGCATCGTACCGGGCAACAATAAGCGAGACATTTGACCGCACCATGTTTACCTGTGCATCACGAAAATTAAGCGAATCAGAAGCACCGATTGCATAACGTTCCTTTTGCAGTTCTAAATTCTGCCCGGCTGTAACCACATTCTCTTCTTCAAGTTGTACTTTTTTTACCCTCTGATTAAAAGTAGTATTTTTTTCACTGACCAGACCGGCCAGCTGATTACTGATGTTTTTCACTGCCAGAGAGCTGTTTTTCTTTTCAATAACCGCATTCTGATAGTTAATCCTGTCAACATTTCCGTTAAAAAGATTAAAGGTAAGAGCCAGCCCGACACTGGCATCAATTGTTTCATTGCGTCTCCGCGCAGCACCCGAAACATCATCACCAAAAAGGGCCCGGTCATTATAACCGTAATTTGCATTCAGGTTTAGTCTCGGCCAGAAAGAGGATTCTGCTATTTTAACCCCTTCCTCTGAAACCTTCAGACTCTGTATTGCAGTAAGTAGAAAACTGTTTCGTTGTTCGGCCAACTCAATAAGCTTATCAAAAGAAATATTTAAGGGCAAAACTTTGATCTCTTTTTTGACCGTAACCTCCTCAAGCGGCTCTCTGCTCAGAAGAACATTAAGCTCTTTTTTTGCAATCGCAACCCTTAACTCCTGATCGAGAAGCACGGCCTGGTCATTATTAAAGTTAACCCGCGCGTTTAAAAGGTCCGTTGAAGAAGCTCCACCAAGGTCCCTGCGGACTTTTTCTCTGTCCAGCCGGGTTTGGGAAATATCTCTGGTAGTGAGCGCCACATCAAGCAGCTGTTCCTGCTGCACCAGATCAAAATACGCGATCATTATTTCCACAACCGTATTTTCAATGCTGTTACGGGCTTCATATTCACCCAGTTTTGCCAGTTCATCATACCTTGTTTTATTGGCAAACATAAAAAACCCGTCAAAAAGCGTCCAATTCAGGCCCAGCTGTGAACCATAGGTCCGGGTGTCCGCGTTGCCAAAACTTGTTGGGTCACCGGTATCATCATTTGAAGTGTCATAGCGAAAATCACCAAGGGTATCGACTTTCGGCAGAAAACCAGCGGTTCCTTTCCCCCTGTTATTGCCTGCAATTTCAGCAGTATTTTTCGCGATCTGAATATTATAGTTATTTTTCAGTCCAATCTTTATGGCATCCTCAACCGTCATCTGATCCTGTGCAGAAACGATCAGTGGAAAAAGTAAAAACATCAGTAAATATAAAACAATAAATTTATTCTTCATCATATTTCCCAGTAAATATCTTGCCATGTTTTTTAAATTCGTTAATAACCATTGGTTTCACCGCAATAGCAAAGCACGCAAAGAACTGCGTTTATTTTTTTTAACCCAGTTTTTCTCTGCGATCTCTGTGCCTCTAGCGCAGCGGGCAGTGAGAATAATGCTTTACAGTCCGCCGCCATTCCGCACTCGACTACAGTTCCACCGCAGCCTCTTTCAACTCTCTGACTGCCGCTCAACACTTTCAGGCGTCAGCAGTTCTGAAGTAAAAAATCCTGCCCAAACCATCCGCACCCGGTTAAGCACAAGAAGACCTGCCGGAAGAATAAGCAGCAAAATAAACGTTCCGAAAAGAAGGCCGAAGGCAACCGAGACAGCCATTGGAATTAAAAACTGCGCCTGCCTGCTTTTTTCAATCAGAATCGGTGCCAGCCCGATTGATGTGGTCAGTGTGGTCAAAAGGATCGGGCGAAGCCTTGAAATACCCGCATTATAAACCGCATCAAAAAATTTCTGTCCAAGCCTCAGATTTCTGTTCACCTGATCAACCAGCACAATACTGTCATTTACTACAATGCCGGTGAGTGCGATAATACCATAAAGTGAAAGCATATTTAGCTGTATCCCCCTGATCCCATGGCCCCAGATAGCGCCCATAATCCCCAGAGGTATAAGAGATATAACCAGCCCTGCCTGGGCAACAGATCTGAAAACCAGAACAATCATAATAAACATCACTACCATAGCAATCGGAAATGCGGTTATCACAGAAGTTGTTATCTTTTTCTGCTCCCGGGACTGCCCTTCAAATAGTGCCTGCACGTTATTGACTCTGGATAATATTTTGGGAACAACCTCTGTCTGAATCTCATTTAAGATAGGCGGCAGATCAACATCCTCAGATGACAGGGAAGCCTCAACCGTTATTTCACGCCGGCGATTTAAATGATTTATCCGGGTCACACCTCGCCGCACTTTATAATATGCCAGTTCACTGAATGGATATTCACCCTGGGGAGTACGTATTCTCATCTGATCAAGAAGTGTAAGTGAAGCCCTGTCTTTATCACTATATCTTACCCACACCCGTATTTCATCTCTTCCGCGCTGAATTCGCTGGATCTGCTGACCAAAAAATCCCTGTCGTACCTGGCCGATCACATCCTGCAGTTTAAGTCCCATGGCATCTGCACGGGGTTTCAGCCTGATATCTATTTCCCGTCTTCCTTCCTGTTCCGTATCAACCACGTCTTTTAGCGCGTCAAATTCCTTGAGTTCTGCAACAAGAAGGTCACGGGCTTTTCTAAGCTGGTCCGGCTCTGTTCCAAGCAGACTTATGGAAACCGGCTTGCCGAACATACTGACCCGGCCAAAGGTAATGTTTTGCGCTTCAGGTATTGGCCCGACTACATCACGTATGCGATTGGAAATAATCTCTGTGTCCATCATCCGGGCTTCACCGTCAAGGAGCTGGAGCTTAAGTTTCCCCACATGGCTGCCCTGCTCTTTTAAATCATTACTGCCGATTACCCTTTTTATACCCAGAATAAGATCTTTTTTGTCAGGTCTTTCTTTTTTCATCTCTTCATTTACCTGCCAGCAGGCTTTTTCAATCTTTGCAAGAATTTCATCAACATCTTTTTCCTGCCTCCCCGCAACAAGGGTTAAATTGACAGGGATCGTATCTCCATCAATGATCGGGAAAAAAGTAAGACCGATAAACCCTCCCTTTATAAGTCCGATGGTCAACAAAATAAAAGCGGTCGGCGCTATAACCGTAATCCATTTATGGTTCATGGCAGACCTAAGAAGCGGGGCATAAATTTTATGGGTTAATATATGGATAAACTTTTCGATCTTTTTGCGGAGTTTTGAATCTTTTTTATGAGACTGCAATCCCTTGGAATGCGCCAGATGCGCGGGCAGGATAAAAAAGGCCTCAACAAGTGAAAACAGAAGCGCTGAAATAACCACCAGCGCCATATGCCAGATGAATTTACCCATCACACCATCCAGAAAAAAGAAAGGGGTAAAGGCAACAATGGTTGTAAATACAGATGTAAACACCGGCGGCAGCATCTCAAACGCTCCGTCAATGGCCGCGTTAAGCGCGGGCTTTCCCCGTTCATAATGGGCAAAAATATTTTCACCCACCACAATGGCGTCATCAACCAGGATGCCCACCACAATGATCATACCGAAAAGAGAGATTACATTAATGGTAATCCCCACAAAAGCAATTAAAATAAACATTCCGGCAAAGGAAAACGGCAGGCCCCACAGACACCCAGAATGAAAAACGAAGATTTAAAAAGAAACTCAGTAAAAGCAACACCAGAATAAGCCCCAGTATACCATTTCTCATAAGCAGGTTTATTCGCTGTAAAAGCGGAATGGTTCGGTCATCAAGAATACTCGCATGGATTACACTGTTTTTCTGATTAAATTCTTTTACATATGTTTTTACTTTTTCGGAAATCGCAAGAATATCCTCATGACCTGTCTTCTCAATCTTCAGAATCACAGCGCCCTTACCGTTAAAACTGACCCGGTTAGGCACATCCTCCCATTTTTCCTTAATGTTTGCTATGTCCCGAAGATAAACAATCGTTCCATCAGCAGTCCCTCTAACCACAATACTGTGGAGCTGTTTGGCAAAATACTTTCTTCCCCAGGTTCGGATCAATACCTCTTCATCCTTTGTCTCCAGCTTTCCTCCTGAAATATTAATATTTGCGGCAGCTACAGCTGCGGAGATTTCATCAAAGGTCATTTCATATCTGCGCATATCTTCTTCTGTTACTTCGATAGAGAACTCAATGTTCGGCAGGCCGCCTATATTCACCTGTGACATCTCCGGAGAATCCAGAAAATCATCCCGAATCTGCTCTGCAACATATTTGAGATTAAACAGATCCGTATCACCGTAAAGAACAACGGACATGGCATGGGAGCGGTACTTCCGTTCATAAACAACCGGTTTTTCACTTCCCTTTGGAAACGATCCTATTTTATCCACCGCGTTTTTTACATCCTGCAAAACTTTATCAATATCCTTTCCTCTCAGGACCTCGACAATAACCGTTCCAAAATTCTCACGTGAAACAGAAGTTACCCGGTCAACCCCCTCAATCCCTTCCAGATTTTCTTCGATCTTTAAAACAACCCCTTCCTCCACTTCTTCAGGAGAGGCTCCAATATATTCAACTTCTACATTAATATAATCCGGCGGTATTTCAGGAAAGAATGAATATTTCATTTGGCTCCAGGAAATAATTCCGAACCCCACAATCGTGAACATTAAAACATTTGCCCAGATTGGATAACGAACAAAAAATGCGAGAACCCTTTTCATCAGAGCGCCTTCCCGTTAGAAGATAGTTTAACCTGTGCCGCCATGCCCGAAGCAACACCCTGGAGCATTTCAGTAACCATCATTTCACCCTCTTTTAAACCGTCTTTCACAATAACATAGTCTAATTCCCTGCGCGCAACATCCACCCTGCGATAATCAAACACGCCATCTGCAATCACATATACGAAAGAATCTTCATAGATGGCTTTACGCGGCACAGCAAAGGCATTTTTAATAATTCGCCCCGACATTTCAGCTTTCATAAAAACACCGTTAATCAGTTTTTCATCCCTTTCCTGAACCCCTATATAGACATACACGGTCTGGGTTTTTGTATCTATGGTCTTTCCGATTCTTTTTATCCTGCCTGTCCATTGGCCGGCTATCTCAGATGAAGTTAAGACAACCGGTTCATTACGGTCTATCCATGAAATATCTTCCGCAGGAACAGGCACTTCCATCTCAAGGCTTTCAAGATTAATTATCCTTCCCAGGCGGGTACCCGGCCGGACACTCGAACCGATTCTCAGATCAGTTGAAATCACAGCACCGTCAAATGATGCATAAAAGGAATGCTTGCCCAGCTTGATCTCCAGACTTTTTATATTGAAATAAATCTTGTAAACATTGAAACGGGAAAGGTAGAGCTTGATCTTCTGATTGGACGCCTCTGGAAGGTCAGGAATATTTTTATCAAAACTGACCTTATTAAAATAGTCCTCCCATTTTTTATAATGTTCCGGGAAATCCACCCTTATTTCAGGAAGCACCGATGCAAGGGCATTTAACAAATCGCTTTTTCTGCTTTTTATATCAAAACGCATCTGCCGGTCATCAACCTTTATTAAAAGATCTCCTTTTTTAAATGTCTGCCCGGGCCTGAAATCAAGACTTCCCTGCTCAAGGATACCGTTTACCTCACTGGTCATGACAACAGGCTGCGACGATTTCAGCCGACCATAGGCCACAACCCTGGACTTTATATCTTTCAATTTGACCTTTTCTGCCGCTGCAATCTTTATCTTAACTTCATGCGGTTTTTTGGGCGGGTCCTCCTTAAAACTTGAAAAAAACACTAAAGCGCAAACACCTGCCAATACAATAAGCACTGGTATTATAAATGATGTTATCCGTTTCATCCCTCTCTCCCATCTTCTATCCCTCTTCGCAGCTGCTTGAGTGCTGACAGGGAAAACTCTGTTATATGGTCTGCAAGTTCATCTAAACCTTTTTCATCAAATGTCTGTTCCGGTAAGAGCCTCCGAACCACAGGATTTGCAAAACGATAATACAGACACTGCCCCACAATACTCAGGGTGCACTTCTCAACCTGTTCTTTTGGCGCGTCTTCTCCCAGCATCTCCTGTACAATATCCCGTAAAAAGAGAAAGCTTGGCCGTATCATCTTTTCAATAATAGTATTAAAAGCCCCGGTGGGTTCCATCATCTCATGCTCAACAATCCTGAAATCCCATTCCGGCCGATCCTGATTTAGAATATTATCAAGAAGTGTTTTAATAAAGATTCTGATCCGTTTCTCAGGATCAGAGATTCCCTCAAGATCAAAAATTTCTAACCTCTTCTTAACCGCCAGACTGTTGGCGTATTCCCAGACTGCCT
>PVMK01182627.1_pt1 | contig 17827 bp, 14 predicted proteins | sample 1853481 | NCBI WGS metagenome assembly PVMK01 (sample SAMN08533507, study PRJNA380276) | Marine sediment metagenome, whole genome shotgun sequencing project. | reverse complement strand
CGTGACCCACCTGGATGTACATATAGGCCTTCTCGGGCCCCCAGGCGACATCGATGCCGACCCAGAGCCGGTCTTGCGGCCGGAACAGGAAACGTCCTCCGACGCCGCCGGCGACGATGCCGCTTTCGTCCTCGTACTGAAAGACGTCGCCCGTGGTGGAGCCGGTTCCGGCAAACCCTACCACCGCCCACCGGGTGAAGATATTCCACCGGAGCTCGGCCTCGACAACGCCGACGAGCTCGTTCTGGTAGCGCAGCGCCGGAACCCCCCGAAGACTGATCCACGGATAACCCCAGAGCGGTGGATCGCCGCTCACCCCATCGAGGTCGAGCCGTAGCCCGAGCACGAATTTCTCGCCGAACTGGTGAAAGGAGAGCAATCGGAGGCTGCCCTTCCAGTAGTTGAAGTCGCCGGCCAACGCCTCGTCGTACCTCCATGCTTGCACCTCGAAAAGCTGCCCACGATCCGGCGTCATGGTGTTGTCCCGGGTGTCCCAGACCGCCTGCACCGCCAGACCGCTGTCGGCGATTGGACCATCGCCCAGATCGACCGGTGCTTCGTCGCTCAGGTTGATCTGCCCTTTCATGTTGACGTAGGAGAACATCCCTCCGAGCATGAAGTCGCTCGATCCGAGCCGGAACTTGATGTCCTGGTAAAGCACTCCGCCCTTGAGTGCAAAGCCGAACGGGATGTTCGCGAAGTAGAATGTGGATTCGACATTGACATACGCGAGGGCGCCCTTGTAGCGGATCCGGTCATCCCGCCACGAGGCCGAGTGCCCGACGCCGACCCCCCAGGTTCCATCTACGGTGTAGGCGGCGGCGACCCCCGTGATGGTGGGAGGCCGTTTCTTCCCGTCCTCGGTTGCCTGGTCCGGAGGAGTTCCGGTAGTCAGCGCCGGCGACATAGAGATGGGTTGGGGGTCTGCCTCGTTCTTACGCGGGTGGAAGTATCCCACCGCGCCCCCGAGACCGTAGCCGATGGCCGGCTCGGTGATGAAGATCGGTATCGGAACGATGCCCGCGCCCCCGGCTTTCTTCTTTTTCTCCTCCTTTTTGTTCTCTTTCGCGGAGTCCTCTTCAGCATCGCCAGATGTCTTTGGAGGGACCGTCTCCTGAGCGGAGAGCGTGGAAGTCGGAACCATAACCACCAGCCCGAAGGCGATGATGGCCGCTGTTGCAATTCGGAGTGCCTTGTGTCCACCTCGAAGCGCGTTTCTGTCCATCGATGTATCTCCGTCGCGACCTGCCTCAACAAATGCCGATATTCAGCCGGTCTTGCCGTAAAACGCCGCCGGTACGAAAAGACCCCACGGACAGTGACGACATTCGAGCGGGCTGGGTCATTCGCAGGCGAGCCAGGGCCGGATCCGATGCGCCCGACGCCAATAGGCGACCCGCCCCTACTCGTTCAGCTTGTCGTTGAGCTTGTACTTTGTGCCGGCGATGTCGGCGTTGAGCATCAGGCCCTTGTCGGTGAGCTGGTAGATGGCGAGGCCGTTGACGAAGTTGGTCTTGACCTCGGCTGCAGCCTTGCCGGCAGACGCGGTGGCCCCGGCGTCCGCCTGCCAGCCCTTCTCGATGAAGTTGCGCAGGGTGACCTCGTCCTGGAACAGAAACACCACCTGGTACGAATTGACGCCGAGCCCGAAGCCGACCCCCACGGTTCCCATCTTCATGTAGGCATGCTTGCCGGTCTTCTTCGACACGGCGACGCCGTTGCCGCCTCCACCCGAGACGCCGAACGCGACCTTGGTATTGTCGAAGACCGCCCAGCCGATGGCCTCGTCATACAGGGCTTTCGCATTTGCGTTTTCGCTGAACAATTTGTTGAGCGTCTCCTTCGCAACCTCGTTGATCTTGGCGCGTTTGGCGTCTTGGTTGAGCTCCGTCGAGGTCTTCTCATCGTCGGCGAGCGCCGTTCCCGGCGCGGTGAGCGCCAGCACCACAACACACACGGTCAGAATCACAGCTGTCTTTCTCATTGATCTTCTCCTTTTTCGATTGTTTGTGAATCATGAAGGGAACGAAACATTTCGTTGGTGCCCTGGCCGAATCGTTCGATGTTTTCCATATACGCTGTCACGGGCAGGTCGAGACACTTTACCATTTCGGGGGCCATGATGTAGACCTCGCCGGACCACGGGTTGGGTGACCTCGGGACCATCACGACCACCCAGCCGTCGTCGAGGCGCTCGATCTCGAGGCCGACCCGAGCGGCGCCGCCAAAGGTGGCCAGCACCGGGATCAGCTTGTGGGTATCGTCCTCCTGCAATCCGCTGAGCATGCCCTTGATGATCACGTAGCCCGGCACCTTGGACAGCACCTTGGACTCGAGACCGCCGACGATGGCTCGCAGAAATGCGGCCCGCGCCACCAGGCCGGAAATAAAGCAGATCAGCACCACGGCGACGATGGCGATGATGTTTGCCAATGCCACGCCACCGATGGCCTCTACGGATACCCACGCCGCCATGGGCTCGGCGACCATCATCATCAACCCGGCGGCCTTGGCCAGGATAATGACCAGGACCACCACCGGCACCAGGAACACCAGGCCACCGATGACCGTGGTCTTGAAGAAGTGGATGCCGCCTTTTTTCGAGCTCATGCCGCGCCTCCCTTACCTGACCATCCGGATGTGACCTGCACGGTATAAGGTACAAGGTGCAAGGTAGAAGGTACAAGGCCCGCCCAGCTGAGACCAAGGAGTAAAGAGCAAGGAGCAAGGAGCAAGGAACAAGGACCTCAACCACCCCCCGACGATTCGGGTGGGAGGGGGTGTTCCTTTTTCCTAGCTCCTTGAACCTGAGTGGGCGGGCTGGGGTCACAGCGCGAGCCGCGCCCGCACGCCAAAGACCCAGACGGAGTCTTCCTCGGGGTTGAGGGCCGGGTTCTTGAGGTACTCGAGATCGGGTGTGACGGCAAGGGCCTTGGAGATCTGCCAGCGGTAGAAGACCTCGGCGGTGTACTGGTCGTCGAGGTCGGGCCCCCAGGTATTCTCGTTGGGGTCACCCCAGTTGAGGCCAAAGCCGAACAGGTTCTTCCCCGGGTGTCGTTGATAGCCGAAGCCGATGCTGACCGATTTCTGCATCAGGCTGCCGCCGTCGTCGGCCCAGCCCGCTCGGACAAAGGGCAGCCATCTCTCTTTGAAGTAATGGGTCCAGGAGACATTGGCCCCCCAACCCGAGGGCGCGGCGGCCTCCTCGCGCTCGTCGGCGTGCCAAAGCGTGAGGTGGACGTTGTCGAGGTAGATCTTTTCCTGCGACGGGGTCCAGCCGATCTCGATGTGTTTGAAGTACTCGTGGTCTGAAAAGAAGCTGTCCACGGTCTGCCAGGGATCGGTGGGGTCCGAGTTGAGGTCCGACAGCCCGCCGATCAGAAAGATGGAGTCGGTGAGCATGGCGCCGGCCGCCAGACCGAAGCCCTCATTGGGCAGCGCGATCGTGGAGGTTCCGGTTGAAAATGCGAAATTGAGGAATCCGGTCCACGGGCTGGCCATGGCGTAGACGTCCAGGTAGTCGGTGGGGTCGAGGAACCCTCCAAGAAGAGTGATGCGACCTCCGTTGAAGCGCTGCCGCCAGAAGAGGTTGGTGAGCCGCAATCCCTGGTCCGAGAACGGCGGCTCGATGAGTCCGACATAGCCCAACTCGAATCCAAAGCTGCTGGGCGCCACGTCGGTGTAGGCGTGTCTGTGCTCCACCTTCCAGACGAAGGTGCCGGTGTTCTTGGTGCCGCGGCCAACGAGATCCCACGCCCCGAAGAACCGCACCATGCCGCTCGACGCGCGGTCCTCACCGGGGCTCTCGTTGGCCCCGAGGTAGACCGCGGAGTAGTCGACACTGAAGGAAAATCCGTGCTTCTCGGTCAGCCCGGTCTTCCAGTCGAAATAACGCTCGAAGAGCGACGGCCGGTCCACCGCGGCGTCGTTGCGGAGCTGGTTCTCCACCGCGTTGGGACCGCCCCACTGCGGCTCCCGATCCGGACCCGTTCCTGACTCTTGCGCGGCGAGGTTGCCAGCGGCCGATGCCATGACGCCCAGTGCGATGGCGCAAGCGCGCAGACTCGCATGCTTCAAGGTGTGTCTCCATCCTCTGTCAATTCGTCGAACCAAACCCGTTGTTCGAAGGCGGTGGCGCCGTCGACGACACCGCGGAAGATCGGCTGCTCGGCCCACTGGACGGCGCAGGAGCCGAAAGCAACCCGGGTGAGCGGTGCTTCGACGACCGGTGCTACGGAACCCTTGTCGGCCTCGATAGGGGCCTGCTCGGTGGGCGTGCAGCCGGCAACAGACATGGTGGCCAGCAGTGCGCGTGCGAGCCTGTAGACACGGCTTCTGTTCAGTGGTGTCTCCTTTCGCTCTCGAATGAGATCGGGCACGACGCGCTTCCACGCGCCACGCCCTGACACTCGAGGTGAACTCCTAGTTGTCGAGCGTGTTCTTATCAATCACGCCGTCCTTCATGATCAGATCTATCGAGTTCTCGTAATCGGTCAGAAGAGGGGCGCCGGAGCACCTCCTCCCGCTGTCAGTCCACGATCGCGTCAAACTCTTTCAAGGCTGCAGCAATGCTCTGACGATATTCCATGTCCGCCTTGTCCCTGACTTCATTGAGTCGATCGTAAACTTCCTTCATGGCAGCGGAAACCGGACCTTCTGTCACTTCCATCATGTTGTGCAGCCAGACCATCTTGGTGAAGATCTTGGCAGGCAGGTTGATGATTTCCGCCAACGTTCGGCCGGTGGAGACGAAGGTCGCCTCGTAGGTATCGACCAGCTCCGCAATCATCGCAGCCTTTTGCTCCGCAGCCTCGATCTTGCTGCTGCTGGCACCTGCATCCTTCATGGCCTGAACCCGTGCGGCCACTTCTTCCTTCAGTTTCAACGCGGCCAGGACGTTCTGTGAGCTGGCTTCGACGTTGTTGTAGAGGTCCATCCAGAACTCGAAACGCTCATCCGCCTGGGCCTGGGTATAAGGCTCGTTGGGATTCATGAAGAGGTCGAACTCCCGGGTTTGACTTGCCCCGTCCACGGTCAGCCGGGCCTGGTATTTTCCGGGTTTCGCAATCGGTTGAATGGCCGTAGGCGGCCGGCCCGGAATGGCGCTGGGCAGCGGATAGCGCATGTCCCAGACAAACCGGTTCAGGCCGGCGTCGAAGGTGTCGTCGCCCTGCGCTGCGTACTTCAGGGTCAGTTCATCTTTGCCATAGGTGACGATCTCGTTTCCATGGTCGTCCAGGATGGTGATGCTGACCTCAAGCACGCCTTCGCCGAGCCGGAAATACATCATCGCCCCCAGTGGCTTGGGGTCGCCGGCATCGACGAATTTGCGTTTCTTCTCGCCGTTGACGACCCCCAGCTCGTAATAGGTATGGCCGGGCCGCATGTTCTGCACGAAGTACTTCTTCAAGCCGCCCGGGTCGCCGCCGGGAGCGTAATTCATCCACCAGCTGTAGCCGAAGCGGGTATGGTCCGCTACGTCGAACAGGTGGAAGGCTGTTCCGGCCAAACCGGCGTTGTATTCGCGCAGCGGAGTCACGTCGTCCAGGATCCAGAACCCACGGCCATTGGTCGAAACCACCAGGTCGTTGTCCTTGACCGTCATGGCCACCACCGGAACGTGTGGCATGTTCAAGCGAATGCTCTGCCAGTGTTGGCCGTCGTCCAGGGAGGCGAATACGTCGGTCTCGGTGCCGACATAGAGTAGCCCCTTGCGAATGGGATCTTCGCGGATGGTGTGAGTGGTCTGGCCCTGGGGAAACGCGCGGCTCAGGTCCGACCAGGTTGCGCCGAAATCGCTGGTCTTGAACAGGTAGGGCTCGTAGTCATCGGCGGTATTGAAGCGGGAGATGGCGACGTACAGCGTGGCCGCATCATGCGGAGAAGCCTCGAGCTCCCGGATGTGGGCATAGTCGGGCAGATTGGGGACCGTGACGTTCTTCCAGGTTTCGCCGCCATCCCTCGTCAGGTGAATCAGGCCGTCGTCCGAGCCGGTCCAGAGCACACCTTCCTGGAGCGGGGATTCCGCCAGCCGGTGAATAGTGCTGTAGATTTCCTGGCCGAAATACTCCGGCAGCCAGGGTGTGCCCGTGATCACCTGCTTGTCTTTCAGGTCACGGGTCAGATCGCCGCTGATGGGTTCCCACGTCAGGCCCTCGTCCGTTGACTTGAACATGACGTTGCCCGCCGAGTAGATGGTGTCGTGGTCGTACTTCGAGATCAGAAACGGGGTATCCCACTGGAATCGGTACGGCATCTCCGACGCATCTAAGCCGAATATCGGCTCCGGCAAGATGTTCCGCACCTCGTTCTGACCGGTCTTCAGGTTGTTGCGCGTGAATGCGGCGCCACCACCCATGACTGAGCCATTGGAGATGTTGAAGACGATGTTTGGGTCATCCGGGTCAACCAGGACATCGCCGGTCTCGCCATTGCCCACCAATGTGGTTTCGTAGGCGGAGATCCCGCCCCAGCGGGACGCGCTGGGCACCTTGTAGGTCAGAACGTCTTGGGCGTTCCCGTACACGTTGTAGGGGAAATCGTAATCGGTCGAGACACGGTAGATCTGTGTGGTCTTCTGCGTGAATTGCGTCGACCAGCTCAGCCCGCCGGTCAGCGTCACCTGCGCGCCGCCGTCACAGGATGCGATCATCCGATTGGCGTCCCTGGAATCGATCCAGACGTCGTGGAAATCGTCCTTGATGCCGGGCTCGACCACCCAGGTCTCGCCGCCGTCCCTGGAGGAAAAGATCCTGTTGTTCGGGCTCCAGATCTCGTCGGCATTGGACGGGTTGGCGTAAATGTGGCTGTAGTAGAACGGCCGGCCGATGATCTGGAAATAGTCAGATACGAAGGCCCAGGTCTCGCCGAGGTCATCCGATCGGTAGAGCCCAGAGCGCGTTTCCGAATCGATCAGCGCGTACACGCGGTTGCCGTCGGCCGCTGACATGGTGATGCCGATGCGGCCATGCCTGCCTTCCGGAAGCCCTTCGTTGCGGGTAATTTCAGTCCAATTATCGCCACCATCCGTCGACTTCCAAAGGCCGCTTTCCGCACCGCCCGTCTTGGGCCCCCAGGCCTTGCGCTCGAATTCCCAGATCGAGGCAAAGAGCTCGTCCGGGTTGGTGGGATTCATCACCAGGTCGATCGCGCCGGCGGTTTCGCTCTTGAACAGGACCTTTTCCCAGTTCTTGCCACCGTCTGTGGTGCGATAGACGCCCCGCTCGGGGTTGGGACCAAAGGCGTGGCCGTAGGCCGCCACGTAGACAAGATCCGGGTCGGTAGGATGAATCCTGATCTGCGCGACATGGTGGGTTTCCTCCAGGCCCAGGTGCGTCCAGGTCTCACCACCGTCCACGGATTTGTAGACACCGTCACCCCAACTGACGTTATTGCGCATCTGCGGCTCACCCATGCCGACATACATGATGTCCGGGTTGGACAACGAGATCTCCATGGCGCCAACGGAGCTGGTGCCGAACTGACCATCGCCCACCGGAATCCAGGTCTGGCCGGCATCCGGGGTTTTCCACAGGCCCCCGGACGCCCCGTGGTAGAACACACTGGTCTCGGTCGGATGACCCAACACCACCGAGCCCCTGGTACCGGCCATGGGGCCGATGAAACGCCAGATCATGGCGTTGGTATTCGGCTCCTGTTTTTCGGGCGCTGCGACCCTGGGGATAGGCGCCCGGCCTTCCGCCTGTTGGGCCGAGGATAAGCTGGGGACGACGGCAAACACAACCGCCGCCAGAAGGACTCTCAGAATCGTGTCTTTTATCATCTTCCTCCTCGGTGTCTTCCCTGTGATTTTGAACGCCTTTGATAATCGGGTTATTCCAGGGCTTTCAACTTTGGGATCCGCCGATCAGTATCCCCGCGCGCAGGGGATCCCGCTTGCCATTTGGTGCCAATCACTCGACCGGTCGGCCGCAGGTCGCAGGCAAGAACCGCGCCTCTTTGATTGAAATATGGCGCGAACCGGCAATAATTCTGGGGTCATCCGGAGCCAAGAATTCTGGGAACACTCGATAACGCTTCGGTGTTGACTCTTGAGAAAGAAGAAAATGGACGCCATACCCCTCATTCGTGCGAGGTACCTGCAGGCCTTTGCCGCCGCGGTGGAGCGGACAGGCGTGCGCCCACAGCGTCTGCTCGAGGCAGTGAAAATCCCCGTGGGGATTCTCGAGAATCCGGATGCGCTTCATCCGGCGCAGCAGCTCTTCGACTTTGCGGGGCAGGCGGCACGCGTCACCGGCCAGACCGATCTCGGCTTGGTGGCGGGCCGAACCAAGCTGGAAGATCACGGCGCATTCGGTAACCGGGTGTCCGGGGCGCCGACCCTTCACCAGGCCCTCGAGACCTTTTGCTCCGAGGCGCTCAAGGAGTACTCCAGGGCGTTTTTCTCGATCGAACGCAGAGGCGATGACATCTGGTTCTGCCGTGAAAAGATCGATGGTCAGAAAGACGGGCGCCAACAGATCGAACTCTACCTCGTCGAGATCATGCTGCAGACCATCCGGCAGGTCACGGGCCCCGGCTGGCAGCCCGGCGAGCTGTGGCTACAGTCATTGAACGAACGGGTGCTCAGGGACTTCGAACCGCTGACGCAGCTCAACGTGCGGTTCGGCTGCCCAATCCTTGCCATACCCATTCCGAAGAGCGTGATGAGCAAGACGTTGCCACGAAATGGTCGGCAGGCGTCGCGTGCGGCCGAAGGATCCTGTGAGCAGACGCCACCGAAGCCGCCCGCTGCGGATTTTGTTGGCTCGCTTCGTGAGGTAATCGTGACCTATCTCCCCGGCAGGCACGCAAAGATCGAGGCCGCGGCGGCAGCGGCCGGCATGAGTGTGCGCTCGCTCCAACGCCGGCTGGCCTCGGAAGGCCTAACTTTCTCGCAGCTGGTCGACGAGGTCCGGCTCGAGATGGCCGTGCCCCAACTCAGAGACCCGGACATCAGGCTCACCGATATCGCCCTCTGTCTCGGCTACTCCGACCCCGCCCACTTCACCCGTGCGTTCGGCCGCTGGGCCGGCGTTTCACCGAGCGAGTATCGCGCCCACCAGCTTGTGAACTGATGGTCCGAACGTCAGGGAGTTGAGGAGTTCATTCGACGTGATCACATCGGATAGACGGAGATAGGACTTCCATGGTTCATAAAGCCTGGGTATGATCGATGTGGAGATACCTGATGCGATCCACCAATACCAAGGTTGAGGTTTTTCTTTCGTTCGAGGAAGAGAACACGGCCGAACACCGACGTTTGGCTGCGATGAGTCCCGAGGAGCGTTGCCTCGAAATGGCGATCCTTCAGGAACGGGTTTGGGGTCCGGAGTGGACCTCCAAACCGATGCAGAGAGTCGTTCGATACGAAGACCTCAGCTGGTAAGCCCACCGATGCTTTTTACCCAAGACATGAAGGATTTGATCGAGGCCTTTGAAAGAAATCGGGTCCAGTATGTTCTGGTGGGTGGCCATGCGGTCAACTATTACGGATACGTTCGCTCTACCCAGGATATCGATTTTTTGGTGATGCCGTCTCCGGAGAATGCACAGAAACTGATGAAGGCACTGTCTGAATTCGGATTTGGAGACGCCGGAATTCCCCAGGAGTACTTTGAACGGGAAGGAACCGCGGTCCACCTCGGGGTTGAACCCAATCGGATCGATCTGCCGACACACCTGAAGGGTATTTCTAACGATACTGTTTTCGGGAACAGGAAGCGCGTGGAATTCGGTGGGATGCTGCTCAACATCATCGCGTACTCCGATCTGTTAGCGGCCAAGCGACATTCCGAGAGACCGCGGGATCTCGCAGACGTCGATGAACTGGAAAAGACCAACCGGCATCGTGGTTAGCCACAGTGTCGGGATTGGTGCCAAACAGGATTCTCGAGAGGAGAGGTCGATGGGTGTTTTTCGCGTGGCGGGGGTCGGGTTGCTCATGTTGGCGCTGGTTGCGGTGCCGGTCCTAGCGGTCGAAAACGACGACGAGCACGACGCCCGGGAAACGGAACACGGTGACGTGGCGAAAAATGGGGAGAATGTTGAACACGAAGGTGAGCATTCCTCGCATCACCCCCGCGACTTCAAGAACGAGGTGGCCGTCTTCCTCGGCGGCACTGACGAGCACGGGCACGACACCGAGTTCACATGGGGCATCGACTACAAGCGCCGGATCGCCGAGCGGTGGGCGGTGGGCGTGCTCTTCGACTACGCGGGCGGCGGGCTCCGGAACGCTGTCCTCGCACCCATGGTTGCGTTCTGGCCCGGCCTCGGCAACCTCCAGCTGCTGGCGGCAGCGGGCGTGGAGTTCCACCAGGGCAGGGACGGGGGCGGCCACCAGAAGTCTGGTGAGGGTGACGGAAGCGATGAGGACGCCACCTACTTCCTGCTCCGGCTCGGCGTCGGCTACGACATCCACCTCGGCGAGAGCTTCGGGCTCGTTCCAAACCTCAATCTCGATTTCGTGAACAACGAGGAGGTCTGGGTCTACGGACTGGCTGTCACCTACGGTTGGTGATTGGGAGATCCACAACAACTCACTAATCGACCTCGACGGGGCGGCCGAGGGCCTTCCAGCTGAGGAGACCGCCCTTGAGGTTCTGAACGTCTTCGAAACCGAGACCGATCAGCCAGTGCATGGCGCGGGTCGATCGGCGTCCGGACCGGCAGATGAGGAAGATCGGGCGGTCGTGAGGGAGCTTCTCGGCGTCCTCGATGATGTGGCGCAGCGGATAGAGCTCGGCTCCGGCCAGGTGGCCCCGTTCGTACTCCTCGAGCTCCCTAACATCGACGAGAAGCGCGCTGTCACCGTGCCGACGCAGGCCATCCTCGAAATCGGGAACGTTGAGCTGTCGTTCGGGGTACCGGAACCTGGTTGGAAAGGCCGGCAGCCGGATGTCGTAGAGGTGCTTTTCGAGTGGTTGGCACTCGGCGAATACCCGGTGCTCGCACTCGTAGATGCACACGGCGGGATCGATGGCGTTCTCGAAGAGCCATTCGATCGCCTCCTCCTGTTTGAGGAAGTTGTCCTCGCCGATGAGCTCCTCGAAACCGGAAACCCGCATGAGCTCACGCACATCGGGCCGCACCTGGACGAGGTAGACATCACCACCCGCATCCCGGTACAGACGGAGTATGCCCTCGAGCACATCGATGCCGGAGAGGTCGCACTGAAAGACGCCGTGCATGCGCAGGAGCAGCTGGTTTTGGCCGGGATTTGCCTCATAGTTGCGAAGCAGCTCGTCCTCGACGTGGCTGGCGGCCCCGAAGAAGAGGGCGCCGCGGATATTGATCACCCCGAGTTGCGGGCAGGCCGGGGCTTCCTCCTTTTCGACAAAGTGGCGGAAGTTCTCGCTCGGTACGACGGTATGAACCGTCGGCAGGCTCGACTGATAGATGTAAATCGCGAGCGACAGGATGACCCCGGCGAGGACGGCGAACTCCAACGGAAGAACCAGCGTCGCGGCAAAGGTCGCGACCATGATCCCGGTCTCGGGCCGCGATGTCCGGATCACCCGTCGAACGCCGTGCCAATCCACCATCCGGTAGGCAATCACCATGATCAACCCGGCGAGGGCGGCCTTTGGCAGATAGGCAGCCTGCGGTCCGAAGGCGAGCACCCCGGCGAGCACGAAGAGCCCGCCGAAAACGCTTGACATCTGGCTTCGCGCACCCGATTGGTAGTTCACCGCAGATCTGGTGAATGAACCGGAGCAGGCGTAGCCGCTGAAGAGCCCGGCGGTGATATTCGCGATTCCCTGACCCACAAGCTCCTGGTTGACGTCGAGCCGCTCACCGCTTTGGCGCGAGATCTCGCGTGCGATCGACACCGCCTCGACCAGCCCCAGCGCAGCAACCGCCAGCGAGCCGGTCACGAGGGCCCCGACGAGGTCCCGCTCGATCATCCAGCCGAGCGAAAAGCCCGTCATCTGCGGCACGGTTCGCTGTATCTCCCCCACGACCGCAACACCCAGGCGGTCGACCCCGAAGACGGCAACCACCGTGCCGGCACCGATCAGGGCGAAAAGACCGCCTGGCAATCGCTTGTAAAACCTACCCAGGAGGAGGATCACGACGATCGTTCCGACGCCGAGGGCGAGGCTGGCGACGTGAATCTCGTCGATGGCGCCGATGACCTTGGAGAGCGTACTCATCAGGTGGGGACTGCGCGGAACATCGAGGCGAAAGAGGTTCTTGAGCTGGCCGGCTGCGATGAGTACGCCGGCGCCGGCCGTGAACCCCAGAAGGACAGCTCGTGATGCAAAGTTGACGAGCATGCCAAGACCGGCAAAGCTGAAGACGATACAAAAGACTCCGACCATCACCGCCATGGCGCTTGCGGCGATCAGATACTCGGGAGCGCCGATCGCGGCGAGTGGGGTCAGAATCGAGAGGACGAGAATCGAAATTGCGTTGGTGGGTCCGGTCGAGAGGTAGCGCGACGAACCCCACAATGCGCCTGCAATCGAAGCGACGACCGCCGAGTAGAGCCCATAGGAAGGCGGCAACCCGGCGATCGCGGCGTAGGCGATGCACTGGGGGATCGCGACCACCGCGACCGTCAAACCCGCGATCACGTCGCCACGCACCTGAGACCGTCGATATCCTCGCAGAACCTCGAGCGGCCGGATCAGTGCCTTCAGATCACGCCGTACGATCTCTTCGGGTTTCAGTTTCGCCTCCTCGGCCCCAAGAATAACCGAGGAGTCTCAATGATCCGAACCCGATTTCGTGCTAGTTGAACGGAAACTCGCGGCGTTCAGGAGGAGGGCGGCCTACGGCAGCACGATGGCGTGCGCCTCACGGACGAAGAACGCCTTGCACTCGTCCCAATCAAAGGGCTCGAGCATTTTCGGCATGGGCTCGGTTTCCGCATCCTCGAAGTAGGTCAGGCTCTTGAGGACGTGATAGGCGTTGCTTCGCCCCTCGCCGTACTTTTGTGGAAGCCACTGGAAGCACTCTTCGAGCGAGAGGCCTCCGCGGAGAATGAGGTACATGTCGATAAAGTCCTTGCGGCTGCCCCGCCCCGAGATCGCCGCCAGCTTCATCAGGGCGATGTCCCGCGGGTCGGCAAGCTTGAAGAACACGTATGGCTGTCCAGGGAACAGGAAAGGGTCGGGTACGGAGAAGAACGACACCTTGGTCTGGGAGACGAGCGCGGTCAGGGTGCGGTCGTCCTCCTGGAGTGTTTCGACCTCACCGACCAGACGAAGGACCTCGTGAAGTCGGTTCACATCCATAGGATCGGCACGAAAGAAGTCAAAATCCTCGGAGATGCGGTGACCCATCTGCAACGCCAGCCCGGTGCCTCCGGCAAGCGTCCATCCCTCGAGATGTGGGCTTTTCAGCGACTCGAGCTTCGCCAGGAGGTCGCGGCTTCCTCGCGGGAGTACTTTCTCGTGCATGTCATTCCTTCTCTGGAGAGTATCTGTTGCCAGAATACTCGGGATCGATTCGATGAGAAGCGGGCTCCGCTGACGTAACGCAGAAACGTGTCCCTTCCCATGTGTCCGGCCAGGTGGTGGACATCTTCAAGATTGCCGTACTCCAGCACCCGCTCCACGACCCACATCGGGTTCTCCTCCAAATGGTGGACGGTGAGGCCCTGATCCCAAAACAGACGCCGCAGCTTCTCGACGACATCGGACCTTTGCGGGCGAATTTCTCTCCTCTTTTTCGGCTCCAACCGCACAACGAGCTCGCAATCGAGTGCGGTCGCCAGCTTGCGGAGAGTGTAGACCTCGAAGCGCGTCCAGCCGTTCTCATACCGCGACAGGGTGGCCGGAGACGTATCCACCCGCCGGGCGACCTGAGCGAGCGAAAGGCCCAACTCCTTGCGTCGCGCACCGAGCTGGCGAGATATATTCGTAGGGCAATCCATGTTGTTATCATACATGATAATAGAATCGAAGTACAGTGCATTCAGGAGTTCCAAGCCTCCCGCCCCCCCTGCCCTCCAGATGCCGGATTCCAGATACCGAACACCAGATCCGCCCGCTCATCCGTTTCACCTGTCAGATACCTGGCATCTGCTATCTGGATGGGTGGGCCTTACCAGCCTTTCACGGGCCGCCACTCATCGACCACCTCGGTGCCTCGAAGCACGTGGTAGCTCTCGAAGCATGCGGCGGCGAGACAGGAGTGATTGGGGACGATGCGGATACGCGTGCCGGGCCGGAGCGCCTCGACCCCGGGACCTGAGAGGGCGCCGTGCTCCTGGGTCAGAGCGGTGAGTCGGAGGCCGGGCAACGGGTGCTGGTCTTCCAGCGCGACCGGCACGCCAAAACCACAGTCGGGATCGACGTGGGTTGGCCCGGGGTCCTTGCTGAGGGCGAGGGCGCCCGCGTCGATCACGGCGCGGTTGTGCTCCGGATGTACGCTGATAATCGTGGCCAGGACCGAGAAGGCGAATTCGTCGGTCTCGCAGCTGCCAATCGCTGACTGGAAGGCGTCGAAGAAGATGTAGTTGCCGGGACGGACCTCGGTGATGCCGGTGAGATCGTCGATCGCGCGCATGGTGGGTGTGGCGCCGACGCTGACCTCGCGAAACTCCAGACCCAAGTCTCTCAACTCGGCTGCGAGGGAGGCCATGACATTGCGCTCCTCACACGCGGCCTCGAAGGCCTCGGAGCGGTTGCGTGTCAGGTAGGAGTGGCCGGCGTGGGTGAGCAGGCCGCGAAAGTCGATGACTGCGGACTCGGCGAGACGCCGCGCGAGGGCCCGGGTGGTCTCGGACTCGGGATCGACACCGGTGCGGCCTCCACCGCAGTCGACCTCGAGAAAGACCGGCAGGACGGTGCTCCGGGATGCGGCCGTCTCCTCGACGGCACGAACGGTGTCGAGATGGTCGACAAGTATGTTGAGGGCGTCGATCTCGTCATTGAGGTCGGCAGCCTCGGTGATTTTCCGCGGGGCGATCGGAACTGCATAGGTGATGTCGGTGAATCCCCCGGCGGCGAAGGCACGGGCCTCGGCCAGGGTGGAGACCGTAATGCCTCCGAAGGCGTCCGCAGTTTGGATCCTTGCCGCCTCCACGCACTTGTGGGTTTTGACGTGGGGTCGGAGACGAACGCCGAGCCGTCGCGCCTTCTCCGCCATCCGCGCCGCGTTGCGCTCGAGACGATCAAGATCGACCAACGCGCACGGTGTCGAGAGATCGTCAAGATACATGTGCGGAGAGTATCAGGGAATCCCGTGCCCGTGTCCGTCTCCGAGTTGGCCGAGTGATCAGTGATCGAGTAATCAGTGATCAGTGGCAACTCGTGGCCTGATCACTGATGACTGATCACTGATGACTTGATTCGGCTTGGGTACGGAGGCGGAGACAGGGGTCGGGAGCGCCTACTTCAGGTACCGCGCGCGTAGTTCGCGGCGCATGAGCTTGTTGGAGGCGGTGCGGGGGAGGGCATCGGCGATCACGAGATCGTGGATCTTGAAGAGTGGGTTGAGCTCTGAGGCCAGGGAATTTCCGAGCTCGCGCCGCAGGTCCTCAACATCGGCCTCTTCGCTCAGCACCGCGAATACCACCAATCGCTCCGCCCCTTCGCCCTCGGGCTGGACTGCTACTGCAGCCGACTCGAAGACCGCCGGGTGGCGCTCGAGGACCCGTTCGAGCTCGAGCGACGAGACCTTGATGCCGCCGAGATTCATGGTGTCGTCGGCGCGGCCCTGGGCCCGGAAGTAGCCGCCGGGTAGGCGCTCCACCTGGTCCCCGTGGCGGCGCAGCACCTCGCCGTTGGGTCCCGCCGGACAGCCGGCGTAGTAGACCGCATCATGGTCGCGGTTGAGGAGCTCCTGCGACAGACCGATCGACGGCGGCACGAGGAAGAGCTCGCCCTCCTCGCCGTCGGCCACCGGGAGGCCCTCCTCGTCGAGAACCACCACATCGAGCCCCAGCGCCGGAGTCGAGAAGGTGCCGGGCGAGGCCGGCTGCACTACGGTGCCGGTGAGGTGGCCGCCGCCGATCTCGGTTCCACCGCAGTACTCGATGATCGGTGCGCGGTAGCGGGTGCGGCTCATCAGCCACAGGGAGTCGAGGCGGTTGGATGGCTCGCCGGTTGACGAAAAGGTGCGGACCATCGACCAATCGACGCCGTCGCAGGCGCCGGAGTCCTTCCACACCCGCACCAGCGACGGCACGACCCCGAGCATGCTGACTCCGGCCCGGCGCACGAAGTCGGTGAATCCGCGGCCCGATGGGAGACCCTCGTACAGGGCGACGCACGCGCGGTTGATGAGCGTGGCGTAGATCAGCCACGGCCCCATCATCCAGCCGATGTTGGTCGGCCAGGCGACTACGTCCCCGGGCCGGATGTCCTGGTGGAAGTGGCCGTCCATGGCGGCCTTGATCGGCGCCAGGTGGGTCCAGGGGATGGCCTTCGGGTCGCCGGTGGTGCCGGAGGAGAAGAGAATGTTGGTCACGGCGTCCGGATCGGCGCCCGCCGCATTGAAGGTGGTGTCGTCGCCGAGAAAGTCATGCCACCTCAGATCGCCCGGTCGGAGATCGATGGGCCCGCGCCAATACTCGGCGATGACGATCGCCCTTGCGGCGCCCGCGTCGCGGACCTTGTCATAAAGCGCAATGGCTCGCCCGCCGCGCGTGAATCGGTCGACCGTGATGATGCCGGCGGCCTCGGCAATCTCGAGGCGGCGCCGGATCTCTCGCGGTGCGAAGCTGTCGGCTATCGAGACCGCGACGCACCCGGCGCGGATGATGCCGAGGTAGGCGGCGACGCACTCGAGGTTCATGGGCATGTAGAGCGCGATCGCGTCGCCGGGAGAGAATCCCTGGGCGACGAGCCCGTTGGCCACGCGGTTGACCAGTGCTTCGAGCTCGCCGTAGGTGACGGTCTCCAGCGTGTCACTGCCCTCGCGTCCGATGGCCACCGCAATCGTACAGTCGGATGGCTGGAAGCAGCTCGAGACGATGTTGAGCTCGGCCGTGGGGAGCCATCGTGGTTGAGTAGGCCCGTCGCAGAGGTCGAGAATCCTGTCCGGCCGGTGCGTGAATTCGATGCCGAGTCGCTCGATAGCCCGCTGCCAGAACTCAGCACGGTTTTCAACCGACCAGCGATGGAGTTCCGAATAGTCGTCGATACCGAGCTCGGTCATGAAGGCAACGAGGTTCGACTCCTCGAGCCGGTCAGCGTCGGGGACCCAGACTGGGGGCGGCGGAAGATCGGGATCGCGAGCGGCGTAAATCTCGTTGAATCGCTCCCATTGATCCGGGAACGGTGTCTCCGGCCTCCGCCGCACTTCCGCCACAAACTCCAGCCACCGAGCGACTTGTTTATCCGACACCTTCATCTCAGAACCCTAAAACCACCATTCTTGAACCAGCATTCCGAAGCTATCCGAACGTTCTAACGTTCAACGTTGAAACGTTCTAACGTTGTTGCCCGGGTCGCTCGACCCGAACCACGTCGCCGTCGTCCAGCACCTTGAGCAGGCGGTTGACGGCGGCGTTCACGCTCTGGACGTCCGCAGCCTCCATCGTGATCCACACGCGGTGATCCTCCCCCTCGGATCGGGGGTAGCTGCCGATCTTGACCTCCGGGAATGCCTTGTCCACGGCGGCCAGGCGATCCGCGATCGCACTCTCGTCGGCGCTCAGGTAGAGATCGGCCCGGCGGCGGGGAGATCCTTCGAGCTCCCCGCGGAGGGCTTCTATCTTGGCCGCGAAGAGGCGAGGTATGCCCGGGAAGATGTAGACGTTGTGAAACGCCACCAGCGGTATCAAACCGTCGTTGGAATAGATGAGCCGGCTTCCGGCGGGGATCTCCGCTATCCGCAGCGCCGCCTCGGTGAAGCGCTCTCCCCACCA
>PVMK01180246.1_pt1 | contig 17830 bp, 23 predicted proteins | sample 1853481 | NCBI WGS metagenome assembly PVMK01 (sample SAMN08533507, study PRJNA380276) | Marine sediment metagenome, whole genome shotgun sequencing project. | reverse complement strand
TTGTAATTGATTTTTTGTTAGGATAAGTTGAGATGATTATCACGGGTTTCATAGTAACCGATAAATGTACGTACTTTAAAAAATTAACAATTAATTTGGAACTTGATTTTATTACTCAGAATGCGATAATCTATGTGTTAATTGCTTGGGTTATCATTTATGTAGCTGCAAAAGGTCTAAAATTACAAAAATATGGCGTTGAGATAAAGCCATACAGCCTTGTATACAAAAATAAACAAGTTAATTCAGTTCTCATTAAAATTCTAAGTAGAACAAGGAGAGGAATCAGAGTTTTTGCTGATGTAAGTGTAATTGCAGGTTTTCTAATGATGGGTTATGCATTTTACTTTTTGCTAAATAATATATCAAACTTTTTTGTTGCACAAGATGAATTTTCAGAATTAACTGTACTTATTCCAGGAGTAACATTAACTTCTGCACCAGCTATTGCATTCTTTTTACTATCAATACCAATTGTACTAGTTATGCATGAAGGAGCACATGGTATAGTAGCTGCATTAGAAAAAATAAAGATCAAAACAGGTGGCTTTGCGATATTCATTGCATTGTTTGCAGGATTTGTAGAACCAGATGAAGAAGAATTTGACAAAGCAAAAAAGATTTCAAAATTAAGAGTGATTGGGGCAGGTGCTACATCAAATGTAATGTTTGCAATTGTTTTAGGTGCTATTATGTTAACAAATCCTATTTTTGGAATGGTTTTAGATAGCATTCCACTATTTGGGGAAGTCATCTTAAACGTATTTTATGAATTATCACAAGGAGTTTTGGTACTGTCAATCATAGAAAATTCAGGAGCTGAACAAGCAGGCATGCAAGCAAATGATATCATTACTTCAATTAATGGAATACCGATCCATGGTCCGGCTGATTTTCCCAGCTTGAATCCTGGAGATACTGCAAGTGTTACAGTACTAAGAGATAGTCAAACATTAGAATTTGGTGTAGATATTATGCCAGCACCTGAAGATCCTGAAAGAGGATTAATAGGAATTATGAGAGATAATTCAATTCCATACAAACCTGTAATGAATTTCATTGACTGGACAAATGTTGATTTCAATGTTTCAATGTTCTTGTTATGGCTTTGGATGATTTCATTTTTTATAGGAATAATCAACATGCTTCCTTTACCAATATTAGATGGAGGAAAATTCGTTCATACAATTATTGATAAAAGAATTTCAGATAACGCAGTAAATGGTGTAATGTGGGGAATTTACGCATTCACCTTTGTTGTGTTTGGTCTAAACATAGCTTTGTCTTACATGAAATCTGGATGGTTTACAATATAGAAAATACCTAAAGAATCATTAATGAAAAAAAATACTTGAATTTATGAAATGTGATAGATGCGAAAATCAGGCAGTCTATACTAGAAAATATTCAGGTCAGAAACTATGCTCAAAATGCTTCTCAAATTCTATTGTAAGAAAAACTGCTAAAACTATTTCAAAATACAATATGATTAAAAATAATGAATTAGTGGCTGTGGCAGTATCAGGTGGAAAAGATTCTCTAGCATTACTAAAAATTATTCACGAAATGGCATTAACACATAATTTTAGAATTAAGGCAATTACAATTGATGAGGGGATTCCAGGGTATAGAGATGAAGCACTAGAAATTGTTAAAAAATTTTGTGGTAAATTAAATTTAGAACACAAAGTTTACTCTTACAAAGATCTGTTTGAGTTGACGCTTGATGAAGCATTAGAGTTAAGAGAAAGCAAAAAAACTTCTTCATGTTCAATTTGTGGTACACTAAGAAGGCGTGCAATGGATTTTGCAGCAAAAGATATTGGGGCAGATGTAATTGCAACAGGTCATAATCTAGATGATACATTACAAACGTTTGTCATAAACATGCTTTCAGGAGATACAAACAAGATTGGATGGATGGATCCTGATACATCTACAAATTCGTTAAGAAAAATAAAACCATTTTGTGAGATATATGAATCTGAAATAGTATTTTATGCATTTACAAATGACATTCCATTTCAATCGGAACCTTGTCCACACATGAGTGAAGGTATAAGAACAGAAATTCGTGAATTTCTAAATTCATTGGAAAGTCAACATAGTGGAATTAAAAATAATTTGTATCAATCAGTTCTCAAAGTATCTCAAATTGTAAAGAATTCTAATTATAAAGAAAAAACAAATTGTGAAAAGTGTGGTAATGAATGTACAGGTAAAATATGCTCAGTTTGTAACATGGTTTTAAAATTAAAAGCGAATCAAACCTAATGCAAATATAACATACTTTCTTTAGAAAAAACGGTAGTAGGTAGGATCAGGGTGCCAGCCGTGCCCTATTCTGAAACCGGCTATATGCAGAGATCAGCAACTGTTGGGTAAATCTCTAGATGGGTAATTCCCGCTTGGTGTGCGGAAATGAAATCACGCCGAGGCGGATGGTTGCAGGACTAGAATTATCCGAAGGGATAACTTCTAAGACCGAACCATCGAAAGGGATGAGGTCCGGGAGGGAGCAATCCTAAGGTGGGACATCCATGCTTCCTCGTCAACGTGGCGGATCTTGTATGCCTTGAAATGGGGCTATTCGTCTAGACTGGAACCAACAGGTCTGCTACCTTTATAATTAAAATTCGATTTGCAAAATCATGGAAGGGATAATCTCATTTGGCAATAAAAGAAGTTATGATGACTTTAAGAAACAAATTCCAGGTTCAGTATTACCTCTTTTTGATTCAATCAGAGAATTTTGTTTTTCTTTGGGAGAAAATGTAGTAGAGGATGTTAGAATGCACAGAGTAGTTTTTTGTAAATCAATGACATTTAGATGGTTTGTAGATGTAGAACCTGAAAGAGAAGGAGTAATCATCAAGATTCAGAAAAACAGAAAAGAACCTATACAAATTATTCAGATCAAAAAAGACCAGAAAATTTCAGAATTTAGTCAAATGCTTAAAGTGGCATTTGAAGAGATTCATTAATACAAAACATCAAATTTTGAAAATTCGTCAGAAAATTTTTCGTTATGTATCTCTACATCTTCAACTCTAGCGTTAGCAGGTCCGCCATGAGACCATTCAACAAGTCTACTAACTTTATCTTCATCTCCTTCTAAAACAGCCTCTACACGACCATCTTTGAGATTTTTAACCCATCCAAAAACATCATTTTTTCTTTGCCATCACTTTTAGCGCCTGACGAAAAAAAACACCTTGTACTTTACCAGTCACAATGATTCTAATTCGTTTACTTGACATTCAAGTTGTATTTCAGTGAGTTATTAATCAATTTTAGGTTAAAAAAAAGACTATCTTCTTTCTTTAATTCTGGCTCTACCAGTTTTTCTGGCAGCAATACTACCAACCTTTGCACCAGGAGGTGCATTTCTTGAAACAGTTGAACTTTGTCCAACGTGTTGATGACGACCACCACCGTGTGGGTGAACATATGCAGCTTGAGCAACACCTCTAACAATTGGGAATTTCTTTCCTTTTGCTCTGAAACTTCTCCATTTATTACCTGCACTCATCATTGGTCTTTCACCAGCTCCGCCTCCAGCAAGAGTACCAATCATGGCTCTATTTTTTGGATTAAGAGTAGTAAATTTTCCAGAAGGCAGTTTAACTGTAACACCTTTATCATCATGAGAGAAAATAGTTGCATCAGTACCTGCGGATTTAACTATAGCACCACCATCTCCAAAGTGCCTTTCAATGTTACATACTATTGTTCCATCAGGAATATTTTGAACACTAATGACATTTCCTTTTTCAAGTTTTGATTTTAATCCAAATTGTAAAGTTGTACCTACTTTAGTTCCTAGTACTGCAGGAATAAATGAAACAGAACCATCTTCAAATCTGACTTTGGCTAATGGTGCCTCTCTACCACGTTCATGAACCAGATCAATAATTTCACCGTCATGTTGTTCTGATAATGTAAAACGAGGATAATTTGCCTTGGAGCCTACTTTTCCAGTAGATGTAGATCTAAATTGATTGCCTCCACGGCCACGTCTTCTTACTAATGGTCTTTTACCCAAGTTGATCGTTTCCTATGCAAAGATGATTTTAAGCTTGTGATTTTTTCTGTGTTATTTAAGAAAATTACCACAAAGGTATAAGAATTAGACTGGGTGGATTTCTGTATGAGTCAAAATGCTCTTACCCTCAAAGTACTTGAGGCATACACAAGAGATGTTGGAAGAGGAGTAGCAAGAATTGATTATGATTCTATGGATACGCTAAATGCCTCTACTGGCGATGTCATAGAAATTAAAGGTAAAAGAAGGACAGTTGCAAAATGTCTTCCTCTATATCCATCTGATGAAGGAAAAGGAATTATTAGAATTGACGGACTTGGTAGAAATAATTCAGGAATTGCTATTGGAGATTCAATTTCTGTTAGAAAAATAAAGGCAGTAGCTGCAGAAAAAGTAGTAGTTGCGCCACTAGAAGCAATTCCTCCAATTGACGAAAGATATCTTGCAGATGCTTTAGAGAGTGTTCCTTTGATTAAAGGAGATAATGTAATGGTTCCATATTTTGGTGGACGTTTAACTTTTCAAGTAATAGGAGTAACACCAGCAGCTGATGCAGTTTTAGTTACTCAAAAAACTGTTTTCCACATTGCAGAGAAAGGAGAGACATTACGTGGAGTTCCACAGGTCACCTATGAAGACATTGGTGGTTTAACTGATGAGATTAAAAAAGTTAGAGAGATGATTGAACTTCCGTTAAGACATCCAGAAATTTTTGAAAAATTAGGAATTGAAGCACCAAAGGGTGTTTTATTGTATGGTCCTCCGGGAACAGGAAAGACATTACTTGCAAAAGCAGTTGCAAATGAAAGTAATGCCCACTTTATCAGTATTTCAGGTCCAGAAATTATGAGCAAGTTTTATGGAGAAAGTGAAGCAAGACTAAGAGAAATTTTCAAAGAAGCAAGAGAAAAATCTCCATCAATAATCTTTATTGATGAAATTGATTCCATTGCACCGAAAAGAGAAGAAGTTACAGGTGAGGTTGAAAGAAGAGTTGTTTCTCAAATGTTATCATTAATGGATGGATTAGAATCAAGAGGTAAAGTAATTGTTATTTCTGCAACAAATAGACCAAATGCAATTGATCCTGCACTAAGGAGACCAGGTAGATTTGATAGAGAAATCGAGATTAAAGTTCCAGACAAAAAAGGAAGAAAAGACATACTTTTGATTCACAGCAGAAATATGCCATTAACAGATGATGTCAATATAGATAAACTCGCAGGAGTAAGCCATGGATATGTTGGCGCAGATTTAGAGTATCTCTGTAAAGAGGCTGCAATGAAATGTTTGAGAAGATTATTACCTATTCTTGGATTTACAAGAAGAGAAACTACCTCCAGAAACATTTGGATAAACTAATTGTAAATGGGGAAGACTTTACAAAAGCATTGGTTGAAGTGGTGCCATCTGGAATGCGAGAAGTTTTCATTGAGAATCCAGATGTAAAGTGGACAGACGTTGGAGGTTTAGAGGATGTTAAACGAGAGCTGCAAGAAGCTGTTGAATGGCCAATGAAATATCCAGGTCTTTATGATAAATTAGGACATAAAATGCCAAGAGGTATCTTACTTCATGGTCCAAGTGGTACAGGAAAAACTTTACTTGCAAAAGCAGTTGCTACAGAAAGTGAAGCAAATTTTGTTTCAGTAAGAGGTCCTGAACTTTTATCAAAATGGGTAGGTGAATCTGAAAGAGGTATAAGAGAAATTTTCAAAAGAGCACGTCAATCTGCTCCATGTGTGATATTCTTTGATGAAATTGATTCAATAGCACCAATCCGAGGAGCAGGAGGAGAAACTGCAAGTAAGTGAAAGAGTTGTTAGTCAATTACTTACAGAATTAGATGGGATGGAAAATATGCACGGTGTCATAGTTTTAGCTGCAACAAACAGAGCAGACATGATTGATCCTGCATTGTTAAGACCAGGAAGATTTGATAAGATTATTCAAATTCCACTTCCAGATAAAGAAAGCAGAAAGAGTATCTTGAAAATTACTGCTAAAGAAATACCAGTAATTTCTGAGGCAGATGAAAGCCGGACGCGTTGATTTTGATAAACTTTCTGAAATGACAGATGGGACTTAGTGGTGCAGACGTAGCAGCCATTGCAAATACTGCAGTTTCTTTAGTTATTCATGAATTCCTAGACAAGAATCCAGATATCAAAGATGTTGAGAAACAAAGTGTAGATGCCAAAGTAACTATGGAACACTTTGAAAAATCAGTCAAGAAAGTCAGAGAACAAAAAGACCTCAAGTTGGGCGAAAAACTAGTAGCTTCCTATTACAGGTAGTTTTAATAAAATAACAAATCTAATTCTCGTAAATGTCAGAATATAGAGGATATGAGGGAGATTCATTAGAATTCCTAAAGACAAATCAGATTTCAGTGGAGATTCTGTTAAGATATTGGCAGATATCACTTATTCAGGCATAATAATGCCAAGATATGAGCATAGCGATGACAAACATATTGTTTTGAAATTAAGAAGTGGTTACAATATTGGTTTAGAAATTGAAAAAATTGAGAAAATAGAGAAAATCAAATCTGCTGAAAAAATTGTTCAGCAAGATGAAAAACTAGAAAAAGTTGTAGGATTGCCAAAAATTCTGTTATTATCAACTGGAGGAACAATTGCAAGTAAGATTGACTACAGAACAGGAGCAGTTACACCTGTATTAACAGCTGAGGAATTGAATTCGTCTGTTCCAGAACTTGCTAAAATTGCAAATATAGATGCAGAAGTTCTATTGTCAGAATATTCTGAAAATATAATGCCAGAACATTGGTTACAAATTGCTGAAAAAATTAATGAATATTCTAAATCAGATTATTCAGGAATTATTATTGCTCATGGTACAGATACCATGCATTATACATCATCCTTTCTTTCATTTGCACTTGCAGGATTTCCGATTCCAATTGTGTTGGTTGGATCTCAAAGATCATCAGATCGTGCTTCATCAGATGCAGCATTAAATTTGATTGGAGCAACAAAATTTATCACAGAAAGTAATACCAAAGGTGTCTATGTTGTAATGCATCAAGATGAAAATGATGATACTATAGCATGTCATATTGGAACAAGAGTAAGAAAAAATCATACAAGTAAAAGAGGAGCATTCCAAACAATTGGAAATAATCCAGCATTCATTATTTCAGAGAATCAAATTCAAAAAAATATTTCTGAAGATTTTTTTAAAATTAGTGAATTTCAACCAAGAATTAAACTAGACACACGTGTTGCTTTAGTAAAATATCATCCAGGATACGATCCTAAAGTTATTAGATCAAATTATTGAGATGGGGTATAGAGGAATAATTTTTGAAGGAACTGGATTAGGTCATATTGGAAATACAATGTATGAAAGTGTAAAAAAAGCAAATGAAAAAGGAATCTTTCTAGGTATGACTTCCCAATGTATTGATGGTAGAATTAGAATGACAGTGTATGAAAGTGGACGAGATTTGCTTGATTTAGGCATAATTCCATTAGAAAATATGATTCCAGAAGTAGCACTAGTAAAAGCAATGTGGGCAATGGGAAATTTTCAGAATGGAGAAGAAATAAAGAAAATTATGCTTGAAAATATTGCATCGGAATTATCAAGTTAGAGAGGAGAATAGAATGTCAGAATTTTCCATAAATGATGTTGGAGTAAAAGTAGGACTCGAAATTCATCAGCAACTAGCAACTAACAAGAAGTTGTTTTGTAATTGTACGCCATTAGAGTCAGATGAATATTTTATAAAATTTCAGAGAAAATTACGAGCATCAAAAAGTGAATTGGGAGAGTTTGATCCTGCTGCGCTATTTGAAAAATCTAAATCAAAAACAATAATGTATTATGCCAACCCAGAAAGTAGCTGTCTAGTAGAACAAGATGAAGAACCACCACATGAATTAGATGAGGATGCAAGAAAAATTGCATTAATTATTGCTTCTGCATTAAAATCAAATATTTTTAGTGAAATCTATCCTATGAGAAAAACAGTTGTTGATGGTTCTAATACAACTGGATTCCAACGTACGATGTTAATTTCACAGGGAGGATTTTTTGATGTAGAAGGAACAAAGATAGGGATTCAATCAATTTGTCTTGAAGAAGATGCTGCTAAAATCCTAGGTGAACAAGGATCAATTAGAAAATATGGTTTAGAACGTCTTGGGTGTGCCTTTAGTAGAAATTGCAACAGAACCTTTTGAAGTAAAACCTCATGAAGTTAGAAAAATTGCATTATCTTTAGGAAGAATTTTGAGAAGTACCAAAAAAGTAAAGAGAGGTCTAGGTTCAATCCGACAAGATGTTAATGTATCAATCAAAGAAGGAGGAGTTGTTATTGAAGTAAAAGGAGTGCAGCAATTAGAACAATTAGAAAAAGTTGTAGAATATGAGGCAAAAAGACAACATGGATTATTAAAAATATCAAAAAAATTACGAGAGAAAAATTGGATACATGACATAAGAATGATAGAAAAGACATTACAGAATTATTTTCAAAATGTAAATCAAAGATTATTCAGAATGCCATAAAGAAAAATCAGAAAATTTTTGCTATATCTTTTAGAAATATGGCTGGAATGTTTGGATATTCACCATATGAAGGCATAAGATTAGGAAAAGAAGTAGCAGAATTAGTACGATTTTTTGGTTTAGGTGGTAGTTTTTCATTCAGATGAATTACCTAATTATGGAATAGAAAAATCAGATCTAGAAAATCTAAAAGAATTTCTAAAAATTAATGAAAATGATGGATTTTTGATATTAGCAATTCCTGAAGAAAAAATCCATACAATTGTTGACCAAATAATTTTAAGAATTGAACATATCAAAAACAAAGGTATACCAATAGATACACGATTAGCTACTCAAACAGGTGAAACAAAATTTCTCAGACCTAGACCGGGTGCTGCAAGAATGTATCCTGAGACAGATATCCCTCCAATTATTATTTCAAAAGAAGAATTAGAAGATGCAAGAAAAAACATACCAAAATCATGGGATGAATCTATAAAAGAATTACAAACAAAATATGAAATTAATCCACAACTTACAGAACAGATTTTTGATTCAAGATACATAGAATTATTTGAAAAAATTGTTGAAAAAACCAAAGTTAATCCCACATTTGTTGCATCTGTACTTTGCTCTACAATAACTAATTTAGAGAGAAGTGGATTAAATTCTAATTTATTACGAAATGAGGATATTGTAAAATCATTTGAATTATTAGAAACAGGAAAAATTGCCAAAGAATCAATTGAGATGATTTTTGAAAATATTATGGCTGGAAAAGCCAAGACCACTGAAGAGGCAATGAAAAATACTGCAATTGAATCTGTAAATGAATCAGCTTTGGAGAAAATTATTGAAGAAGTAGTTGAAAAGAATCAAGATATTATTAAAAATCAAAAAGAAAGGGCTGTTGGACCACTTATGGGAATCGCCATGAAGGAATTAAGAGGAAAAGCCTCTGGTGAAATGGTAAATAATCTTCTATTAAAAAAAATTAAAAAGAAGATTAGAAAATATCTAACAGAGTTTATGCGGGAAGTGGGATTTGAACCCACGAACTCCTAGAAGATAAGGATCTGAACCTTACGCCGTTGACCAGGCTGGGCGACTCCCGCATTGTAAATTTTTAAAATCTAGAATAAGTTTCTTTATTATACATGAAATAAACACTATCCAATTAATCAAGTGATAAAATGGAATTTAGAGAAATATATTGTATGAATTGTAAAAAAATACTTGGACGATATAATATTAAATTCTACAATGAAGACAAAATTGGAGAGTTATTAAAAACAACTCATTCTCTCCATGTAAGAAGTGGACATCAAGTTGTCATTAAAAAATTTGTAAAAGATTAATTTAGTTTTATTTTTTCTACTGCCTCTGAAAGATTTGAAATTCTATGAATGCGATTGTCTAAAATATGTTTATTCCATGGTTGTGAATATAGAATTACTTTTTTGTTATGCTGAATAATGTTCAATGCATTAAGAGGTGAATCGTCAATAAACACATCATAATCTAAATTGGCCTTCATCGGTCCATCAATTACTGATACATAATTGTCATATGATATATTGTGATGATTGAGCCAGTTTTTTACAAAAGAATCAGTAGAACGTTCTCTTGCAGTAACAATATCTACTTGACCTATATTTGAGAGATCTTTTGTAACAGATGATAAATTTTCTTCGGTGGGTGGAATGGAGTTCCAATTTTTCCAACAGGAACTTAATTCAGCGTAAAAATCATAACGGTTGATCTGAAATTTCTTCCAAAAATCCCAATCAGTTATATCATGTTTAGAGATTTTTGGTCTAATTGTATTACTATAATTTAACCAAGATTTTATTACATCCGCAAGTACACCATCGACGTCTAACGCAATTTTCATTTTTTCTCAGTTAATCACTAGTTTTTTGAAATTCATCTAGAAGGTTTTTTTGATGTTTATTGAGTTTTTTTGGAACATTTACTACAATTCGAACATATTGATCCCCTTTGCCCCTAGAATTGATATGGGAAACTCCTTTTCCTTTTAATTTTATAATTGTATTTGGTTGACTACCGGAATTAACTTTGATTTTTTCTGTACCCTCCAAGGTTGGAACTACAATTTCGCAACCTAATGCAGCATCAACCATTGAAATATCATGATCATAGAAAATATCTTTTCCATCTCTATTAAATTTGGAATGAGGTTGCACTCTGACTCTAACAATTAAATCACCATTAGATCCACCAGGAACTTCATTTCCTTCTTCTGGAACAGTGTAATCACCAGAATCAATTCCAGGTGGTATTTCAAAAGTAACTTTTTTCAAACCTTTTTTCTTACCTTGTCCTTTACAATCCCCACAGGGAGTTTCAATGATAGAACCTTGACCTCTACAAGTAGGACATGGTGCAGCAGTTACAAATGAAGCAAATCCCATGTTACGAGTTTGTCGTGACTTGCCCTTGACCGTTACATGTAGCACATGTTTTCTTGTTAGTACCAGGTTTACAACCAGAACCATGACAAATATCACATTGAATTTGTTTTTGTAGATCAATTTCTATTTTTTTCCCATGAAGAACATCCTCTAGAGTTACTGAAGTTTCAAAGAGGATATCAGAGCCACGTTGTTGATTGAAACCAAATCCACCGCCTCCACGACCGAAGATTGATTCAAAAATGGAATCAAATCCACCGCCTCCACGACCAAAAATATCACTGAAATTTCCACGTGCACCTTGAAAAATATCTTCACTGCTGTATCTGCCATCTACACCAGCATGTCCATGTTGATCATAGAGTTGTCTTTTTTCAGTATTCGAAAGAACAGCATATGCCTCAGAAATTTCTTTGAAATGTTCTGGAGCATCTGAAGAGTTATTACGATCTGGATGAAATTTTAGTGCTAATTTTCTATACTGTTGTTTGATTTCATCTACAGAAGATGACTTTGTAACCCCTAAAACTTCATAATAATCTCGTTTTGCAGACATGAGTTATTCCTTAATCATAATAATTGTATAAATGATTGAATTTGAAAAATTAGTTAGTTTTTGTTTCATCAGTTGAAGAGGATTCTGTTGTTTTGTCTTCAGTGCTATCACTTTGTTGGCTATCAGTGCTATCACTTTGTTGGCTATCAGTGCTATCACTTTGTTGTCCTTCAGCACCAGGAGGTGGTGAAGCATTTTTGTAAAGTTCAGTTGTTACTTCATTGACCAAAGATTGTAATGCATCAAGTTTAGGCTGTAATTCAATTGGTTCTTTATCTAAAACTTCTTTGAGTTCTTTTACGGCATCAGTAATTTTAATTCCTTGTTCTTGAGAAATTTTATCCTTTAGATCATGATTAACTAATTTTTCAGTAGTGTAAATATAACTCTCTGCTTCATTCTTAAGTTCAATTTTTTCTTTTTTCTTTTTGTCTTCATCAGAGAATTTTTCTGCATCTTCTTTTAATTTTTCAATTTCTTCTTTAGATAGTTTTGATGAAGATTCAATAGTAATTTTTGCTTCCTTTTGCGTTCCAAGATCTTTTGCTGCGACATTAATTATTCCATTTGCATCAATATCAAATTTTACTTCAATTTGAGGAACTCCTCTAGGAGCAGGTGGTACATCAGATAGATTAAAGCTCCCTAATGAAACATTGTCAGTTGCCATGGGTCGTTCACCTTGAACAACATGAATAGTTACAGCTGTTTGGTTATCTGCTGCAGTTGTGAAAACCTTACTCTTGGAAGTTGGAATTGTTGTATTTCTTTCAATTAATGGTTCTCTAACACCACCCAAAGTTTCAATTCCTAGTGTTAATGGAGTAACATCAAGTAAAACTATATCACTAGTAACATCTCCAGCAATAATTCCTGCTTGTATTGCAGCCCCCATTGCTACTGCTTCCATAGGATCAACTCCTGATTCAGCCTCTTTTCCAACAACTTCACTTACAATTTTTCTAACTAATGGCATTCTTGTTGGTCCACCTATCATCACAATTTTGTTGATATCTGAATTGGAGAGTTTAGCATCTTCAAATGCTTTTACTATTGAAGGCTTACACCGTTCAACGATTGGTAGAATTAATTCATCTAGTTTAGCTCTGGTGATTCTTAATTCAAGATTTTTTGCACCTGTAGATGGATCTTGGGCAATAAAAGGTAAATTAACATCTGTCTCCATAACTGTTGATAATTCAATTTTTGCTTTTTCAACAGCTTCTCTAATTCTGGTCGTCGCAGTTGTATCTTGTGAAAGATCAATGCCTTCTTTTTTCTTAAAGTCATCAATAACATAATCAATTAGAACTTGATCCATATCTGCACCACCTAACTGCGTATCACCAGATGTACTTAGTACTTCAAAAACACCTCCTCCCATTTCCATAATAGTTACATCCAACGTACCTCCACCAAAATCAAAGACAAGAATTTTCATGTCTTCTTTTGCTTTATCTAATCCAAATGCTAATGATGCTGCTGTGGGCTCGTTGATAATTCTAACAACATCAAGACCAGCAATTGTTCCAGCATCTTTAGTTGCTTGACGTTGGTTATCATCAAAATATGCAGGAACTGTGATAACTGCTTTCTCTACAGGTTCACCAATAAATGACTCAGCATCTTTTTTGATTTTTTGAAGAATAAATGAAGAAATCTGTTGAGGTTTGTATTCTTTATCTTGAATTTTAAAAATATGATCAGAGCCCATTTTTCTTTTAGCAGCAATTATAGTATTATCAGGATTTGTTATTGCCTGTCTTCGTGCAGGTTCTCCAACTAAAAGTTCACCATCTTTAGAAAACGCTACAACTGATGGAAATGCTTTTCCACCTACACTAGCTCCTTCTGCAGCGGGAATAATAGTTGGCTTACCACCCATAACAACTGCTGCAGCTGAGTTACTTGTTCCCAAATCAATACCAATAATTTTAGCCATATTTTATCATCCTTTTTTTGAAATTTCCACTAATGTAGGTCTTATAACCCTATTTTTTGAAATATATCCCTTCCTGATCTCTTTCGTAATTGTATTATCATCTAAATCAGGATCAGTAATAGTTGATATTGCTTCATGAAAAGTAGGATCAAAAATTTCTCCTAATGCATCAATTGGACTTACATTATATTTTTTCAATAATGAATCCATATTTTTCAAAATAGAATCTAGACCATCGGTATTAATTTTATTTTCAGAAAAAATTTCTTTTGCTCTAACAAAGTCATCATATATTTTTAAAAAATCTAATACAAATTCATCAATTTTTGCATTAACACCATTTTCGATATCAGATTGTGTTTTCCGAGTGAGATTCTGAAAGTCTGCTAAAACATGTTTTAATTTTTCTTCATATTCTGATACTGTTTGTTTTTCTAACTCCCATAATTTGGATAATTCTTCAATGCTTGCTGTTATAGGTTTAGATTCTTCTGAGGAATCATTAGATTCAGGTTCATTTTCAGATACTACATCTACAGGAATTTCATCAGAATTTTTTTCAGTTGACAAATCAAACAAAATTATAATTTAGCTAATTTAAATTATTATTGAATAGTTTCACATAAAGGATTAGCTTTGACAATAATTAGATTAGAATCTTGTTTAGTTTTTTCAATATTTTCAAGATCAGTTTTTGAACATGCCACAACAATTGTTGTTTTATCACTATGAAAAAGATCAAAGTTTGGATCTTCATAAGCTTCTACATCACCTATGTAATCACGTAATCTTGAGGTTAAATTTTGGAGCATCTCGATTTTATCTCCACGCATTGCATGTTGATCAATAGTCCAAGATAATGCGATTTTAGTTCGACTAGCTTTAAGATCATTTTTCTTTAATGTTGTTCGAATTTCATCAATTAGTCTCTTGATATATCCATCAATTCCTTTTACACTTCCATTTATTAGATACATGAGAGTATTTGCACCCTCAAATGAGGAACCCAAAGATTTTAGATCAAGTAGTCCGCTAACCATATCATCAAGAAATATTTCTTGAAAATCATCTGATGATAGATCATTTTTGGTAATTTCATCTTGTGCATATTTACATACTTCTAAAACACTACACAAACTAGAAAATCGAGATAGTATGTTTATAGCATGAAAATGTTCTGATGATGAAATAGCAACAAATCTTTTCTCTGTTTTATCCATAGTGAGTAAATCAGATAATTTGGGATCTTTCTTTCCATTAAAAGAGCCAATAATTTTTGGTTGCTTATTTAGATCTTCTAATGGATAATAAAAATAAGAAATTAGTTTTCCGACCTGAAGACCAGTTACATGTTCCAGTAATGAAATATTTTCATTGTTTCCTCCAAATCCTGTTGGAAGAGTAAAAATGACTGAACTATTCTTCTTTAATGATTTCACTGCATCCTTAAATTTGGAATGAATTTCAGTTTTAGTATCTTGCCCTGTTTTTCTAATTCTCGGAGTAAAGAAAAGATATTGTGCTTTGGAAACAGCTACATCGATTGGTTCCATTGCCAATAATGGTTCGTCTTCTTTTAGAGAAGCTACATTTGGATATGTTTTAGCTATTTCAGCTTTGAGCGAAATTGCTGAAGGAGTAGATTCATCTATAATGTAAACATCAGCACCTTTGATTGCCATTTGAGATGCAAGAGCATATCCTTCTGTACTTAGGCCATAAACAACAACTTTTGTTCCCACCATTTCACTTTCAGTAAGTATTAGACTAAGAAAAACTTATTGAACTCAGTATAATTACGAAAATCACTTGAAAATATGGATAGATATTCTAACCCCAAAACAATTATTGTTTTCAGAATTAATAATTGAAAAATTAGGAAAAAAGCACAATATTTTGTGTACTTCTAGAGAATATGAAGAAGTTACAAAATTGGCAAAAATACGTGATTTTGAACTTGTTTTTGTTGGAAAACATGGAGGATCTGATAAAAAAGCTAAACTTCAAGCCAGTATTAACAGGATGAGAAAGCTTTCTAGAAAAATCAAGGCATTTTCTCCAGATTTAACAATTAGTTTTTGTTCCCCCGAAGCAGCAAGAATTTCATTTGGTTTAGGAATAAGACATGTAGCATTTTGTGATTCACCACATGCTGATGCAGTTATGCGATTAACGTTACCGTTAATTCAAAAATTACTTATTCCAAATGTTATCCCAAAAAATGAATTTTCTAAATATGGGATTGATAAGAAAAATATTATTTCATACAAAGCAATAGATGCAGCAGTTACTATCAAAAGGAAAATAAATCAAAAAGAAACATTACCATTTAAAAATAATAAAAGAAAAAATATTTTGATCAGAGTAGAAGAAGAAGAGGCATCATATACATCAAAATCAAGTAAAATAATACCAATCATCAAACAAATTGTAAAAGAGTACAGTGAAGAAAATATTGTAATTTTATGTAGATACACTAAACAAATTAAAAATCTTCAAAAAAGATTTGGTAAAAAAGCTAAAATTATAAAAATGTCATTTGATGGAAAACATTTGTTGAATAATACAGATATTTTTATTGGATCTGGTGGTACCATGACTGCAGAATCTGCTTTTTATAGGAATTCCAACAATATCTTATAATGCAGTTCCAAACATCATTGAGAAATTTTTGGTAAAAAAATATTTGGTGAAAAGAGAAACAAATCCAAATAAAATTTCTAATCATATTAAAAAAATTTTAGGATCAACAAATAAAATAAACCAAAAAAGAGCAAAAATAATTCTAGAACAAATGGAAGATCCTATACAAAAATTGATCAAAGTGATCAAAGAGTAATTTTAGTTAAGAGTCAAATTCAAATAAAAAGTTCATTAAGGGAATGAGAGTGCTGGATTTAGCAGCCCGGTAGTGTAGAGGTCAAGCATATGGGCCTTTGAAGCCCGTGACGCCAGTTCGAGTCTGGCCCGGGCTACTTTATTTAAAAAATGAATAATTGCTGTAACACGAATATAACATAGGTAGTTTTTCTGAAATTAGGTACGATGACAGACATTATTTTAGGCATGGGTGAGGTTGGTAAGACACTCTTTGATTTACTTGTTGAAAGAGGGTTCAATTGCATCGGAATTGATATGGATAAATCAAAATGCAAAAACTATTCTGAAAACTCTACTATTCAAAATCCAGAATATCTTCATGTTTGTCTTCCAGGAGAATTAACAGAATTTGTAGACATTACATCAAATTGGATTAGTAAGATTGAAGGTTTGAAAGTAGTTTTGGTTCACTCTACTGTAAAACCTGGAACGACAAAAAATATTCAAGAAAAATCCAAAGTTCCAGTTTTATTTTCACCAGTACGTGGAGTACATAAAAGATTTTTAGAAGATATTAAAAAATATACAAAATTTATTGCATCAGATGAAAAACAAATAGATCAAAAAATTAAATCAGATTTAGAAAAAAGATTCCAAAAAGTAGATTGGATGTCAACTACTAAAACAGCAGAACTTGCAAAAATATTAGTTGATACAACATATTATGGATGGTTAATCAATTATGCTCAAATTACAAAAATGATTTGTGAAAAAGAGGGGATTGATTTTGATGAAATGTGGAAATTTGCTGATGAAATTCATGAAAATTTAGGTAATAGACCAAAAATGTATCCAGGTATAATTGGAGGACATTGTGTAATTCCAAATCTAAGTTTGGTAGAAAATGAAAATCTAGACATAATTAAAAAAATTAATGAATTATATGAAAAATTTAAAAAATAATTCTAATTTCTAAAAATCTAACTTTGTTAATAATTTTGATGCAATAATAAAAAGAACAGATGCAATTCCCACAAGGATTATCATTTCATATATTACAAATTCAGTGATAGTTCCAAAAATTCCTGCTCTAATTATATCAACAAGATAAGTAAGTGGATTTAGATAAAATGCAGTACGTAATGGTTCTGGAACTCCATCAGCTGGATAAAATGCGGTACTAACAAAAGCAAAGAAGAGAAAAGCAGTGTTAATAACTACATTAAATCCCTCACTTGAGCGTAATCTGGTAGAAATTATTGATGCCAATGAGCCAAATAATACAGAGCCAGTAATTGCACCAAAAATAATTATTGGAATTGTAATAAATGAAAACTCTACAGATTCAAAAAATACGGGATAACCAACTACAACTATCAAAAATGCACTAACTAATCCAATTATGCCTATAGTGCAGATATTGCTAAGAATGTAATGACTTCTAGTAAATGGACCTGACATAATTTGTTCAAACATACCATGCCTTCTATCATTCCAAATAAGAATTCCAG
>PVMK01134264.1_pt1 | contig 17830 bp, 20 predicted proteins | sample 1853481 | NCBI WGS metagenome assembly PVMK01 (sample SAMN08533507, study PRJNA380276) | Marine sediment metagenome, whole genome shotgun sequencing project. | reverse complement strand
CTCGGCCCCTCTCACAAGATCGACCTCTCCAGGCAATCCACGGCTGGATGGAGTCACACCGACGTGGTCGATCCCCAGCTCGGCTAGAGCTACCGCTTCCTCAGGGGTCTGCGTCGTGTAGATCTGGGCGCTAGCCGCTGCCTTAAGCCCAAAAGTAATGGAACCTCTCGAACTCAAACAGGCAGCCTGGAATCGACCCGACCCGCCCGACACCGTCAACCATATCCGGCGATATGAGCGGCCAGATCTCGGATATCTGGCGGTCCAGATGTGTCCACGATCCTGTTCGGTGTGGAACCCTTATGGCCCCACCGGCTATGTCAACGAGCAATGCAGCCCGTCCCTTTCCTGCAGGCGGGACGCATCCAGCCAGGCGACGGATTGCTCGTATCCCGGCTCGACTATCACCACAGTGACATCGTCGACCGACTCCTTGTGAGCCGGGCGATGCTCGAACGGCTACCGGTGACTTCGTCAGACGACGAACTTGCCGCATACGAGGTCGAATTCATCGACGCCACGAAGTAGCCAGCTGCGGTGGGGCCGTGAGGCCGGGTGTCTGGTGGTCGTTCTAAACTAGACCAGTCGTTCGTATCACGGAACTCGTCGGAGCAAGCAGCCATGGCCCAACGCCACCAGCGAGGACGCTCAGTCAGCCGAGGGATCGACCAGCATCGAGTTGGACTGAACGATGCTGAGAACGCCCTCCAGCGACGGTCTCGATGCGGGCGCCCACAAGCGCTCCACGGTCTCCTTGAAGTATTTATCCAGAAACGCCCCGAAGTCCCCACTTGGCAGGAAGGCAGGAGAATTTGCGTAACCGCCTTCGGGAACGGCCGGAGCTGGCTTGAACCATTGCTCAGAGTTCTGTCGGACCTCTTGATCAAGTGTTGCGCGGAGTGTCGCATCAGCCAAGAGATCCTGGACATCGGGAAGCGACAGAAGGGCGCCAATATCCCCATAGTGTCGCGCGAACCTCGAGGGATCTGGATTCTCACGCCATGCTCCCGACTCGACATCGGTGTGAAGCAGGACGATCTTCTCCCACAGGGTGCGAACCGGGTGGAGCACGCGAACGTCAAATCCCTCGAGATCTGGGTAGCGGTCACCATCGAGTGCCAGACCTGGCACATCAGCAAGCATCGGACGTATCCCGTACACAAGGTGATCGGGAACATCTGTGCCTCTCACACCCATCTCCAGAAGGATCTCTGGCTTGAACAGACCGTCGTGACGGGTCGGATATGTGAAGCTCACCGCACGCGAGACGTTTCGGCTACTCGTCCTGAGTTCGCCATCGAATCCAACGCCGGCCTCAACTGCTGTGACCATCGATTTCATCAAGCCAGTGAACGATTGGCCGTTGGGTCTGGCAGTTATCAGAATATCGAGGTCTTCGCTGAATCTGTCGACGCATCCAACTGCCTTCGCCAGACTCGTGCCTCCCTTGAATACGAAGTACTGACCGAACTGGTCCGACAGTATCCGCAGCGCTTCAGTCACCCAGTAATCCTTGATGAGCGTCTCAGCATCGACATCACCGAGAATTGCGGCCGCTGCCTCAGCGCTTTCGTCCAGGGGCGCTACGTCCCTGAACAGCATCACGCCACACCTAGCAGGAGCGGTTCGAGCGCCGCGGCATGCACAGAAGGAGCCGAGGCCGGACGAATCTTGACTGCCAATTCAGCCATCCCCGATCGCTCAAGCAACGCTCGCAGCCTGACTCGGCTGCGAGCAGGCTCATGATTTGCAGCCCGGATAACTTTCGAGATATCAACATCGCCACTCTCAAGCGCTACCGTGAGTCGTTCAATGGCATCTCTGGGCGGAAGCTCAACGACACGCTCCCATGCGTCTAGTACCTCAAGAAACGCGACTTCGGCCTCGCCAAGCCTTGCCTTTCGCCGTGCCTCGGCCCTACGGCCCGACCGTCGACGAATGTTGATTCGATCCACATCCGGAACCATCGATGGTGCCGCGTACTCCGGTACACGTGGCACCTGGGTCGTGAGACCAAGAAAGTTGGCGGCTGACAAGCCGGCCGGACCAGTCGGCGATCCATCGGCGTAGGCGGCAACGACCTCGCGGGGGTTCGGGGGCGACATGCCGAAGGGTGTCTCGGACCCCTTCCAATACAGCCCACCTCGTACACGCACCAGTTCATCTCGGTCGACGAGCCGGCTCAGAGCCTTCTCGATTGCCGAGCGAGTCCCGCTGAAGTCACTCCAACGGAAGAACCGGTTTCGCGACCGACCGATCGTGCTTGCAATTGAACGCGATGTATCTCGTGTACCGGTTACTTCAGACATTTCCTGTCGATCTCAAGGCTTCCATGGTGTTGCACACTCTAGACTCGTGATCGACATATATGTCAGAAATCTATAACTTATTTCTGACAATCGCATCAACGAATCGACAGGGGAGACTTTCCGTTGGCAACCCGTCCGTTCCTTGAAGGCGGGGCTCACTATGACGATTCGAAGTGTTCGGCAGCAACCTCTTCCAATCCCGCAGCGACAAGGAGCTCATGAGCCTTGCCTGTGAATCCAAGGTATGGGGTTTGTGGGTTGGCATCGATCTCGGCGACAACAGCCACCCAGTCGACCCGATCCGCCGTGGCTATGACCAGGCGCAGCGCCTCGTCGAACGCAACGCCTGTGCCACTGGTGGCCTGCATGATTCGACCGACCACAAGACTCTCGACGGAGATGACGTTCATCCTGACGGTGTCCGACAGCTGGATCTGTTCAAAGGATCCGTCAAGGGTCGACCCAGGAAACTCGACGAACTCGCTCGTCCCGTCGGGGTAGTCCCATCGAAGATGCCGTCCGCCCGTTTCGACGAAACCCGCTGCGACGAGCGCGCTGCGATCCTCAGCGGTTACCACACCAACGATATCCATATCAGTCGGCTGGTACCTGCCTGTGTGCAGGTCCACCGCTGCACCACCCACCAGGAACACGGGTCTCGGAACAATGGCATCGATCGCGGCTACCAACCAAAGCCGACGCAGCGATCGGTCAGATTCACCATCGGCCCTCATCAGTTCGGCACTTCCAGGCGTGGTCACGATGCTCCCAACGCAGAACGCTCCACGGTGACGTCGACCCCCATCCGTTCCCTTCCATCGAGACGGGCGCCAGGATTCGACGCACCGAGGCCGGCACGGTCAACCCGCGCCTGGCCGGCTGTGCGTCGTTCGAGCACAGCATCGGCCGAGATGGTCATCACCGGTGGCGCCTCCAGATCCGCCAACCTACCCCCCATGACGTCGAGCACACGCTGGAGGGTCGACAGCCGAGGATCGGTCAACCCGTTCTCGATACGCGAGAGATGCGCGATCGTCACGCCGGAGCGTTGACTCACCTCAGCAAGCGTCAGTTCTGCCGCTTCCCTCCGTTGCCGCAGCAACGCGCCAGCGGTGAGGAGGTAGAGATCCCTATTCATCGTGTTATTGTATCAAATAGTCTTCTTATCGTATAGCGTAAGTGCCTGAAGTGTGTCATACACCCGGCATAGGTTGTCTCCGTGAGAACCGCAGGTGCATTTCCGGGAGCTGGCAGGGGGAAGGTTCCAACCCACAAGGGGCTCACGCTCCCCGCTGAAATCCTCACGCCGGAGGAGCTGCTCGCCATCCTCAATGAGTGCCGCGACACGACCACCGGAATCCGAGATCGGGCCCTCATCACGGTCATGTACCGCTCCGGGCTCCGAGTGAGTGAAGCGCTCTCCCTCGAACCAAAGGATGTGGATCTCCACATCGGCTCCATTGCGGTACTTCATGGAAAGGGCGACCGACGACGAACGGTCGGCATCGACCCGGGAGCGTCTCCTGTCATTGAGCATTGGGTCGAAGTACGGCGGGAACGTCTCGCTCCCCCACAGGGCGTGCCGCTCTTCTGCTCCCAAAAATGCCGGAGAATGTCCAAGTCGATGGTATGCGAGATGCTCCTGCGCAACGCTCGTCGGGCCGGGATCGAGAAACGGGTCCACCCGCACGGCCTTCGCCACACCATGGCCTATGAGCTGTTGATGGAAGGCGTGCCGATTCCGATCATCCAACGCCAACTCGGCCACGCCAGCCTCCAGACCACCGACACCTACCTCTCCCACATCGCCCCGAAACAGGTGCTCGAAGTCATCACTGCCCGAAGCTGGGATGTGCCTTGACGTCGTCGGGTGGTTCGTTCCCGGACACGGTCCAGCGGTCCTTCCAATCCCCAGGTGGGTCGATGCCCCTCGCCTCGAGCCACAGCTGGAGCGCTTCTGCAACGACGATGGACACGAGTTCAGGGGGAAGCGAAACGTTGATCTGACGGAGATTCGGGTTAGCCATGGTGAGACCGTGCCACAGGGACACAGCCGATTCAAGAGGAGCGTTTCCACCACAGGATGCTGCTCGACCAGATCTTGGCCGGAGCGTTGCGGAATGCTCAGGTGCGTGCGCGGACCGCTCCGAGCTTCTTCCTGACGGCACGCGACGAACGCCTCAGGATTCGAAACAGCCACAGCGTCAGAGCAGCAGCCGCTACGACAAGGACCGCAACGACAACGACCGTAGCCACCGGGTATGCCAGCGCCAGTGCCATGAGGCCGGCAACCGACACATCCTCGAAGATGGAGAGGGAGATGTTTGACACAGGCTCAGGCGATGCGTTGACGGCTAACCGGGTAGACGCCTTTGCTGCATGGGCATTGAGAGCCAGGGCGCCAGCCACAACTGCTCCAACGGCGGTCACAACGGAAGTCGCGTCACCAACGATCACCGCACCAATCGCCGCCGCGCCCATGGGCCTCACGACCGTGTTGATGGCATCCCAGGCGTTGTCAACGTACGGAATCTTGTCCGCCACGAACTCGATCGCGAAGAGGATGCCGGCGACGAGCATGAGGTCGGTTCGCCCGAATACCTCGGGAACATCTCCCCAGCCGAAGTGGCTTGCGAACCCAAGGAGGAGCGTCACGAGATACAGGTTGATCCCAGACGCCCAACCGGATCCAGCGAGGATTCCAATGCTCACCATCGCCAAGGATCGTAGCTGGAACGGTGGAGGCCGTAGGGTGAGACCGTGAGATCTCGTATCGACACGCTGCTGCTGTTGGCTCTTCCTGCCTCGGGCAAGTCTGAGCTGCGGAGATACCTCGCGTCGGTCGATGAACATGCTTCTGCTCGGGACTTCGGCCTCGGACCAACCGTACAACTCGACGACTATCCCTACGTCCACCTGATGCGCAGGATCAACGAAGAGATCATTCACCTTGGCGGGCCGCCAGTGTTCTACGCGTCAAATGAGGGACCGTTCCTTCAAGGCGGGGATTGGGCAACGCTCATCGAGCTCATCAACGAGGACTATGCCGCCCTCGGAACCGACCCATCGGTTCCGGCTGAACCGACTGCCCGCCTGCTGCAACGTTTTGACCGCGCCCGGCGGGCGGCTGGACTCAACCCTCCATTCGACGAACTTCCCGAGGAGGTACTGATCGCGATCGAGGCGGAACTCGACGAGGAGGTCGCTGAATTCGATCGCGAGCGCCTCGCCACGCTTGCCAGCTACGAGCCAGGCACGTCAACCGTACTGATCGAGTTCGCAAGGGGCGGCCCCGAAGGGACGGAACCGCCACTCCGTGACCCCCATGGGTACGCCTTCTCGCTCCGGTATCTGTCCCCCGGCATCCTGCGCAGGGCAGCAGCGCTCTATGTGTGGGTGACACCCGAGGAGAGCCGTCGCCGCAATCTGGATCGTGCGGTCCCTGGCATAGAAGGAGACGCGTCGATCCTCCATCATGGTGTTCCTGAGGTCGTGATGCGCGGCGACTACGGTGTCGATGACTTCCTGTGGCTCATGGAGCGAGGCGGCGGACACACAATCAACGTCGAAACCAACGATGGTGCCTTCGTGATTCCTGCAGCCGTCTTCGATAACCGTGTCGATCACACCTCGTTCCTACGGGCCGACCACTCCACATGGGATCCCGATCTCGTCGATGATCTCCATAGGGCACTCACCGCCAGTTTCGCCGAGCTGAAGCCGACGTGACGCTCGAATCCGTCACGACCTACTCCGGGCGGATCTCGAGTGTGTCGACCACCGTCGTCGCAAGCTTCAGTTGTGACCAGGCAATGGAGAGGGGAATCGATTCGAGTTGGAACGCACGATCCTGGCCGTGGGCAAATCCCAGTCCGAACCAGGCATCGGTATCACTATCTGCATTGACATAGGCAACTCCGAGCGCGTCACGACTGATGCGCACCGGGCCCGATACACCCGCCAATTCCAGTGTTCCCGCGGTGATGGGGAGCCGTTTCCCAAGCACCATCTGCATCAAGCTTCGTACTGTGTTCACTACGACCCATTCTGTCGCCACTGGGATCATGCCATGAGGGGAGGCACTCCCATTGGGGCTGAAAAGACCTAGTGTTTGTCAATCGGATGAGCACCGAGATCGATTTCGCCTGCTGGGGCGCGAGCCACCGGCTGCAGCCAGCCAGTCGACATGGATTCGGATGGCCGCAGCCAGCAAATTGCGGCCACAACCCGTTCCTTCTGGCTAGGAGAGGCACACTGGCTCCGGAACGTTGGTGAGCGCCGGATGTCGACCATCGCACAGTGGAACGATCGTCAGGTACCGCCAAGCTCAGTCGGTGCCCGACGAACGGCGATCGCCCACAAATCCCCGATGCTTCCAACCGTACCGATAGGACTCACTCTTGGGCCACGAGGCGTGCCCTGGGGAACCGCAACGGGGAACGAACCAGCATGGATCTCGAAACGGAGCGGAGCCTCCATGCTGACCGTCTCTCCATCGATACCAATCGACACCGTCGAGCTGGATCCAACATCGAACGTCGGCACCTCCCACTGGTCCCAGCCTCGATAGCGGTCGATGGCTCCGGCCGCCCAGAGCGTCGCGGCCTCAACCGCGGCAGCAGGATTCGGAGCGTTGAGAGTGATCACCCCCAGGCGGCCCTGATCCAGACGAGATCGTTTACCGATATCTCCGGGCGGGCCCTTGATTGCATATCGTCCACTGCTCACCATGATGAGATCTGCTGAGTCGTGGGACCGGCCATTTCGGTCTACATACTGAAGATCGAAAGACACGTCCGAGGCCTCGAGTGACCGCAAGGTCTCTCTTGCTGTCTCGATCTTTGCACCTCGGTACGCAGGATCACTCACCGTTTCTGCATACAGACCCAATGAGGCAACATTGAGAAACACGCGGCCGTTGACCGTTGCATAGTCGAGACTACGAATCTCGCCGCTGAACGCTTCGAGTGCCCAAACAATGTCCGAGCGGTCGAGGCCGAGATCACGAGCAAAATGGTTGCGAGTTCCAGCCGGGATGCAAATGAATGGGATCCCTGCCTCAATGGTGGCTGTCGCGACGTATCCCAGCGAGCCGTCACCACCCGCCATTCCGACTGCATCCGCTCCTCCCGCAATGGCGGCCGTCGCCAGTTCGGTGAGATCTTCACCGCGCTCGAGCACTTTCACCCGGATACCTCTCTGCTCGGCAATGGCAGCAATCTCGGCATCGGTCGCCTTGCCGCCACCCGATTTCGGATTGACAAAGAGCACAGGGCTCGTTGCAGAAAGACGGCTGGCGGTCGGAGCGGGCTCGTCGAGCGCATAGGCGCCAAGAAAACCGATCGCCAATATCGCGATGACGGCTCCCAACAGTGCCAAGGGAGATGAGAACCCAAGCCACACCAGCGAACCAATTGCGACAATCGATCCCAAGATAACGACGCCGATCCAGAAAGTGCGTCTGGGCCCAGAAGACTGCAGTTCGCGGGAGGCGCCGAAGATCGCGATAACCATGCCTATCCACGAAACGAGGAGCGGTACAACGTTTGACAGGGCAAGGACAAGAGCCGAAACACCAAGAAGGGCAAACAACAAGAGGGTCAGCCCGGCCGCGGCTCTCCGGGAAACGCTCGGCTGACTACCAATCTCCATGATTCCACATTATCGCCCATCGGTCGCCAGATACCGCTGCCGATTATCCCGCTGTGAATCGACGATCGACTTCGGTCTCGAGAGCGACACTCTGTTGGGTAACTCGTACAGTGTCGAAGGCCAATAGGTCGCAGCTGACACGTCAAGTAAACCAACGAGAAGCTCGTCGGATTACTCTCCAATGTCCTCATCCCACAGAGCGGGGTTGTCGGAGATGAAAGACTCCATCATTGCGATGCACTTGGCGCTATCGGCAACGATCACCTCCACCCCGCGGCTTCTCAGCAAGTCCACCGCTCCGACGTACGTTCGGTTCTCGCCGACCACGACGCGGGGTATGTCATAGAGGAGTATCGCTCCAGTGCACATGTCGCAGGGGGCAAGCGTCGTGTACATGGTTGCGGAACGATAAATCGATGCCGGTTGGCGGCCGGCGATCTCTAACGCATCCATCTCGCCGTGCCGGATCGGCGATCCGAGCTGGATGCGCCGATTGTGACCTGCTCCAAGCACATCGTCCGCAGTGGCGAGCACAGCCCCGATCGGGATACCGCCCTCTGTCAAGCCGACCTCGGCTTCACTGATTGCATGATCAAGGCATTGCATATCCCAATCGTTCATCAATCGCTCCCGCGGTGTTCCATGCATCTCTTCCTGATTAGTCAACGTTACGATCAGAGACCGCCAGATTCCTTGCAATCCATCAATCAACGCGAGCAGTCGATTCGAGTTCGTTGATGTCGGTCGTCACCCTCTCAAGACCTTCGAATCCGAATGGAACCTGTACCGGCACGGCATCACCAACAAGCCGCGTTGCTCGGTATGACCAGCAAGCCCGGCCTGAAGTCCTTTAGAATCTCGTTGGAGGATTATTTGACGCGACTGCTCGACACGAAGCTGCAACCACCCCCGCTGAGTGACGAGCGGGTGTATCGACCGCATCTCTACGAGCATCTCGCCGACTTCGACAGTGGGGTGGTTCTGGTGTCGGCTCCTCCGGGATTCGGCAAGTCGACACTCGTGGTCGAATGGCTGCGGGCTCAGGATCGACCTTTCGCCTGGTACTCTCTCGATCGCTACGACGGCGACGTTGGGCTCTTCAGCGAGTATTTGGGAAAGGCAGTCAAGGGCCTGACAGGACTTGACAGCGGCCTGAAATCGTTGCCCGGCGAGGGGGCCCCAGACGCGCGCACAATGATTGCGATCTTGGTTGAAGACCTGGCTGAAGCTCCAGCTGGTACGGCGCTCGTCCTTGATGACTACCACGAGATTCAAGGCCAGGGCGTGGACGAAGCGGTCAACTACCTCGTTGATAACTTGCCCGAGGGCCTCTTGCTGGTGATCATCACTCGAGCAGACCCGCCCCTCCCCCTCGCCCGTCTCCGATCCCGGGGCAGACTCATGGACGTCCGCGGTCCAGATCTCAAATTCGCGGAGCACGAAGTCGCCGACTACTTCAGGCGAAGTGCAGGTGTCGAGCTCGACGCGGCTCAGACACAGATCATCACCCAGCGATCGGAAGGGTGGGTTTCGGCGCTACAGCTCGCCAGTCTCGGCATCGACCACGACGAGCCATCGCGACTCGCGGCATCACTCTCGGCGCCACACGGTCATATCGCCGATTACCTTGTCGACGAGGTGCTGAACCAGCTCCCTCCCGAGTTGGCGACGTTCCTGCTCGATACTTCACTGTTCGAGCGATTCGACCCACAACTCTGCTTCGAAGTGACGGGAGTCGTTGACGCAGCCGCCTTGATCAGCGAGATCGAGCGGCGGAACGCGTTCATCATCCCGTTGGGAGATGACGGCAAGTGGCATCGCTACCACCACCTGTTCGCTGAGCTACTCAGATCGAGGCTCATGAGGTCCAATCCTGAACGATACAAGTCGCTGTTGAACGAGGCGGCAACGGTTTGTGAGAGACGAGGCCTCACTGACGATGCAATCAACTATGCCTTCAAGATCGACGATGTTCGCCTCGCAGGCGAAATCGTCGATCGGAACATGGAAGACGCCATCGGAGCTGGCGAGATCGCGCGACTGAGATCCTGGCTGCGTCTCTTTCCTGCTGTGGCAGGTCCGGCGACGCACATCGTGGCATTGGGATGGGCGTGGTGCCGAACCTTCGAAGGCAACCAGGAAGCGGCCAACGAGCTCATTGACCGAATCGAGGCAGATCATCTCGATGACTTCGCCAGGGACCCGAGTGGCGAACTGGAAGTGATGCGGGCCATGGTGGCCTTTCAGGCCGGAGATCCAGTCGCAGCGGAGTCGCATGCCAGGAAGGGGCTGGAGGGACTTCCACAGTCTTCCCTCTATATGGAGTGCCTGGGTCATCTGTATGTAGGCCGAGCGCTTCACGCCCAAGCATTGAGGGCAGAGGCTCGCCCCCACCTCGAGCGAGCTGCGAGCCTCGCTGGCCACGGGAACACGCTTGCCGCCGTCTCAGCTCTCTTCTGGCTCGGCGTTACCGACATGGATCAGGGAAACCTCGTCGGTGCAGAACGATCGATGCTCCGAGCGCAGGAGGCGGGTTCAGCGGAGAGCGGCCCCACGGGCTATCCAGACCCAGCCGTGGGAATAGCAGACACCGGCCTCGCCTACGTCCGCCTCAACCAACTCGATGCCGAGGATGCAATTCGTCTTGGCGAACGAGGAACCCGCCTTCTCATGCGTTCGACGTTCGTGGAGATGGCCTTTCGTGCCTTTTTCGTTTGGGCAGAGGCATTGTCAGTGGCGGGTCGATTCGATCAATCGCAGACAGTGACCGACGAGGGAATTGCATGGCTGCACGGCCGAAGAATGGGAGGAGGCCCCCTCGAGACGTGGCTTCTGATGGTGCAAGCTCGCAACTCGTGGCGGCGAGGGAGACTCGATGAGGCAAAGAAGACATTGGACCGAGTCAGCCAGAGAGGATTGGGAAGCCCAAACAAGGACGAAGTCCTGGGCTTCTACGAGGCCGCCGACGCGACAAGTTACGCGCTGAGACGAGGCGATGTGGAGGAGAGCAGACGCCTGTTGCTGGCCTTACCCGACCCGCGCGGCAACATGATGTTCGTCATCAAGCGTCAGGTGCTCACGGCGGCATTGCACGAACTGGAGGGTGACACCCGCGCCGCCGTCGCGTCATTGGAGGAGGCCGTCGAGCTCGCCGTGGAGGGTGGCTGGCGGTATCAATTCAGCCACGTAGGGCCCGTGATACGGCCATTGCTGAACCGGATGGTGGGCCGCACAGCCCATGGAGCATTCGTCCAGTCCATCATCGATCGACTCCCAGCCGAATCCGACCTGACTCCGAGGCGGCTCGCCGACCCGCTCACCGATCGTGAGCTCGATGTTCTTGCCGAGATCGCGGCGGGATACACCAACGACGAGATCGCAGACAGGCTGTTCATATCTCGCGGAACGGTGAAACGCCACGCCTCCAACATCTACCTGAAGCTCGAGGTCCATCACCGAGCAGAGGCCGCGGCGAAGGCACGCGAGCTGAGACTCATCAGCTGATTACACCCCAAGACACATGACAGCGGGCCGCGGAGTTCATACGGTTGATCCATGGCAGGACCCCTCACCGGAGGCAATTACGAGATCGTCGTCGGCGTCACGATGGACAGCGAGTGGTCCCTTTGGTTCGAAGGATTCAAGGTAAGAGCCGAGGGAGACAGCACGCGGCTCAACGGGACCGTCGTCGACCAGGCTGCGTTGCACGGTCTTCTTGCTCGACTCCGTGACCTCGGCATACCGATTCTCGACGTGCACCGCATACCGGACTCCACTCCTGAGCACTTCGACTAGTTCGTGGAATACACCTTCGGGTACATGACGAGCGGACCCCGGTCCCATACGTTGACGTAGACCGAATCGAGGTGGAACGGATGGCTCAGATCACTACCACTCAGCCCGAACAACGAGAGTTGCGAAACGTCAAGACGCTGATGGGTCTTGCCATCCTCTCAGCACTCGTCGCGGCTGTCGCCGGTTTGCTGCTGCTCATCGTGACACCCGAAGAGGGTTCGGTGGCCGAAGGCGCTCTCGCCATTACAGCGGCTATTGGAGGAATATCCACCGCCGGCTTCGCCATCGCCACCGCCGTATACGCCCAGATCAAGAACCTGTGGCGATTTGCACCCGTATGGGTTCGGGTCCTTGCCTGGGTGCTCATCATATATGCAGTCGTTACGACGGTCTGGAACTGGATCACGTAGACCGATAGTTCAGCGCTTAACGAACTGAGGAGAAATCGACAATGCGAGTACACATGGGTATCGACATCGAGGCACCACCTGAAACAGTCTGGCCGTACCTGGCCGAGCCCGAGAAGGCAATGCAGTGGTACAACATGCTCAAGGTGTTCGAGTACACCAGCGACGAGAGAGGGCCAGGCTCCACGTTCTATTGGGAGGAAGAGGTGCGAGGCAAGATTTACTGGAACCACTTCCGCACGACGGAATGGGTGCCAAATCAGGTTTTCGCTTATGAGATGACGGAGAGCAGCTTCTTCAAGGGCTACACCGAACGATGGACGATCGAACCCACTCCCACAGGGTGTCGCTTCTCGTTCGACGACACCCTCGTGTTCCCATATGGACCTTGGGGCAGGGTCATGGGGTGGTTCGGCGAGAAGATGGCGAGGAAGTCGAGTCAGCAGATCCTCGAGAATCTCAAGCGTGTGGCCGAGGCGGAGACCGCCACCAGTGACGAGGAGGCGGCCCCCGACAATGGACACTCCACGCCTTAGACGCGATTCGGCTGGATGGGTCCGCTGGCGCGAAACTGGCCAGCTATCTCATCAGCGCGAAGGAACGTGGCACCTTCGTGGTCGAGCACGAACTCGATGAACCGTCGAAGTAGGAAAATCCGGTGGCCGCGGCCGGTTGATTGAGGGTGCATGGTCAAGACCATGCACCCTTCACCAACATGCTCGTACAGGTACGTGAATTCGCTCGTCCAGATATCAAGAACATCTTTGGGTCGTCCGAGGCCGACCAGGTTCGGCACACCGGGCACGAACTCGAAGAATGGAACATCATTGAGATGCCACGCAACCGGCATCTCGACCAAATCGACCGGGTCACCGAACACATAGGCCTCATCACTTGAGGCGACGTCACCTGAGCGGCACCAGTATGGACTGAAGTCGTTCCCCATCATGCTGCTGTCATATGAGAACTCGTACTCGCAGAGGAGATCGATCGTCCGATTACTCAGGTCGAACCCCGGAGCCCGAAACCCTCGGGGCCTTGCTCCGGCGATTGACTCAAGGGCTTCGATGCCTCGCTCGATGATCGACCTCTCCTCCTCCTCCGAAAGCGGACTCAGGACCTCATGAACCCAGCCGTGGTGCCCAATCTCATGCCCATCTGCAACTAGTGACTCAACGCTCTCAGGGTATGACACGGCGGTGTGGCCCGGTGTGAAGAAACTCCCCTTGATTTTGAATTCCTCCAGAACGCGCCTGATCCTCTCCACCCCAATGGGGCCGAATTCACCACGGGAGATAAAGCTCGGAGAGGAGGTGGTCACCTGCAGCCAAGGTGCCATCGCGTCAAAGTCAAACGTCAAAGCGATCTGGACTCTTGATTCGGCTGCACTCATCGACTCACCTCCACTCATACAATATACGCGAAGACGGTTGCGGCACCGACGATCCCTCGCTAATGCGGGTGCCATGCGAGCAATGCCCTGGTCGCTGCGATCTGCTCGCACCACTTCATCGGCTTCACTGGACGTCTCGTCACGACCCTGCCAATGGGAAGACCGGGCTCCTTCGAAATGAACTCGACACGTGGTACATCGCCTACGCGGGTGGACCGACCACCCACTCGCCACCTTTCATGACTCAGCACTACACGTTGTGAACCGCCCACAGGAGCAGGGCGGGGGTGTTCCTTTGATCATTCTTCTGGGCGGTTGGGGCGGAGCACGTCGAGGAGGTTCCGTATCTGGCTGTCCTGCTCAAGCTCGTGTCGAAGTGGTTTCCCCGGCTCGATCTGGTAGATGTTCCTCCGCCCGACCTTCTCATGTGAGAGATATCCGGCCTCCTCCAGATCGGCGACGATGCGCTGGGCTGCACGCTCGGTGATACCAATTGTTCCCGCAATATCGCGAAGCCGGGCATTCGGATTCTCAGCGATCACCAAGAGAACTCGGGTGTGATTCGTGAGGAAGGTCCAAGGCTTTGCGTCGCCGTTCTTCCCCGCCTGATCCATCTCACCACTGGGTTGCATCGTCATCTCATCCTCTCAGAGGTGGGTTCACCGGACTTTTGCATACAGATATAGATATCGTACGATTTCAGTCGTACGTCAATACTCGAGTTCGGCGACGTCATCGGGGTCCGCGGGAGTCGGTAGGTGGGCTATCTCCCCGAAGAGGACTCCGCCTCGATCAATAACAGGAACGGCTCCCCCATCGAGGAACCAGGAAACTTGTGCACTGTCCTCGACGGGATCATCGACGTGAACGAACACGGGGGACTCCATAACCTCGCCGATCGTCGCGCTCTGTGAGTAGCCGACAAATGCTTCAACGCGGACAATGCCTACAAGGCGTCCAGCCTCGGCAACCGGTACCACAGGGCGTCCGTCGACGATGAGCTCTGCGTCACTGACTCGCATATGGGTAGCCAACGCGGTCACAGGGCCAGCAGCCTGGAAGCAACGACGGGGAGCCGAACGAACGATGACGGCACCTCCAGAAGCGGAATAGAGAAGTTTGCGACCCGGGCCGAAGAACTGCCTCTGCATCCAGGAACCCCCGGGCGCACCGAGCACGAGAAGCGTCCCCGACGGGAAGCTCTCGACCAGAGCCCTTGCCGTTGAGGACCGAACAACTTCGCGAGAAAGAGCGAATGCGTTGGAGGGAAGCTCATCGAGGATCGTTTGGGCTCCGGCATCCTCCCGCTTCGACGGGGACCCAGTGACGATCCGCCCAGGAACTCCGAGACTCGAGGCAACGCCACCAGCGACCCTCGCGGCGAGCGACGAGTGGGGTCCACCGGCGACGGCGGCGACGACATTGTTGACGCGTTCAGTTACGAAATGATGCGGAACGGCGACATCGATGAGGTCGAACGACGAGTGTTTCCTGGTAACGAGAAGGTCGGCACGCTCCTGTATGCAGGCTGTCCTGAGATCACCTTCGACCTTATGGGCTCGCTCGCCCCCCAGCAGCGCTGCGAGAGAAGCACAACCCGACCCTCTCGTCCAAAGGACGTGCGGATTATCCCCCTCGGTCCAGTCCGGGGCTTGCGGAGTGCCGGGAAATGACGATGTCACCCGAGTCCCCTTCCAATGACATAGGCGCTCCGGCAGCGTGCAACGAACATCACGTTCTTGAATCGTTGCATTCGACTCCCTTCGGACGCGGAGTTCCCTGTCACCGGCAGGCCGGTCGAGCTATCAGCCTGCATGTACCAAGGTGACATATGTCACTCAACTCACGATAAGCATATCATATATCTATCACAGCGCAAGACGCGGCCAGGTTGAACCTCGACCATGCTCGGGGTTCGACAACGCCTGTGGTGGCGTGGCATCTAGGTGTCGATGTCTGCCTTTGAGAGGAGCCCCAAGAGAAGGCCAACCTCAACGTCCTGCTCGTGGGGATGTCGTAAACCCACATCAAGGCTGACCTGGTAGACGTTTCGACGACCAACCCTCTCGTGCATCAGATACCCCGCCTCTTCGAGCTCCGCAACTATGCGTTGTGCAGACCGCTCGGTAATCCCAATCCTTGCCGAAAGGTCGCGTAACCGAATCTCAGGGTCCTCAGAGATCAGCACAAGTACCCGAGAATGGTTTGTGAGGAATGTCCACGGCCGCTGCTCTGTGCCTGCCATCAGCTCTCCAACCTGGATTCAAAATACGTTACAAATATCATGATAGAACCATCCGTCGTTCGACGAGAGCACCGCCGCGGTAGGAGGGACCGTGGACACGGTACTATTCCCGTCATGAGCGAACAAGAAAATAGCCAAAGCACGGATGCCGCATCGACGGCCGAGTCGATCGCGTCTCTACAAGCAGAGAACGAAGCATTGCGAACCCAAATCGATGGAGACGCACCCAAGAAGTCCGGATCGGGTCTCAGACGAATCTTCGGCTGGGTTGCCGCGATCATCGCCATCATCCTCATATCCCTGGCCGTCAACGTCGGTTGGGCGAAAACAACACTGCTCGATACAGATGCGTTCGTTGCAACGCTGAGCCCGCTGGCACAGGAAGAAGCCATCGCAGCAGCTCTATCCATCCAGATCGGCGACGCCATCGTCGAAGCCACGGAGTTGGAGGCTGCCATCGCCGAGGCACTACCGGAGGAACTCACCTTCGTCTCGGCACCGGTCGCCGCCGCAACAGGAACTCTCGTGGCCAGAGTCGCCAACGAGATCATCCTCACCGACGCCTTCGCCACCGTGTGGAGCACGGCTCTACGCGTCACACACGGATCACTCATGTTCGTCCTCACCAGCGACGGGGCGGTAGTTGCCGAGGCAGGGAGCATTGCAATCGACCTCGACACGATCGCAGAACCGGTCATCGGCGCCGTCTCCGAAAGAGGTCTCGACGTCGAGGCGATCGTCGGAGAAGACTTCACACTCGGGCAAATCACGATCGTCGAATCCGACTACCTCGGCGAAGCACAAACAGCGGTCAGGTACTTTGAGATGTTGGGTTGGATCACGGTGCTTCTCGCGATCATCGCGATCGGAGTAGCAGTTCTTATCGGTCCCGATCGACGAAGGATGATCGCCATCCTCGGGTTCGGCACCGCGATTGCTGGGTTGATCAACCTGGTCTCTCTGCGTCTCGGCCGAGGCCTTACCGTCGGTTCGATCGGAGACGATACCGATCGATCTGCTGGGCTCGCGGTATGGGATGCGGTGACCGGGAGCCTGACCAGCATGCTGTGGGCACTCGTGCTTCTGGCCTTCATCGTCGGCTTTGCAGCATGGTTTGTGGGTCCCGGTCCCCGCGCCACGCGACTACGTGACGCTGCCGGAGACGGAGTCGACCGGTGGCGGGGCACCACTCAGGAGCCTCCGACCGGCCTCTCGCTCTTCTTCTACAAGTGGCGCCGCCCACTCGAGTGGGGTGTCCTGGGAATCGGACTCGTCGTTCTCCTAGTGATGCCCATTGTCTCGTTCGCGAGCGCCATCATCGTCGTTCTCGTCGGAGCTGCTGCCATCGCGGGAGTGGAGTTGATCGCTGGGCCCCAAGCAGTCGTCAGTGATGAGCCCGCAGATGACGCTTCGGACGCGTGACCGTGCGGAGACTCGATCAGGTGCTCGGCGCGGCGAAGCTGAAGACTCTGTTGGCACGCGACCAACCGGGACTCTTCGCGGCAATCGGTGAGCTGGACGGGTATTCGGGCGGTCACAGGCAGGGGATCGACGACCTCGACATTCGTGCCTGCGGTCGTGTACTCGAGGTCGGATGCGCCACAGGCACCCTGACCTCGTACCTGGCCGACACTGGTTACCGCGTTACCGGAGTCGATCGCTCCGACGACATGATCCGTCGAGGGAGGAGCGATCACCCCGAGCTGGATCTCAGCGTCGGTGATGCCATGATGCTGCCCTACGAAGACGATGCTTTTGATGCTGTCATTGCAGCGTCGGTGGTCAACGTCGTTGATGACGCCGGGGCGGTGTTGACCGAGATGCACCGAGTCTGTGCGCCCGGCGGCACTGTCAGCATGCTTGTTCCGTCAGCCAGCTTCACCAATGAGGACTTTGATACTCTCCTCGAGAAGCTGGGTCTCACGGGGTTCTCCCAAGCCGCACTCACAAAGTGGCACGGATCCGCCCCGAAGATGGGCAGGTCACAGATTGAGACGCTTTTCCGGAGCGCCGAGCTGGAGTTGGCTGA
>PVMK01189141.1_pt1 | contig 17832 bp, 22 predicted proteins | sample 1853481 | NCBI WGS metagenome assembly PVMK01 (sample SAMN08533507, study PRJNA380276) | Marine sediment metagenome, whole genome shotgun sequencing project. | reverse complement strand
CGCGAACAGCCGACTCAATGGCCTCACGGTCAACTCCGAAATCACTCACCAGAAGATCGCCGATGCGGCGACCATCATTATTTTTCAGTTGGAGGACAAGAACTTGCTTGAGGGTGTTCAAATCGGCCAGTCCTGCACGCAGGACAAGGTCGCCGATGTTTTCAGGAAATGTTGATGCAGACGCACGAGTGACTTGACCATTATGAAAAACGACGCGCCCTTCCCGATCACGGCTGGTCAAATTCAACACACCGGACTTACGGCTCAGGCTGACGATCTGCAGGATTTCTCCCAGACCGAGATCTTCAAGACTACCAACGAGACTCATAAGTTCTTCTTAAGAAGGTGAAGCAATAAAATTCAGCACAGAAAACCAGCGTAACAATCGGAAATTAAATGGGAATAAATATACTTCATTGAGTGTCGTCAAGTAAAGTGTGTTTAGTGCTCCCGGTCGGAAAACTTCAAACGGATCGGACAACCAACAAAACCAAAAGTCTGACGCAGGCAGTTCATCAGATAGCGCTCGTAAGAGAAATGAACCCCTTCAGCCTTGTTGACGAATATGACGAAGGTCGGCGGCCGGACAGCCGTCTGGGTGATGTAGAAAAACTTGAGGCGTTTGCCGCGATACAGAGGCGGTTGGTGGTTATATTCCGCATCCTTCAGCATACGGTTAAGTTGCGAGGTCGGCACTTTGCGGTTGAATTCGTCACTGACCATCTCAACGTCCGCCATGATTTTGCTGATGCGCTGGCCGCTGAGGGCAGAAACAAAATGGATCGGACTGTCTGGAAGGAAGCGGAAGGCACCGCGCACATCCTTGATATATTCACCCATGGTGCGGTTATCCTTTTTGAGCAGATCCCACTTGTTCACCACCAGAATAATCGCCCGCCCCCGTTCGTGAGCATAGCCGGCAATCGTCAAGTCCTGGTCGGTGATGCCTTCCTCTGCATCGATCACCACCAGCGCGACATGAGCCCGGTCCAAGGCCTTCAGCGCTTGAATAACCGCATACTTCTCCAACCTCTGCGACACTCTGCCCTTACGACGGATACCGGCCGTGTCAATGAGAACATAACGACGTTGATTGTAGGTAAAGGGCGTGTCCACACTGTCGCGAGTCGTACCGGCAGTCGGGTTGGCGACAACGCGTTCATAACCGAGCAGTCGATTGACCAGTGAAGATTTACCGACATTGGGGCGACCGACGATGGCCATACGAGTTTCGCTAGAGTCCTCATCAGCAGAGTCCTGGTCGGGTATCAGCTCCAGAATCTCATCGACCAGTCCGCCCACACCGAGGCGATGCTCAGCTGAAATGGGGTGGAGTTCGTCAACACCAAGGGCATAAAACTCGCCAATGTTTGCTTCCTGGTTCGGACCATCAACCTTGTTGACCACAAACAGAACCGGTTTATCCACCTGCCGCAGCATGTGGGTAACCTCCACATCTGCAGGGTTCAATCCCTCCTGACAGTCCATCAGGAACAGGATAATATCGGCCTCTTCGATTGCCAACTGCGACTGTTCCCGCATCTGGGAAAGCAGACGCTCATTGCTGGCCGGCTCAAAGCCACCGGTATCGATCAGGGTAAAATGCTTTTCATAGCGGGTCACTTCCGCATAATTGCGATCACGGGTCACACCTGGAAAGTCCTCGACAATAGCCTTGCGCTTACCGAGGATACGGTTGAAAAGTGTCGATTTGCCCACATTGGACGGCCGACTATGGCAACGAGGGAACTCATGGATATATATCTCCACAGCTAAACTTACTGGTATGACTTTGAATCCGAGATCAAAACCTTTTTATTTAGCCGCGATCAGAATCTATGAAAATCTATAAAAGCAAAAGCTATAATCTTGTGCTTTTTGGTTAAACAATAGATTTTGATAGATTTTCATCGCGGCTAATTTTGCTTTTTCGGCGTTAATCAGCGCCCCATCCAGATTTTATTTTTACTTCACAACTCCCTGCAACCTCATGAATAATACCCCTTGTACCACTCTACAAACCTTTCAACACCATCTTCAATCGACGTCGCCGGGCGAAAACCGACATCATTACTCAAGGCATCAACATCAGCCCAGGTGGCGGGTACATCACCTGGCTGGATCGGCATATAATTTTTCACGGCCACCTTGCCCAGGGATTTTTCGAGCGTTTCAATCAGATGCATCAACTCGACCGGGTTGTTATTGCCAATGTTGTAGACCCGGTAAGGAGCTGCACTGGTCCCGGGATCGGGGTTATCTCCCTGACCATTCAGGATTCGGCCGGGCCGGCTGATCGGTAACACGGATGACACCCTCAATGATATCGTCAATATAGGTAAAATCCCGCCGCATACGACCATGATTAAAAACATCAATCGGCTCTCCAGCTAAGATTGCCTTGGTAAAGAGGAACAGGGCCATATCCGGGCGACCCCATGGACCCATAAACGGTGAAGAACCGCAAACCGGTACAGGGCAATCCGTAAAGATGGGCATAAGTATGCGCCATCAGTTCGTTAGCTTTCTTGCTCGCAGCATAAAGCGACACCGGATGGTCAATGTTGTCGTGCACCGAAAACGGCAGATTGGTGTTGGCACCGTAGACTGAAGAGGATGACGCATAAACAAGATGCCCAATCTGTTGATGCCGACAACCCTCAAGGATGTTCATGAATCCGACCAGATTGGCATCGATATAAGCATGAGGGTTGGTCAGGGAGTAACGTACCCCGGCCTGGGCGGCCAGGTTGACAACTGCATCAAATTTGTAATCAGCAAAGAGTGTTTCCATGCTGCTGCGATCTGAAATATCGCATTTTATAAATGTGAAATTATCTTTATCAGTCAATTGCTTGAGACGATTGTCTTTAAGTGATACATCATAATAGTCGTTCAGGTTATCCAGGCCAAGGACTTGATCACCACGATCCAAAAGGCGCTTACAGAGATGGGAGCCGATGAAGCCGGCTGCACCGGTTACTAAAACCTTTGAACCCGGGGCACGGGACGCGGGACGCGGGACGCGGAGATCTGTTTCGGTCTGATTATTCATGTATTCTTGCTCCTGGGATTGTCACGTCTTAAAGGTGTAGCTTTAGAGGTTTCCTCGTTCCTGATTTACTCTGTCCAAAAACACCAACAACTCTGCCGTCTTCTCTTCCATCAGCATTTTATTCCCCCCGCGACTCTACATTCAACCTCACCACCGGCTCGGTATTCGACATCCGCAGATTAAAACGCCAGTCAGCATATTCGATCGAAAGCCCGTCAGTACGATCAATCGTGACGGCACCGGGAGCATACTTTTCTTCAACAGCAGCAATCGCTGCCACCGGATTACCCAGAGTCCGGTTGATTTCACCGCTGGCAGGGAAACTTGCGCATCCGCTCACCGACCAGCTCAGAAAGCAATTTACGCTGACGGCACATTAATTCAACCACCAGCAGCCAGGGGATCATACCACTGTCACAGTAGGCAAAGTCGCGAAAATAGTGATGGGCACTCATCTCACCGCCATAAACAGCATCCTCGGCACGCATCCGTTCTTTAATAAAAGCATGGCCGGTTTTACTCATGACAGGCATCCCACCCGCCTGACGAACAATATCGATGGTATTCCAGGTTAAACGCGGGTCGTGGATGATTTTCGCCTTCGGTTGAGCGGAGAGAAACGCTTCTGCGAGCAGACCGACGATATAATAGCCTTCAATAAACTCGCCTTGCTCGTTGAAGAAGAAACAGCGATCAAAGTCGCCATCCCAGGCGAGACCAAGTCCGGCACCATGTTCAAGCACCGCGTCTCTCGTAATACCACGGTTTTCCGGCAGCAACGGGTTGGGGATGCCGTTGGGGAAAGTACCGTCCGGCTCATGGCAGATTTTGATAATCTCCAAAGGCAGCTGCCGCTCAAGCAGGTCAAGCAGAGGCCCGGCGCAGCCGTTGCCGGCATTAACCACCACCTTCAGAGGGCCGCAAGGCCGAAACATCTATATAGCTGAGCAAATGACGGATATAAGCAACCCGGTGTTCGTAAGGCGATATCTGTCCTGTCCTCCTGGACGAATCGAACTCACCCTGCTCAGCAATCTGACGAATCTGCTCGAGACCACTGTCACCACTGATCGGCCGACTCTCCTCACGCACCAGCTTCATGCCATTGTAATCTGCGGGATTGTGACTCGCCGTCACCATAATACCGCCATCAGCTTTAGCATACGAGGTGGCAAAATAAACCTCCTCAGTACCGCACAGGCCGATGTCAAGCACATCGGCGCCACCCTCCGTCACCCCCCTGATCAGAGCAGAAGTCAACGCCGGGCTGGTTGGCCGCACATCCTGACCGACCACCACGGTTTTCGGCTGCAGGAAATGCGCAAACGCGCGACCGATACGGTAGGCGACGTCTTCGTTTAACTGGTCGGGGATTCGGCCGCGGATGTCGTAGGCTTTGAAGCACGTTATGTTCATAACGAATTCTTGATTTTGAATTTTGAATTTTGAATTAACATCTGAATCCTCTAAAAACAAAAACTTCTAACAAGCAGCTACACGCAGTTAACCACAATTTAAAATTCAAAATTCAAAATTGACTCTCACCGCCCATACTCGTCTTCAAACCGCTCAATATCATCCTCGCTGAGCCTCTCCCCCGTCTGCACTTCAATGATCTCCAGGATCTCATTGCCGGGGTTGGACAAGCGGTGCTTGTCACCAATCGGGATATAAAAGGACTGGTTCGCTTCGAGAGTTTGAATAACATTTTCCCGGGTAATTTCGGCGATCCCGCGCACCACTATCCAGTGCTCGGCACGGTGCTGGTGGCGCTGCAGAGAGAGTCTGGCACCGGGGTTAACGGTAATTCGTTTGACGAGAAAGCCGTCCCCCGCGTCCAGCCCTTCGTAGGCACCCCAGGGACGGTTGACGCGACGGTGCAACAGGTGCTCATCCCGTTCCAGCTTTTTTGAGCTGGTCAACGACCTGTTTGACCTTCTGCACCTGATCCTTGGCTGCGACCAGTACGGCATCGGCCGTCTCGACCACGACGACATCCTGCAGCCCAATACCCGCAACCAGTCGTGAACCGGAATAGATGTAACTATCGTTACAATTGACATCAATCACATCACCGCTCGTGACATTGCCCTGTTCATCAGACTCACCAACTTCCCAGAGCGCCGCCCAGGAACCGACATCGCTCCAGCCGGCAGCAAGAGGAATCACCACGGCACGTTCCGTCTTCTCCATGACTGCGTAATCGATCGAATCTGCAGGACACGCAGCAAAAGCTTCGACATCGAGCCGGGTAAAATCGAGATCGGCCACCCTTCCCGCCCAGGCTTCACGACACGCCGTCAACATCTCTGGGAGCCTGTTTCCCTAACTCATCCAGATACGCCGAGGCCTTAAACAAAAACATACCGCTGTTCCAATAATAATCACCAGAGGCAAGGTAGCTCTCAGCCGTAGCCAGATCCGGCTTCTCAACAAACGAGCTGACACTGTAAGGGGTGAGGGGTGAGGGGTGAGGGGTGTTATTCTCCTGACTCCTCACTCCTGACTCCTCACCGCTATCTCCCAGCTGCTCACCACGACGAATATAACCGTAACCAGTCTCCGGCGCGGTCGGCACAATCCCAAAAGTCAGCAACGCACCATCCTGAACCGCATCAACACCGGCACTGATCGCATCACACAGAGCCGCAGCATCTCGAATGACATGATCTGCAGGCAAGACCAGCAGAATTGGCTCCGAACCATCCGCCATCTCTTGCCCCATCTCCAGAGCTCTTAGAGCCGCGACTGCCACCGCCGGGGCCGTATTGCGGCCTACCGGTTCAAGAATCACGCTATCAGCTGCCTGCTCCACTTGACGCAATTGCTCAGCGACCATGAAACGATGGTTATCATTGCAGACCACCAACGATGCGCCCAGATCAGCAAGTCCTGACAAACGCAGCACGGTATCCTGCAACATGGTCCGCTCCCCGACCAGCGGCAACAACTGCTTCGGATAAAGTTCGCGAGATAAAGGCCACAAGCGCGTCCCCGCACCGCCGGATAGCACGACAGGTATAATATTGGTTTTAGATTTCATGATATAGACAGGTGCAAGATTAAGGGTACAGGGTTAAAGGTTACTCCCGTGGCCCTTAATCCTCAGACCTTAACCCTCCCCCTTATTTCCTGAAACTCTCCTGATTCTCCAAAAACCACGAATATGTCTTCGCAATCCCGTCCCGGAGAGCAACCTTCGCCTCCCAGCCAAGCGCTTTCGCTCGCGAGACATCCAGCAGTTTGCGCATTGTGCCATCCGGCTTGGTTGCATCGAACTCCAACCCACCCTCGTAACCGACTACATCTTTGACCGTTTCAGCCAGGTCGCGAATAGTCACATCAACCCCGGTGCCGAGGTTAACAAAACAAGGTTTCGGATAACTCAATAAATGACTGGACAGTATCGCATTGTCCAACTCCATCACAAACACACAACCATCCGCCATATCATCCACATACAGAAACTCACGCATCGGTGTCCCGGTGCCCCATATGACGACTTTGTCGTCCTGTGAAGGGTGAGGGGTGAGGGGTGAGGGGTGTAAATCTTCACGCCTCACGCCTCTGCTTTTAGCTTCATGGAAGCGGCGGATGAGAGCAGGCAAAACATGCGAGTTCTCTCTATGGAAATTATCCCCCGGTCCATAAAGATTGGTCGGCATCACCGCCACGAATTGCGTATCATATTGACGGTTGTATGCCTCGCACATCTTCAGACCGGCGATTTTGGCCAAGGCATAAGGCTCATTGGTCAACTCGAGTGGGCCGGTCAGCAGGGCATCCTCAGACATTGGCTGGGGAGCCTCCTTCGGATAAATACACGACGAGCCAAGAAACAGCAGACGTTTAACGCCATGACGATACGCCTGATCGATGACATTATTCTGGATCGTCAGGTTGACGTGGATAAAATCCGCCGGGTAAGTGTTGTTGGCATGGATACCACCGACCATGGCCGCTGCCAGAAAAACGTATTCAGGCCTCTGCGCTGCAAAAAAAGCAGCCACGGCCTTTTGATCGCTCAGGTCGATCTCGTCGATCTCCGGTGTCAGCAGGTTCAGGTAACCACCTGAGCGCAAGCGACGAACAATTGCTGAACCGACCAGGCCGTTGGAACCGGCGACGAAAATTTTTGAATCTTTATCCATCAAACCTCAATCAATTTACAAGGATATGCAGGATATACAGGATAGAATCAAACCCAAAGCTCTTAAGTCTGTTTTTACCTTAAACATAACCCAGGAGCTTAAGCTTTTGGCTTTAATTATTTATCCTGTTCATCCTGTATATCCCTGTAAGAAAAAGATTTTGTGCTTAGTCCTCGCCCATTCAAACAGGCAACATCTGCTAATTATTATTCGTTGTAGTCAAAAACCTGATACCCACTCCGTTTAACCAATTCATCCCGTTGCGCAATATCAAAATCCGCATTAACCATCTCACTAACCATCTCCTCAAAGCTGGTTTTTGCCTCCCAACCAAGTTTCTGCTTCGCTTTAGTCGGATCACCAAGCAAGGTCTCAACTTCGGCCGGTCTGAAATAGCGTGGATCAATTCGAACGATTACGTCGTTATTTTTTAATTTTGAATTTTGAGTTTTGAATTGGGTGAGGTCGTTGACGATACCAACTTCATCCTGACCCTCGCCTTGCCAGCGCAGGCCAATACCGAGTTCATCGGCGGCCGTTTCCACCATCTGACGCACTGTGTATTGCTTGCCGGTAGCGATAACGAAATCTTCCGGTTCATCCTGTTGCAGCATCAACCACTGGGCCTCGACGTAATCTTTTGCATGCCCCCAGTCACGTCGCGCAGAAAGATTACCGAGATAAAGACAGTCCTGCAAACCAAGCGCCATACGTGCTACCGCCCGGGTGATCTTGCGGGTAACAAAGGTCTCGCCACGGATCGGCGATTCGTGATTGAAGAGGATGCCGTTACAGGCAAAGTAGCCATATGACTCGCGATAGTTGACCGTGATCCAATAAGCATAGAGCTTGGCCACACCGTAGGGAGAGCGCGGATAAAACGGCGTCGTTTCCTTCTGCGGCGTTTCCTGCACCTTGCCATAGAGTTCCGAGGTCGAGGCCTGGTAGAAGCGCGTCTTCTTCTCAAGACCGAGGATACGAATTGCCTCTAGAATGCGTAAGGTTCCTATGCCGTCGGCGTTGGCAGTGTACTCCGGAGTATCGAAAGAAACTGCCACATGCGACATCGCCGCCAGATTATAGATCTCGTCAGGTTGTACTTCCTGGATGATGCGGATAAGGTTGGTCGAATCGGTCAGATCACCATAGTGCAGGATAAAATTACGATGCTCAATATGCGGATCCTGGTAAAGGTGGTCGATACGATCGGTATTGAAAAGCGAGGCCCGGCGTTTGATGCCGTGGACGATATAACCCTTTTTCAGCAGGAATTCAGCGAGATAGGCGCCGTCTTGACCGGTTATTCCAGTTATTAGCGCAACTTTTGGCATATTGCTTACACCCCTATGTAATTTAATGTGGTTCTCGAGTTAGTGATCAACCTTTGCCTCAACCTCGCACCCGGCCCTATTCCAAATGTTCCTCGATACGAATCAGCAAAGCATCCTCTTGAATCGCATCCAGTTGATTAATTTCAGCCAGTGCCGCAGCAACATTGCGCTCTTCTGCCTCATGAGTCATAAAGACAATCGGTACGGCTACCGCTTCATGACGGTGAGGCTGGATCATTGATTCTATGCTGATTTCGTACTTGCCCAGGATACCGGAGATCTGTGACAACACACCAGGCTGGTCTTTCACGGTAAACCTGAGGTAATAAGCTGTAACAACCTGATCCATAGGCTTTATTGCGCAGGAGACAACTGTGATTGCGGGCAACCCAAAGCGGGACCCTGATACCGCCATCACCCAGCAGATCACGAGCAACCGCCAGAACATCTCCCATGACAGCGCTCGCTGTAGCATCCATCCCGGCACCGTAGCCAGAGAGCATAACCGGCCGGAGAAGTCGCCGACCAGGCGAACACTGTTGAAGACACCATTGATAGACGATAGAGGATAGTCTTCGGGAATCATGGTCGGATGTACCCGAGCCTCAATCCGCTCACCATCATGCTTGCCGATCGCCAGAAGCTTTAGTTTGTAGCCGAAGCCGCGGGCAAACTCTATATCAAGAGCAGTCACTTTGCTGATACCTTCGGTATAGATCTGGTCGAAATCAACCCTGGTGCCAAAACAGAGGCTGAGTCAACAACGCAAGCTTATGCGCAGTATCAATCCCTTCAACGTCAAAGGTCGGGTCAGACTCGGCATAACCCTGCTGTTGGGCATCGGCCAGTACATCGGCAAAAGCCTCTCCCTCTTCGTCCATCCGGGTCAGGATGTAGTTACAGGTGCCATTGAGAATACCATAAAGAGCAGAGAAGTGATTGGCACCAAGATTCTCTTTAATTGATGAAATAATCGGAATCCCACCACCGACAGCTGCCTCAAACATGACATTAACTCCGGCTTCCTCAGCAGCACGGAAAATTTCCTCTCCATGTATGGCGAGCAGAGCCTTGTTGGCAGTCACAACATGTTTGCCATTACGAATCGCCTGGAGCACAAAAGTACGGGCAGGCTCATAACCGCCGATCAACTCGATAACGACCTGGATTTCCGGATCATTCAATAATGCTTGAGCATCATCCGTAAGCAAACCTGAGGCAAGCGTTACACCACGATCAGTCGTCGTATCAAGATCGGCGATTCGGACCAATTCAAGCCTGGCACCAAGGCGGCCGGCCAGGATATCCTGGTTTTTCTGAAAAACGCTTACGACACCGGTTCCGATTGTACCAAACCCGAGCAAACCAACTTTGATACTCTGCATAACTCTAACCTTTTCAGAAGAAGATAGAGGGGGGTCAGCTCAACCCCACCCTAAACGGAGACAATCGACTCACAGGAGAAGCGACAGGTTTCCATACCTGCGCCCTCTAGAGCCAGGGCATCATCGATTTGTTGCTGGAGGATATCCTGACTCGTCTCCTCATGCGGACGAAATGCCAATGAAACATCTTTGAAGCCAGCCTGGCGGGCAACGCACAGCATATGCCTGACCAGGGCTGCATGAGTTTCCTGACAGAGGCCATGCCACTGGCCACCGCCAACGAAAAGGCCCAGTCAGCCTTGAGCTTGCCGTTATTCTGCAACACCACATGCTCACCGGCACGACCCTGGATTCCCCCATCAAGAAGCATCCGGGTCAACTGTCCGTCAAGACGCCAATCCAACAGTGCAGCCGGTCCATTGAGAGGCTTCTGGTCCGAAAAATAAAGCACCACCACAGATTCTCCCGGGAGAAAATCAGCTGACAGTGCCATTCGTTCAAGTTGGCTCATGACGTTAGAGTTCGATTTTGCTGCGACAGGTGGTCAAGAACGCCATTAATAAACGACGGTGTCTCCTCGGTGCCAAAACGCTTGCCGAGTTCAATGGCCTCGTTGATCACAACATTGTGCGGAACATCCGGGCAGTAAAGCAACTCGAACGATGCCAGCCTGAGGATCGCCAGATCAACTCTTGCCATGCGATCAAGCGCCCAGTTGGTTGTGAAAGAATTGAGCTCACGATCAATTCGCTCAAGATTTTCAGAAACACCGCAAACCAGTTGCTCGGCAAAATGTCTGACTTCCGGTCGCAATGGCAAGGGTTCATCTTCGACTGCCTCTCCCAGCACATCATTGCGAAACTGAAAACTTTTCCAGAAGTTCCCCAGCAAATTTTCCAGGGAGCCACCTTCATGGTCAGCCAGGCTGTAAAGTACCTTCAAGGCCATTTCGCGCCCCTGACGCCTTATCCCACGTGACATTTGGATTAAAGCGCCTTATAGAGGTTGGCCATTTCAACAGCCGCCATGGCAGCATCAAAACCCTTGTTCCCAGCTTTGCTGCCAGCTCGTTCGATCGCCTGTTCGATGGAATCTGTCGTAAGCACACCGAAAGCCACCGGGATACCGGCATCGATTGAAACACTGGCGACACCCTTGGAAACTTCAGCACTCACATAATCGAAATGAGGCGTTGCCCCGCGAATGACAGCACCGAGACAGACAATGGCATCATAACGACCGGACTTAGCCATCTGTTTCGCCGCCGGCGGTATTTCAAAAGCACCGGGAACACGTACAATATTGATATCCTCTTTCTCAGCACCGTGACGCAACAAGCCATCAATAGCACCTTCGACAAGACGGTCACTGATAAAACTATTGAACCGACTTACTAACAAGCCGACTCGCAGGCCTTTAGCATCCAGCTTTCCTTCGATAATTTTGGGCATCTCTGCTCTCCCGTAAAACAAGATTAAAGATTCTCAAGCAGGTGACCCAAGCTTTTCCCTGCTTGGTTTTAAGGTATTTCAAGTTGTCCTTAGTAGCAGGCATTTCAATCGGTACACGTTCAACAATCTCAAGACCATAGCCTTCGAGGCCGATGATCTTACGTGGATTATTGGTCAGTAGACGGATTTTGCGTACACCCAGTTCATTCAGAATCTGGGCACCGATACCATAGTCGCGCAGGTCAGCCTGGAAACCGAGAACCTCATTGGCTTCAACGGTATCATGGCCCTCATCCTGCAAGGCATACGCCTTGAGTTTGTTGACAAGACCGATCCCTCGTCCTTCCTGGCGCATATACAGGATAACACCGGTCCCCTCTTTTTCGATCATACGCATCGAAGCGTGCAATTGATCACCGCAGTCACAACGCTCTGAGCCAAACACATCACCCGTCAGACATTCGGAGTGAACTCTGACCAGAATCGGTTTATCCGGGCTGATGTCCCCTTTGTAGAGTGCCAGATGCTGACAGTTATCAACATCATTATCATAAACAACTGTTTGGAACTCACCGCCAGATCTGGTCGGCACGCGGGTTTCCGCTGCTCGTGTAATCAGCAACTCCTTGCGCATCCGATAGGCGACCATGTCAGCAATTGTGACAATGCGCAATTGGTGCTTTTCTGCAAACTTGCGCAGTTCCGGCATACGCGCCATGGTACCGTCGTCATTCATGATCTCGCAGATCATGCCAGACGGGCTTCAACCCCGCCATACGGGCCAGGTCGACAGACCCTTCAGTCTGGCCGGCCCGCACCATGACACCGCCCTTTCTTGGCTCGCAAGGGGAAAACATGTCCCCGGACGTGCCAGATCCTTCGCCGTGGTTTCATCGGCAATGGCGACCTGAATTGTATGCGCGCGGTCAGCAGCGGAGATACCGGTTGTCACACCACGGCGTGCTTCAATAGAAATGGTAAATGCTGTGCCGAATGAAGAGGAATTATCCTGCACCATCAACGGCAGACCAAGATGATCGGCACGATCTTCGGTTAAAGACAGACAGATCAGACCACGACCTTCTTTGGCCATAAAGTTAACGTCTTCATGGGTGACCATTTCTGCGGCCATGCAGAGGTCACCTTCATTTTCACGATCTTCGTCATCAACCAGAATAACCATTTTACCCTGGCGGATATCATCGAGAGCTTCTTTAACACGGGTTAACGGCATAAAACGTCCTGACAAGCTATAAGTTTATCTGGTCTATGGGCAAACAAAGATTAAAGAGTGTCTGCCACTCAGGGATTCAGAGGTTAGTAAGACTCTAAAATATCTCACAAAAAACCATGTTTGGCAAGGATATCCATCGTCACACCTTGCGGTTTGCTGGAACTTCCATCCTGAAGAAATCGCGCAACATATTTACCGATCAGGTCCGTTTCAATATTGACTTCCTCACCAATCTTGCGATCCTGCAGAGTAGTCATTGACAGGGTATGAGGAATAATGGCCAACGAGAAAGTATCTTCGATTACTTCATTCACGGTCAGGCTTATGCCGTCAATGGTAACACTCCCTTTCGCCACCAGGAAGGCACTGACAGCAGCATCAGTCTGAAACTTGAAAAACCAGGCGTTACCGTCCTTACGACGTTCAACGATTCGCCCCAAGCCATCAACATGGCCTGTCACCAGGTGTCCTCCCAGACGGTCTGAAAGACGCAAGGCACGTTCAAGATTGACGCGAACACCCCGAGACAAGCGACCAAGTGAGGTAGATTTCAAGGTCTCCGGAGAAACATCAGCAGAGAAAGCACCGTCACCGAGGGATGTCACCGTCAGGCAAACACCATTGATGGCGATACTTTCTCCAAGTGTAAGCTCTGCTATCGGTAGCCCGGTTGCGACAGTTAATCGAGCCTGGTCTGTACCGGTGCGAATTTCTTGCAGTGTACCGAGATCTTCAATCAGGCCGGTGAACATGCTGCACCTCCCCTTCAATCAGAATATCCGTGTCTATCTGGCGTGCGCGTAAGTTCATTAACGGCCAGGCATTACTGATGCCGGCAACTCCTTTTCCAGCAAACAGGCTGTGCCCGTCACCGCCGATTATTTTCGGTGCAACAAAAATCATCACTCGATCGACCAGGTCTGCACGCATCATGGCTCCACCGAGGATACTGCCGCCTTCCAGCAAAAGGTAACGCAAATTCATCTTGCCAAGATCTGCCATAGCCGCAGGTAAATCCAGGCCATCGGTAGTCTGAGATACCTGAATAATTTCCACACCAAGAGCACGATAATGCTGCAGAGACTGTTCAGTATGATCAGACGCCGTCACCAGTACGGTTTTTGCCTCAGATGGCTGGGTGTACAAATTTGCTTGCGGTGAAGTTATTAAGCTCCCATCAAACACAATCCGCACAGGATCACGGCCTCCGCCTTCAGCAAGCCTGGTTGTGAGACGCGGATTATCCGTGTTCACAGTCCCGGAGCCGACCATGATGCCATCAACCTGATCTCTCAATTGATGAACGAGCTCCCGGCTGGCGGCACAGGAAATCCATTGCGAGTCACCGTCAGAAGTCGCTGTCTTGCCATCCAGGGTCATTGCTGACTTGAAAACAACGTAGGGCAAGCCATTGGATATCGACTTTGTAAAGGGAGCAATCAGACTCTGGCTTTCAGACATGAGTACGTCACAGATAACATCAACACCAGCGTGCCGTAAGCATTCGACACCCTTCCCGGCGACCAGCGGGTTCGGGTCCTGCGCACCGATATAAACTCTGGCGACACCGGCATTGATCAGCGCCTCGGTGCAGGGGCCGGTACGTCCATGATGGCAGCAAGGTTCAAGTGTGACATAGAGATCAGCCCCAAGGGCCAGCTCGCCTGCATCACGCAAGGCAAACACTTCCGCATGTGGTTGGCCGGTCGCAGGGTGAAACCCCTCGCCAACAATTTTGCCATCACGAACCAGAACAGCGCCAACGGGAGGATTAGGCGCAGTCCTGCCCAGGCCCTTACGGGCCAGTTCGATGGCTCTTTGCATGAATTGTTCAGCCTGGACTAACATGACGGCTCGCTATGCGTTACCGGAAGACGGGAACCAGCACTACTTGGAAGAACCTTTGGCCAGGATATCTGTCAACTCGGCCATGAATTCATTTATGTCGCGGAACTGGCGATAGACTGAAGCGAAACGGACGTATGCGACTTCGTCCAGCGACTGTAGAGCTTCCATGATAGCTTCACCAATGCGGCTGGCATCGATCTCTTTTTCACCACATTCCTGAAGAGAACGTTCTATCTGGTCAACTACTTTTTCAATGGTGGCAATGGAAACTGGTCGCTTTTCACAAGCACGCTGAATACCGGAAATAACTTTTTGACGCTCAAAAGCTTCCCTGCGACCATCCTTTTTAATCACCAGCGGCAAAGTTTCCTCAACTCGCTCATAGGTTGTAAAGCGGCGCTCGCAATCTATACATTCACGACGTCTGCGAATATTGTTACCTTCTTTACCTACTCGAGAATCGACAACTCGTGTGTCATCATGACTACAGAAGGGACATTTCATCAACAACCTCCAGAAACTATATCGTCATAGAGATAAGTCTCGATGCCGGACTCTTCCAGCATTTCCATGGAAAGCTTATCCGCGTAGCCTTTCAGATAAATAACCTTGCGAATACCTGCATTGATCAACATTTTCGTACAGATGATACATGGCGAATCAGTACAGTAGAGTACCGAATCCGCAATATTCACTCCGTGACGTGCTGCCTGAATGATGGCATTCTGTTCAGCATGCAAACCCCGACAGAGCTCGTGCCGCTCACCGGAAGGAACTTTCAGTTGCTCACGGAGACATCCGGTTACATCACAGTGCGTGATACCGGTAGGCGTGCCGTTATAACCGGTGGCCAGAATATTCTTGTTTTTTACCATCACAGCACCAACCTGACGACGCATACAGGTAGAACGACGCGCCACCACGCGGGTGATATCCATAAAGTATTCGTCCCAGGACGGCCTATCCATCAGACAAGCCTGTGCGCGTAAAATGGGAATTGCTGGCAGAGTTCGCGAATTTCACCACGGATTCTGGCAAGCACTTCCTCATTTCCAATATTCTGCAAAGCCTCATCTATCCATGCGCCGATCTGGCGCATTTCATTCTCTTTGAGACCACGCGTCGTACTCGCCGGCGTACCGATACGAATTCCGCTGGTGACAAATGGCGAACGGGTATCAAAAGGAACCGCATTCTTGTTGACTGTAATTCCGGCGGTTTCAAGCGTTGCCTCGGCGACTTTGCCAGTCAGTTCAGTGCCGACGAAAGTCAAGCAACAGCAGATGGTGTCGGTTCCACCAGACACCAGATTGTAACCTCGCGACACCAGTTCTTCTGCAAGGGCCTGGGCATTTTTGACCACCTGTGCAGCGTAGACCTTGAAATCGGGAGAAAGCGCTTCTTTGAAGGCAACCGCCTTGGCAGCAATCACGTGCATCAACGGCCCGCCCTGAATCCCCGGGAAAATATTGCTGTTAATCTTCTTGGCGTACTCCTCACGGCAGAGGATCATGCCACCACGCGGACCACGCAGTGTCTTGTGCGTAGTGGTTGTAACATACTCTGCATACGGAACCGGTGTCGGATGTACACCGGCAGCCACCAGACCGGCGATATGGGCCATATCAACCATAACCGGCACTCCGACCTGATCGGCAATACGCCTGAATGCTTCAAAGTCGAGGGTACGTGGGTAAGCGCTGGCACCTACCACAATCAGTTTCGGCTGATGCTCTTTGGCCAACTGCTCCACTTCGTCATAATCGATTCGGCCGGTATCTTTACGAATACCGTAAGGCACGATATTGAAAAGCTTCCCGGAAAAATTGACCGGAGAGCCGTGAGTCAGGTGACCGCCATGAGCTAGGTTCATCCCCAGAACAGTGTCACCAGGCTTGCAGGTAGCAAAATAGACCGCCATGTTGGCCTGGGAGCCGGAATGAGCCTGAACATTGACGTGCTCAGCGCCAAAGAGTTCCTTGGCACGATCAATCGCCAGCTGTTCGGCAACATCGACGAATTCACAGCCGCCATAATACCTTTTGCCGGGATAACCCTCGGCATACTTGTTAGTAAGGACTGAGCCCTGAGCTGCGAGAACTTCCTCACTGACAAAGTTCTCCGATGCAATAAACTCCAGGCTGTACTCCTGACGCTCAGTCTCCTTGCGGATAGCCGCAGTGATTTCCGGATCGAATTGGGCAAGATTATCAGTCATGATAACGCGGACCTCCAAATTGATTTATCGATATCGTATTATTCAGAGAAGTAAAAACGGACAGGCGAATGGCCTGCCCGAAGCAAATACGGTTTATAACTTACGGACACGAACGGTCTCTTCCAATTGGGAGATTTTATCGAGTCTTCGTTGGTGACGACCGTTTTCATAAGCAGCATCGAGCCAGGTATTCACCATTTTGACAGCCATTTCTGCTGCCAGGATCCGCCCACCAAGGACAAGGATATTGGCGTTGTTATGTTCCTTTGCCATCTGTGCCATAAACTCATCGGTCACCAAAGCTGCCCGAACTCCGGGAAACTTGTTGGCGACAATCGACATGCCGATGCCTGTGCCGCAGATCAGAATACCCCGGTCTGTTCCACTACGGGGGTCTGCTTCACTACGGGAAACGGCTCCGGCAACCTTCTCGGCAAAATCTGGATAATCAACAGATTCATTGTTGTCAGTTCCGCAATCACTAACATCCATCCCACGTGAAATGAGCGCCGCCTTGATGACTTCCTTCAACTCCAGCCCACCGTGATCACTGCCAATGACAATCATTGATGATTACACCTTGCGGAACAACAGGGTCGCGTTGGTACCACCAAACCCGAGTGAATTTGAAAGAGCGATCTTCACTTCAGCCTGGCGCGCCTCATTAGGACATAATCAAGATCACATTCAGGATCCGGCTCCGTGTAATTGATGGTCGGAGGCACGACACCACGGCTCATGGCCAATAACGAATAGGCAGCTTCAACACCGCCTGCTGCGCCAAGCAGGTGACCGGTCATACTCTTGGTTGAGCTGATCATCAGTTGTCTGGCATGCTCACCAAAGACAGACTTGATTGCCATGGTTTCATAGAGATCATTAAATGGTGTCGAAGTACCGTGGGCATTAATATAATCAACATCCTCGGGATTCACGCCGGCCGTATCCAGAGCCATTTGCATACAGCGGGCAGCACCCTCCCCGCCAGGGGCCGGGGCCGTCAAGTGGTAAGCATCGGCAGTCGCACCATATCCGGCAACTTCGCCATAAATTTTAGCACCGCGCTTCTTAGCTTGCTCATATTCTTCGAGGACAACAATACCGGCCCCCTCACCCATGACGAATCCGTCACGATTTTTGTCAAAGGGACGACTTGCTG
>PVMK01158649.1_pt1 | contig 17834 bp, 18 predicted proteins | sample 1853481 | NCBI WGS metagenome assembly PVMK01 (sample SAMN08533507, study PRJNA380276) | Marine sediment metagenome, whole genome shotgun sequencing project. | reverse complement strand
TTCGGGTTTGGCTCGGCATGTTACGTAAATAGCGGAAAACACGGGATTTTGTACTGTTATCGATGCAATGTCCATGGATTCCTCGCGATTGCAAAGCAGGCGTCGATAAACCGTATCGCTGCCCTGTCCGTTCTAATCCACCACAAATTAATGTCCTTCTCGAGAATCAAACCGGATCAGCCCGGTTATAGCCGGCCAATCGCGTTGGCCATTCGATCCAGTTTCTCGGTGAGAATGGACCGGGATGTAGCGAAGTTCATACGAATATGCCCCTCGCCTTCTGCTCCAAACACCGGCCCGGAGTAGCAGCCAACCCGCGCCTCGCGCAGGAAAAAAGCCGCAGGGTCTTCGCGAAGGCCGAGGGCACTGCAGTCAACCCAGGCCAGGAAAGTGGCTTCATTGGGAATATGACCAAGATCTGGCAGGTTTTTTTCCAGGTATTCGACGAAAAAATTCCGGTTTGACTCGAGGTAGTCGACAACATTTTTCAGCCAGTCATCGCAGTGCTGCCAGGCAATACAGGTGGCGCGGTGTCCAATGGCATTGCTGCCGCCCCGGATCAGGGGTGGCAACCGGCCAAACCGCTGCTTGAGTTCCTGACTGCCATAATGGGCGACGGAACAGCGGATTCCCCCCAGGTTGTGGGACTTGGTTACCGAATTGAAAGTCACGGTGCGCTGTGCGATCTCCTTTCCCAGGGTTGCGAAAGGAATATGCGGGCCGCCATTGGAAAACATAAGGTCGCAGTGAATTTCATCAGCAGCAACAAACAGGTCGTGGCGCAGGGCGATTTCCGCATATCGTTCCAGTTCATCCCTGCGAAATGCCCGTCCAGACGGGTTGTGGGGATTAACCACCAACAATAGCCGGGTTTTCGGGGTGATGTCATTCTCCAGCCGCTCGAAGTCCACCTCCCATCCGTGGGGCGTTTTCAGGAGCGGACTGAACAGCATTTCCCGAGCCATATTTTTGCAGGCGCTAAGAATAGGATGATAAGAAGGCGTGGTTACAATAACCTGCTCATCGTCTTCGCACAGCACCTTTACCGCGATGTGTATGGCCTGGACTATGGCGGTCATGGCCTCCATATCGGCCGAGTCCGGGGACTAGCCATATCTTTTCTCCATTCGCTCGGCAAATAGTTCGCACACAGGTTCCGCAGGAATGGCTGGGGCATAACAAAGGTTCCCCTTTTGAGCAAGTTCAGTTAACAGGTCGCATACCGGCTGGGGCGCCGGGAAATCCATATCAGCCACCCAGGAGGGAATGACATCCGCATCATAGTAATTCCATTTCAGGCTGCCTGAGTTGCGCGCCTGCTCCAGGGTTAACTCGTCAAAATTCATTGTTTGAATAATTTTTACTGTAATTGTCTACTATAAAAGCCGCAAGCAACCTGGCCGGCATAGCCGACCCGATCCCGGGACAACGTATTGTTCATGCCAGAATGTTACCAGCAGTGATGTCAGTGACGTCATTGTGCCGGACATTTCTCAGGCATGCCATGCCAGCGGAAACGAGGCATGGATCATGGCATCGCCATGGGACAGCTGCACCTCCTCAAATGGCGGCGACGTTTTCCATGGCCGAACGGCAAATGTCGCATCATCGCCGAGCCAGCGGGTTGAAAACCCCCTTCTGCGGGTCTTCAGACCGGCTGTAGACGGCGCGCCGTGTATGGTACGCATGTGAAAGACGATACAGTCGCCGCGCTCGAGGTCCCACGACAGGATATCCAGGTCGTCTCGCTGGCTGTCAATATCCGGTATGGTCTCGAACCCGTCTTCACTCGCCGCATAGTTCTCGTGATTGATGAACAATCGGGGATAGTACATAACGCCCGAGTTGTGGGACTCGCTCACAAATTCGGGGCACGCCCAGCGCGGGACCGGATCAAGGGGCAGCCAGATTGAACATAACTGGTTTCCTTCTACGCCGTAATAGGGCAGGTCATGGTGCCAGGGGGTAATTTCAGTCGTCCCCGGCTCCTTGACCAGCACATGGTCGTGATAAATCCGCGCCGTATCGGAAGCGGTAAGCCTCGCGGCAATTTCCCCCGCCGGGGAGTTCATGACGAAATCACGATATTCGTCGATTCTTTGCCAGTTGCAGTAGTCGTCATAGAATCCGCCAGGCTTCCCCTCTTCGGTATAGACGGTGCAATTGGGCCCGGGATCCTGGAAATTCTTCTCGACCCCTCTGGCAAGACTGTCCAGCCAGTGAAGATCGAAAAGACCTCTCAGGCAAATTGCCCCGTCCTGCTGGAATTTCTTTACCTGCAGATCACTGATCGACCGGGCGCTGATGGGCAGGCACTCATGACGCCACCTTGAGCACATCCCGGGGATTCGCCCTGCCCCAGAACAGCTTCCTGACCGACTCACTATTCTCCATGCCGGGAGTCTCGGAATAGCACAAAACCGGTACCACGTCGTGGTTTATCACCCCTGATCCTGGTGACACGGTGAAGGGTCTGGCGGCCACCGAAGATCAGTAGCGTACCCGGTGTGAAAGGCAGTTTGACCACGTTTTCACGGCCTCCATCAAGGATGTTCCTGACAATTTCCTTTTCGTTCTCGACACCGCGGATCATGGGAACATATTCAAACTCGCCCCCTGTCTCCGGCGCCTGCAGCAGCAGGGTAACCGTGAATTCCGATTCATCAAAGTGCCACCCATGCTGGCCGCCATTCACAAAAACGTTAACCGAGCAGGCTCCGAAGGGATCGGCGAATCGATGAAATGATTCCTTGCCAAGGACATGGCCTATGAATTCTTTGAGCGGGTCCCACTGGTACAAAAAATTCAATACGGATGATTTCGGTAATCGGTCATAGGGCACTGACCCGACAAAGGTTTTTTCCTGGCGCCGGGTCAGGTCGTCACTGTTTTCGTCACCGTTACTCTCGGTCAGGTAGGCATTATGGGTATTGTCACAGTAATAGGCATGTTCAAGGTAACCATCCGCCTCCTGTGCCAGTATATCCAGTGCCGATTCCGTCACAAAACCGGGCAGCATACAGAGTCCGGTTTCGGCATACCGCTGTTTGCACTCCCGGGCAAACTCCAGCCCTTCGCCATGATCAATCCGGTCTACCGGATACCTGTCAAAATTTACAATGTCTGCAATGTTCATGATTTGCTTGCTCCACTAAAACGTTTCAACCGGGCGCGCCCTGGTCTGGTAACAGCCAGGCCAAACAGAGAATGGCCCGGAAATTTCCGGCAAATGTATCACAGCTCAAAAAACGCTACCATCATCTTTGTTATTGGAATAATATCCGCCACAGAGCAAACTGCAATTGAAAGCACCTGGCCCATGGAACGTTTGCTCCGGCATGAAGTAACCCGTAAATTCTGAGAGGGTAAACAATGTTCCACAGGCGGCCTACCGGGCTTGATACCCTTGTCAGCGAGGCTGGCAACTCTCTGGCTAAACTGAATGCGCTGGATGGCGTTTCCCGCTCGATGCTGGTCGGCGTAGTCCCCCTGCTTGCGCTGCAGGCCCTCGGCAGCAAGGAAGCAGTGACTAACGCCTATTTGATCGGGTCTGTGATGACCCTGATGATTACCCTTAATTTCGCCAGCCTCGAACGCTGGCTGAAACGACGCTGGGTGCTGACCCTGGGTGGCGTGTTCCTCATCATCGCCACGGGCGTGCTTTATTTTGGCAACGGTTTCGAATTTGCCATAGGCATCGGCCTGCGCTCTGCAGCGGCTTCGCTGTTTTCTGTGTGCCTGTCGCTCTATATCATGGACTATATCGGCAAGAAGGACCTGATCCGGGTTGAGTCCCGGCGCATGGTATACAACGGCGCGGCGTGGCTGGTTGGCCCATCGCTGGGGATCTGGTTATGGAATAACAGCGCACCCTGGATGCCATTCCTGCTTGCCGCCGTTTCCGCCTGCCTGATGCTGGCCTATTTCTGGAAACTGCGGCTTGGACCCAATATCATCGTCACCAGGGCAAAGAATCCATCGGTAAACCCGTTAAAAGTCATTCCCCGCTACTTTGAGCAACCGGCAATGAGGATTGCCTACCTGATTACCCTTAGCCGGGCTGTTTTCTGGGTTTCGCTGTTCATATATGGCCCCAATTTATGCGGTAGAAGCGGGCTATCCGGCCTGGGTCGCAGGGGGCCTGTTGTCTTTTGCAAGCGGGCTGCTGTTCCTGAGTCCGCTGGTCCGGAAACTTTCTGACCGCTTCGGGACACGCACCATTATCATGTGCGGCCAGCTGATATCCGGCACCTGTGCAGTGATCCTGTTCAACATCGGCGAACCTGCACCCGTGGGCCTGGTTGTCTGGATTTTTGCCGCGATCGGTGGAGTGATGCTGGATGTGCTGGGAAATATCCCTTTCATGCGCATGGTCAAGCCCAGGGAAAGAACCGAAATGACGATGATATTCTCGACCTGGCGTGAGGGTTCGGAACTACTGACCCCCCTCGCCGCCGCTATTATCCTGTTGATGGGTCCCTTTGAATATTACTACCTGTTTCTCGGCGCGCTGTTACTACTGGCCGCATTTGCCAGCAGTTACCTGCCAAAAGCGGTTGTGAATCCTATCCACGCTTTCGATAACACGTATCTCTGGTGATATACAATCATGAGATTAAACCCTATATCAGGTCTGGCCCTTACTGAATTTGGATGAAGTGAAAATTCTCTCCTGTAACGATTCGATTTTAAAACTCGAATGGAGCGATGGGCATTCATCCCGGTACCACGCCATCTGGTTGCGGGACAACTGCCGCTGTGAAATCTGCGGTGATCCCGCCATCGGCAGGAGAAACCTCAGACTCACCAGCCTGGATCTTGATGTCAGGCTGGTTCGAGCCGAATTCTGTGAACCCGGTTCATCGAACAGTATCGCAGTGACCTGGTCAGACGGCCACCAGGGGTTATTCGATTCCGCCTGGCTGCGTGGAAACGCATACCATAGCGAACACCGCGAAAAACGAGCGTACCAGCCCGAGTTATGGAGTGACGGATTCAGGAAAGATCCCGTTTCCATGGATTTCAACGCCGTCATGGGTCAGGATGCCTCGTTACTGGACCTGCTGCATAGTTTGAAGAAACGCGGATTGTGTTTTGTGGAAGGAGCCCCGGCACAACCTGGAACCCTTGAGTTGTTCGCTTCCAGGATTGGTTTCATCCAGGAAAATAATTTTGGCCGGGTCCAGGACCTGGTTGCTGACAGAACACAGCGCAGCATCGCAAACGATGTCGACGCCCTCAAGCCCCACACCGACGAACCCTACCGCGCCTCACCGCCGGGTATTTTAATGTTTCATTGCATCGAAACTGACGAGACGGGCGATGGTGCGTCGATTTTCCTGGATGGATTCGAGGCAGCAGAATCACTGAGGAATGTGGATCCCGGTGGTTTCGAAACACTGGTCAGCCACAATCAGGCTTTTCGCAGGCATTTTGAGGATGATGTAGACCTGATAGCGGAGTTTCCCGTTATTTCTACAGACGATTTGGCAATATATGCGGCGTTAGAATTAACGACCGGGTGGCTGCACCAACCTGTATCGAACATGACGTGATTCCTGTGTACTATCGCGCCATGCAGCAGCTCCTTGAATTTGTGGAAGACGAATCCCGAATGGTAAAAAAAGTGCTCAGGCCCGGAGATATCGCAGTATTTGATAATCACCGTGTGTTACATGGGCGAACCCGCCTGCAATTCAGGGGCCGCCGCTGGCTCCAGTGGGTGCAGATCGAGCGAGGAGACTTTCACAGCACCATGCGCATATTGGCAGGCCGGCTGGGCAGGGAACGGGACACATCTCCCCTGCTTCGTGGAGCCTACTAGGATGAGGCCCGGGCGGATTGAATAGGGTTACAAATCGACGGGATCACCTATGAGTGTTTTAGTAGTTACCGGCGCCAGCCGTGGAATCGGCGCCGAGATTGCACGCCTGGCGGCACGGGATGGCTGGAAGGTTTGTGTGAACTATTCAAGCTCGGCGGATGAGGCCGCCGGTGTTGTGGACGATATAACCTCTGCGGGCGGCACTGCTATCGCGGTGCAGGCCAACGTCGGCGAAGAAGGCCAGGTAAAAGCGATGTTTGAGCAGGTCGATACAGACCTCGGGCTGGTAACCGGCCTGGTCAACAACGCAGGGATTAATGGTGCAGGTTGCCGGGTTGATGATATCGACCCCGAAATTTCTCTCAATGTTTTCCGTATCAACATCCTCGGTTGTTTTATCTGTGCCAAGCATGCGATCAGGCGAATGGCACAACGTCATGGCGGAAGCGGCGGTTCCATTGTCAATGTCTCCTCGGCAGCATCCAGACACGGCGGACCCTTCACCTACGTAGACTACGCCGCGTCAAAAGCCGCTGTGGACACCTTCACCGTCGGGTTGGCAAAGGAACAAGCCGACCAGGGTATCCGCGTTAACACGTTGAGACCTGGTGCGACCATGACCGAGCTGAGTGTCGACTGGGCAAAGGACAATCCTGACTGGCTGGACCGAGTCATGCAGCAGGTTCCCATGGGCAGGCCTGGAGAAGTTTCGGAAATCGCCAATGCGGGACTGTTCCTGCTGTCCGAAAAATCGTCCTATGTGACCGGAGCGGTCATCGATGTGTGCGGCGGATGGGTTAACCCATGACGCCGGGCCAATCCTGGCTATGATTGGATGGCGCAAGTATTATATGAAGTGTTATTCCGAATTGGCAGAATCCCGATGGATGTAGTCTGACAGGAAAATTCCGGAATATTTGACTGATATGAAAATTGTAATTATTGGCGCCGGTGCCATGGGTTCGGTGTATGCGGCACTACTGGCTGCTGCGGGAAACGACGTCCATGTGGTGGATATCTGGCAGGCTCATGTTGAAGCAATCAACGCCCATGGGCTACGCATTAGCGGGGCCAGCGGCGACCGCATCGTCACCTCGGTCAAGGCACACACCTGTACGGACGGAATCGGCATTTGCGACCTGGTAATCATTGCCACCAAGGCTTCCGGGGTAGAGGGCGCAGCGCGGTCTGCCGACCAGCTTGCCGACCGCAGCACCCTGATTCTTACAATACAAAATGGGCTCGGTGCCGGTGAACGAATCCGCGCAGCCAGCGATAATCCGAACATCCTGCTGGGTGTGGCTGCCGGTTTCGGCGCGTCCATGCAAGCCCCGGGACACGCCCATCACAACGCCATGCAGTTGATCCGGGTTGGCGAAATGGAAGGCGGTTTAACCGACCGGGTCGAGCAGATTGCCGCTGTATGGCGCGACGCCGGATTCAATGTCAGGGCCTTCGAGGATATCAACCAGTTGATCTGGGAAAAATTCGTCTGTAATGTGGCGTTCAGCGGACCCTGCACCGTGTTCAACAAGACCCTGGGCCAGGTCATGGAGGATCCCCATGCCTGGGAAATAGCAATATCCTGTGCAGTGGAAGCCTATGAAGCCGGGTGTGCCAGAGGCATCAATTTTAGCTTTGACGACATCATCGGTTACGTTACCGATTTCGGAAACAATATGCCGGACGCCCGGCCTTCCATGCTGCTGGACCACATCGAGCGCAGAAAATCAGAGATCGATGCCATCAACGGCATGGTGCCCATTGTGGCCAAAGAATCGGGATCGACTGCGCCTTATAACGAAGTTATCAGCGCAATCGTGCGGTCAAGGGAGCGAGAGTTCTAGTTCTGGTTTGCCCTTCGGTGCGGTCAGCATGGGCAGTTCCATTGCCTACCACTTGCACAGCGCGGTGTTGTCTACTTCTGGCTGCGGTGGAAAATTCGTTTCGAGGATGCCAGACAGTTCCTCAATTAATTTCTCATGCCCCGGCTCATTGAACAGGTTAAAGTGTTCACCGGGGTCATTTTCAAGATCAAACAGCTCTCCCCATTGCGGCCGTGCCGGGTACCGGGTCAGGCGCCATCTTCGGGTTGATACCGTCTGGTTGTAAAGTTCAGGTTTCGCTGTGGGATGGTATTCACCAAAGTTGTACAACCTGAACCCGTCATCGTTGCCAGACAACACGGATACCAGGCTTTGGCCATCAAATTCGGTGGTTCCAGTATCCACGCCGGCGAGATGTAAAATAGTCGGGGCCAGGTCGATATGATTGGTCAATGCATCAGTCATCTTTCCCGCAACAACATCCGGACCCTGCACCAGCAGGGACACCTCGGTAAGCTGGCGGTAGGAAGGCGGCCCCTTGTGCAGCAATCCGTGGTCGCCGAGGTACTCGCCATGATCCGAAGTAAACATGATTGTGGTGTTATCGGCATGTTTTGTGTTTCCAAGGGCGCCGAGAATTTCGCCCACACCATCATCAATCATCTCCACCATGGCATGGGTATAGGCAATGGCCCGGCGCATTGAATCGTCGCTGATGTCTTCAGTGGTGATCATCGACCCGGCCTCCATGTCATCATGGGCGGCCCAGTACAGCTCCCGAAATCCCTGCCCCTTTGGATAGAGCGTTCCGTAGTAGGGTGGCATTCTTGACAGCTCATCTCCCTCCACATTGGGCAAGGGCATGTCGTCCGGATTGTAGCGATCCGCATATTCGGCGGGCGGGTCGAAGGGATGATGGGGATCGGGATAGGATACAAATAGGAAAAACGGCTGCCCTGAACTGCCCGCATCGTTAACAAATTCTACTGCCCGTCGGGTAATCCAGGTATTGTAGTGAAGCTCTACCGGCATGGCGCTACGCCATATCTCATCCAGATCCGTCGGTGGAGATATGTCCGCAAATTGCGGCGCCAGCATTTCCCCGGCTCCTGGATGGTTTTGTTCCAGCCACCTCGCATAGTGGCCTGCGAGGTGGGCGGTATCCGACTCGCCCAACAGCAGATCCAGAGTCTGGTAGCCGTAGTACGGGCCATTCCAGTCAACGGATTCAGGTGTTTTCCAGAATGCCCGGGAGTCGGGCATATTCCTGTCTGCCGGGGCGAGCAGGGGCTGCAGATGCTGCTTGCCAACACTGTGGGTACGGTAACCACCATCGGCCAGCAACCGGGTCATGGTCGGGATCTCCCCGGGCAGTGCCATGCCGTTTACAGCCAGTCGATGGTGGCGGGGATACAGCCCGGTGACCATGGTTGCCCGGCTCGGCGAGCAGATTTGCATGGGCGTGATGTGGCGGTTGAAGCGCATTCCGTTGGCGGCGATGGAGTCGATATTGGGGGAGTTTACATATTGATTTCCATAGCAGCCGAGGCTGTCGGAGCGTTGCTGGTCAGTGCAGATAATTACAAAACTGGGGCTAGGCATAATCCTTTGTCTCAACGCTGTTAAAATACTTTGTCATCAATCCTGGAATAAAATCAGGCTTATTCCCGGGCTGGATCAACCTGGACTGGCGGCCGCTGGTAACCGCCAGTGAGCTTCTCAATTTCAGCCAGCAGGGATAGCACGATGTCCTCACGCCAGGGGGCCGCAACCACCTGTACACCGACCGGGAGATTACCAACTTCGCTGGTGCCGGCCCGTACCGTTGCACCGGGCCAGCCAAGTAAATTGTGGACAGTGAGATAACTCCAGTCATCAAATGTATCACTGCGGGATGATTTATGGGGGCGTGCAAGCGTGTGCGACGGTGGGCAAAGAATTGCGTCATATTTATCCATGAACTGCAGCGCCTGGCTCCTGGCATCGTCAATCTGTTCCATCAGGACCGGGTCAAAAAACCGGGCCCTCTGTTTCGCAATATTCGTCAGGTATCCATCAAGGTCCGGGCTCCGTTCGCTGGTACCGTACCTTTCCAGAAGCCGCAGTATCATGCCTGCGTTGGCGGCTTCCCTCAGCTTGGTCGATAGAGATACAAGGTGTTGCATTCCAGGAAACGGAACTTCAACAATATTGAATCCTTCCTGTTGCAGCATTTGGGCAGTTTCGGCTGTGACTCGAACAATGTCGTCACAGGGGGCGACAACGCCATTATGGTTATACCAGGCGATGCGCAGCCCCCTGATGTCAACATCTGCCGGGTCACCCATGGCAACCGGTACCGTATTGGGATCCCGGCCGTCCGGCCCGCAGACAATGGGCAACGCCAGCGCAAGATCTTCAACATAACGGGCCATGGGTCCCAGTTGGGTCAGCGAATCGAGCACCCCGCCGCCATAGGGAATAATATGCCCGGTACGCGGTGTGCGCCCTGAAGTCGGCTTGATACCGGTGATGCCACAAAGGTGCGCCGGTTCACGAATACTGCCGCCGGTGTCGGAGCCCACATCGAGGGCTGCTCCTCCGCAGGCGATTATCGCGGCCGATCCGCCGCTGCTTCCACCGGGTGACCGTTCCAGGTCCCAAGGATTGTTGGTACGCCCGTATATGAGATTATTGGTCTCGCCGCTCAGTGTCAATTCCGGGGTATTGGTTTTGCCCAGCAGCACGGCACCGGCTGCCCGTAGCCTGGCAGCTACCGGAGCGTCACTGTCCGGGATGAATTCTCGCCTTCCCATGGTGCCACCCGTTGACACAATACCTTCCGTTTCGATGGAGTCCTTTAACGTAATCGGCACGCCATGCAAAGGTCCGGCAAGTTTCCCCTGCTGTGAAAGCCGGTCAAGATGATCGGCTTCCTGCAGTGCCCGCTCGGCGGCCAGCTGCACCACGGCATTAAGTGCAGGGTTTACCTCGTCAATACGGGCCAGGCAGGCTTCCACTGCCTCCCTTGACGATATTTCCCTGGCCGCAATCGCCCGGGCAATCGCTGCCGCCGACCAATACAAAATTTCTGACATCTTAATCACCCAGGGAATTTCGATGGAAGTATACTCAATTGCCCGTACTCTGCTCTATAAACAATACTGGAACACTAAATCACCATGGCCAGCTCACTATGATCAGATCAAGCTCATCCATCAGCTCTGCGTTACGCGCCTCCTGGGCTCTTTTGCTCGGGTTCGGTATCCTTATGCTCGGCGATGGCCTGCAGGGGACGCTGCTGGCAATCCGGTCAGACCAGGAAGGTTTCAGTGCGACCACCACCGGGCTGATCATGTCATCCTTCTACCTGGGTTTTCTCAGCGGCTCGATCCTCACACCACGAATCATGGTTAAGGTGGGCCACATTCGCGTATTTGCCGCCCTCGCCGCCCTGGCATCGGCTGCTATCCTGGTGCATGCCGTCTTCGTTGAAATCCCGGCCTGGATCCTGCTGCGCCTGATCAGTGGTTTCTGTTTTGCCGGGCTGTACGTTGTAGCAGAAAGCTGGCTCAATGATCGTGCGACCAACGCGAACCGGGGACAGGTGCTTTCGTTGTATATGGTGGTGACCTACCTGGGAATCGGTATTGGCCAGTTGTTCCTGAATCTCGCCGACCCCCGGGACTACCCCCTGTTTGTGCTGACTTCCGTGCTTATTTCCCTTTCGGTAATACCGCTGCTGCTGTCTGCAAGCGAATCGCCGAGCTTTGATGAGTCGGTCAATATCAAACTGCGCGAGCTTTATAAAATCTCTCCGTTGGGAGTGATCAGCCTGTTTATTGAAGGGCTTGTTACCGCAACATTTTTTGCCCTCGGACCCATTTACGCACAGCGACTGGGACTGGATTTAAAGGACATATCCTACTTCATGGCCTCCGCCGTGGTTGGGGTAATACTGTTCCAGTGGCCCATTGGCGCGCTCTCCGACAAATTTGACCGCCGACTGATACTGACCATCGTGGCCTTTCTTACCAGCGCTGCTGCCTATGCCTGCATTTACTTTTCCGGGCAGTCTACCCTGGTACTTTTTGTTACGGTGGGCCTGTTTGCAGGCCTTGCATTGCCACTTTTTTCGGTATCTATCGCCCATACCAACGACAATCTCCAACCAAACCAGATGATCGCGGCCAGTGGTACCCTGGTACTGGTCGGTGGTCTCGGCGCTATCATTGGCCCGCTGCTGGTTGCCTCAACCATGGATGTATTTGGCAATGAGGCGTTCTTCTGGTGCATGGGTGTGGCACATGCTGTAACCGGCCTGTTCGCCCTGTATCGAATGTCGAGACGTGCCGCGACTCCCCTGGACAAACAGGGCCATTTGACCCCGGCAGCGATGCATCCATCAAGTGCTGCCATTGAATCAATGCAGCAGTATGCTGTTGAAGAGTCAGAGTCGGAGTCGGAAACGGACTAGTCTGGAGCAATCCTGCCATACATGGCCAGCTTCGAGCTATGACTTAACCGGTGTCCGGGGCTCTGGTGAAAACTGATAATGGCGACCATCCTGTTGCGGTTGCCGAGGACCCTGGAAACACGGTGTAAGGTGTAACGGCCCTTAAAAAAGAACAGCGTTCCAGGGCGCAGCTGTACGGTACCAACGCCTTTGCACTCATCCGGATGTTGCATCCTCCAGCGCACCTGGTCGAGGTTTTCATCATGGGGTGAACGAAGGTCGCGAATATACTGGTACTCCCCGCCGGATTCCGGTGACTGGATGGGAATCGACAAAACGAAATCAGTGGTGTCAAAGTGCCAGCCATTATCGTCTCCCGGTTCATAGACAACATAGTTTAACGCCCCCATGGCATCTGCCACGTGATAGAGCGAACCACGATTGAGTACTGCAGAAACGAACCGGAGGAATGCCTGGCAGGTGTAAATTTTCCTCAGCGGGCTTTGTTGAGGCAGGAGGTCTCCGGCGATAAAGCGGTGGGCTGCGGGAAGTTTGATATTGCGAGGATGATTGTCCGCAAGATCATAAACCCCGGTTTCACTCATATCATCAGAATAGGGTGAAAACTCCCCTTCCATGCGGTGGCCGGACGGTGCAAGCCTGTTGGCTTCGTTTACCAGCGCAACAACAGTTTCCGGACGCAGGAAATCAACCAGTTCGAGAACACCATCCTGCTCCAGGGTCTGCCTGGACTTTTCCACCAGGACCTGGCCTGCTGCTGAATCCAGGTCATGCAACGGATAACGATCAGCGTCTATATATTCCCACATAAAGCAAAAGGGGTCAGGGTTTTATCCCTGGCCCCGGTTTTCAGGATCTGTAAATTGTTATCAGATTTTTTCAACCAGTGACTTGATATAGTCAATTCTCGCCGCAACATCCTCTTCGAGGTGCTGTACTTCCTCCGCAATCAACTGGCGCACGCCTTCGGCGCTGTCACGTTTGTCCATAAGCTGCTCAAGTTCCGTAATTGCGTTGCGAAACTCGGCCGAACTCTCATAAAGAACCTCGGTTTTGCGGGTACCGCTGTCAACCAATGTCGATTTCTTGATCTGGACAAAACGGTACTTGCGGCTTTCCGGGAGGAGAGAGCCCTTCTTACGGTCATAGGTGATGCGCAATATATCGGTGTGATCCGTCATGAAAGTTGCGAATCGGGTGATTTGCTCCGGGTGTTGTATGCCCATTGCGGAAAGTGCTGGATAGTCGCTCATTGTCAATCCTCCTGTCAGTGGGCCGTGGGCTGTTGATCTTCTTCACCGATTTTTTCAAAGCCGTGGAGAATTTGCTGGGTCTCGGACTCAGACGCGTTCAGTTCCTCCACCGTACGGTGGCAGGAAATCTGGTGACCGCTCTTTAATTCACGAACCGGCACAGTCTGGGTCTCACAGGTACCTTCGATGCCCATGGGACAGCGATTGTAAAACGGGCAGCCCACAGCGGTTATCTCAACGCCTTTGGCGATTCCCACCGCCATTTCACGTTTCTGCATGGTGTCTTCAAGCCAGCCGATGCGCATTTCCGGTACCGAGCTGATCAACAGCCGGGTATAGGGATGGTATGGCGGGGTCAGGACCTCGTCGGTGGGGCCCTGCTCGACAATGCGACCCGCATACAGCACCACGATCTCATCGGCAAAGGTTGCAACCGTTGACAGGTCATGGCTGATAAATACGAATGAGACACCGGTTTTGTCACGCAACGCCGTCAGCAGTTTGATGACATTCGCACCCACAATGGAATCCAGTGCTGAAGTGACCTCATCACATAACATTACCTCGGGATTGGCTGCCAGGGAGCGGGCCAAATTGATACGCTGCTTCTGGCCGCCGGAAAGTTCCATGGGGTAGCGGCTGGCGAACTCGGGGGGCAATTCCACCATTTCCAGAATCTCCGCCACCTTGGCATACTTCGCTTTTCCTTTTATCCCATGGTAAAACTCAAGCGGCCGGCCGATAATATCGCTGATAACCTGTTTGGGATTGAGCGCAGTATCGGCCATCTGGAATACGAACTGTATCTTCTGCAGTTCTTCGAGACTTCGATCGTGCAGACTTCCTTCCAGTTCCTTGCCGTCCAGTTTTATGGTTCCCCGGGCCTGGGGCAAGAGGCCAGCCATTACCCGGGCAAGGGTCGACTTGCCGCAGCCGGATTCGCCGATCACGCCAACCACATGGGCGTTTTCCACATCCACATTGATATCACGCAGGATGGTGATTTTGGGTTCACCATCTTCGATTCCACCGTATCCGGCTGTCATGTCGCGTACCTGAATATTGGGAATGTCCTTGCCATGATCACCACCGATTTCAACGCCCATCCCTGCGGTGGGTATGGGTCGAACCGCCGCCATCAATCGTCTGGTATAAGCATGTGTTGGATGGTTGATAATCTGGTCAACCGAACCCTGTTCCATGACTTCCCCGCTGTAAAGCACGACAATGTGGTCTGCCACCTGGGCAACCACGGCAAGGTCATGGGTCACGTAAACGGCTGCAGAATTCTCTTCCCGGATAACCTTTTTAAACGCCTTTAGAACTTCAATCTGGGTGGTAACGTCCAACGCCGTGGTTGGCTCATCCAGCACCATGAGATCGGGATTCCCGCATAGCGCCATGGCAGCCATGAGTCTTTGCAGCTGACCACCGGAAACCTGGTGCGGGTACCTGAATCCAATCCGGTCTGGATCGGGTAGTTCCAGCGTATGATAGAGTTGCACGGCACGCTTGGTTGCGTCTTGCTGGTTCAGAACACCATGCAGTACCGCGGATTCGGTTACCTGCTCACCGATGGTAATTGCCGGGTTAAACGTTGCTGCCGCGCTTTGGGCGAGATAGGCAACATTAGCCCCGCGAAGCGCCCTCTGGCGTAACGGCGGCATGGTAAGTACATCTTCACCGTGAAGAAGAACCTCGCCACCCGCGAAATGCAGGCCAGGCTTTGTATAGGCCAGTGCGGCCAGGGATATGGTGGTTTTACCCGATCCGGATTCGCCGATGAGCGCGACCACCTCGCCCTTTATGTATATCAAAGGTGACGCCCTTGACGATGGGGATTTCCACACCTTCGTCACTGGTAGCGCTTATCCTCAGGTCTTTAACTTCAAATAATTTTTCTCTTTCCATCGTTCTACACCATTTTCTTGGCTAGGCTACCGCCGGCTTTGGCGGAGATATCATCAACGATCAGGTTAATGGCGATAGTGAAACTGGCAATGGCAATCGCCGGCCAGATTGCGGCATAGGATCCATAGGTCAGGCCCTGGAGGTTCTCCCGTACCATGCTGCCCCAGTCCGATGCCGGTGGCTGTATGCCGAGCCCAAGGAAACTCAGGCTGGAGATAAACAGCACAACAAACACCAGCCTCAATCCAAAATCCGTTGCCAGGGGCATTGCCGCATTGGGCAATACTTCAGCGCGGATTATCCACCACACCCCTTCGCCCCGGGCCTGGGCGGCTTCCACATAGTCCTGGACCATGATGTCCTGGCCCAGTGCACGGGCGATGCGAAATACGCTGGTTGCATATATCATCGCCGCGGTACCAATCAATATCGGTATGGATGAGCCCAGCGCCGCGATAACGATCAGGCCGAGCATAATCGATGGCAACGCGAGGATGGCATCGTTGACCCGGCTTATGCCCATGTCGATCCATCCCTCCCTTTACGGCTGCCAGGATACCCAGGGTGATTCCCATGAGATATGCTATCAAGGTCGCTGCCAGGGATATACCGATGGTATTGCGGGCGCCGAAAATAACCCGCGACAGGGTATCCCGACCGAGGTGGTCAGACCCCATATAGAAAGTACCATATTCATTGGTATGGGCATCGAGGAAGCTGTCATCACCGTCCATATCCATTTCATGGAAGGGCGCGATTGACGGGCCGATAACACATATGATCAGCCAGAAGGCCACCACTGCCACCGAAAGCTTACCTACCCAGGTTAGTTTTATACGTCGTTTGGGGGGTGCGTCAGGCAGCTCCGCGAACGCATCAAGTTCGGCGATTACCGCCTCTTCTTTGGTTTGTTTTCATCTGTCATTTTATTCTCCTACCCCTATTTCGGGTTTCTTAGACGGGGGTTGGCAAGTATGGAGGCAACGTCAGCCACCAGGATCAGGACCACGTAGGTACCGCAGAATATCATCGCGCAGGCCTGCACCAGGGGCAGGTCACGAGTCTGTACGCCATCTATCATCAGCTTGGCGAGACCGGGGTAGGCAAAAATGGTTTCAACGATTACCACCCCGCTGACCAGGTAGGCCAGGTTAAGGGCAATAACATTGACGATGGGTCCGATGGCATTGAAAAACGCATGGCGCAGTATGATCCGGCCCCTTGGCACACCCTTTAGAATGGCCATTTCTATATACGGGGAACTCATGACGTTGAGAATACCGGCCCGGGTCATCCTGATCATCTGTGCCGATACCACGATCACCAGGGTAATCAACGGCATCGCCAGCGCCCTGAGCAATCCGAAAAATGTTTCGTCGCCGGTCAGGTAGGCAGTGGATGGCAGCCAGTGCAATTCACTGCGAGTACCAGGACAAGAACCGTTGCAATAAAAAATTCCGGCACCGAAATCGTGCTCAGGGTACCAAATGTAACCATACGGTCGAGCCAGGTACCGGGGTGCATCGCAGCCCACAGCCCCAGGGCGACAGAATCGGGATCGATATACCAGCGACGAGGCCCGCCATCATCATGGTGTTGCCCATTCGACCGTCAATGAGGCTTGCGATGGTCGCTCCCCCGGCCTTGGATATTCCCAGGTCGCCGGTCGCCATGTTGCCCAGCCATAAAAAGTATCGAACATATCCGGGCTGATCCATGCCGAGCTGTGCTCTCAGCGCAGCCAGGGTTTCCGGCGTGGCGCTCTGGCCAAGAATAATCTGTGCGACATCGCCGGGCAGGATACTGGTCGCCAGGAATACAATGACCGATACTACGATCAATGTGGCGAAACCAATTGCAATCCGGCGCAACACCATTTGCGTCATCATAATCTGGATCCTCTCATAGTGTTATTGTTATTCTGATTATTGCAGAAATAGCCTTAAAAAGAAAAAGGCCCGCATAAAGAGTATTTATGCAGGCCTTGTTTTTGAATGACTGTAACTTGCCAGTTATTAATTACGCGAGCCAGATAAATTCGGGCCATTCACAGCCGCCAAGCTGACCCAGCGGAACCGTTGGCATACCCATGACGTTGTTTGCAATACCATCGTTGATATTGGAGAACGCCGGGATAACCATGCCGGAACCTTCGTGAATCAGGGTCTGCATTTCGCAATAGTGGGCATGACGCTTATCCGGATCGGTTTCCGACAGGGAAAGTGATATCAGCTCACCCATGCGGTCATTGTTCCAGTAAGTGTCGTTCCAGGCAGCACCCGGGGCAAACTGGATCGCCATCTGCGAGTTAGCGGTGGGACGCATGTTCCACGATACAACATTTATTGGTTCATTCATCCACACCGCACCCCAGTAGCCGTCAGTCGGTACTTTTTTCAGCTTCAGGTCGAAGCCGATCTTGGCACAGTTGGCCTGGGCCAGCAGGCACGCGTCTTCGATGCCCGCCATAACCGGGGCCACGAACAGTTCAGCCGTGCTGTAACCGGACTTTTCGAAGTGGAATTTCGCCTTGTCCGGATCGAATTCACGCTGGGCCAACTCGG
>PVMK01123513.1_pt1 | contig 17834 bp, 25 predicted proteins | sample 1853481 | NCBI WGS metagenome assembly PVMK01 (sample SAMN08533507, study PRJNA380276) | Marine sediment metagenome, whole genome shotgun sequencing project. | reverse complement strand
ACACACCGCTTATCGATGTCGGCGGCGGCGCTTCCTTGCTGGTGGATTTTCTCCTGGAAGAAGGCTACCGGGACATTACGGTACTCGACCTCTCGGGCATTGCGTTGAAGAAGGCCCGCCGCCGGCTGGCTGACCAGGCTTCACGGGTTGAGCTGGTCCGTGTTGAGTTGGCTTGGGCCAGGCCGGGCATGGCCCGCGCTCATGTTGGTTTTGGCCGGGTGTCTGTTCCTGGTGCAGACAAGCCAGGCGGCAGAGTGCCCGCCCGGGCGAGGCCTGGCGTTACAGGTTCTCGGCTCCGGCGGGCCGGTGGCAGACGATGGCCGCGCTTCCAGCGCATACCTTGTATGGCAAGACGGCAGGGCCAGGGTATTGGTTGATGCCGGAGGCGGCAGTTTCCTGCGGTTCGGCCAGGCGAACGCCCGCTTCGAAGACCTGGACCTGATTGCAATCAGCCATTTTCATACCGATCACTCGGCTGACCTGCCGGCATTACTCAAGTCAGGCTATTTTTCGAAACGGACAAGGAGCCTGCTTGTCAGCGGTCCGGAAGGAGGAGGCCCTTTCCCCTCCCTGGAGGCATTTGTCGAAAGCCTGCTGGAGCCCGGGCGCGGTTCTTATGCTTATCTTGCGGGATACCTGGACGGCTCCGATGGCCTGGTGAAATTGAAGCGGGTTCCCGTGGACCACCATCACGAAAAACCTGTTGCTGTCATGGACGAGGGTGGTTTGAGGGTGACGGCCCTGGGCGTGCCGCACGGCATTGTGCCAACACTCGCCTACCGGGTGGAAGCGGCCAGCCAATCCATCGTCTTTGCCTCCGATCAGAATGGAAGCTCTGAACAATTTTCCGGATTTGCACAGGGAGCCACGGTGCTGGTGGCCCACCTGGCGATTCCGGAAAATGCCACGGGAGCCGCCAGGAAACTGCATGCCCCGGCCAGCGTTATCGGCCAGATGGCGGAAAAGAGCAACGTAGAGACGCTGGTGCTAAGCCATTTCATGTCCCGCAGCCTGAATGATTTGGATAACAGCCTGGCAAAAATCAGGTTAAAATTCGCGGGCGACATCATTCTTGCCGAAGATCTTCAGTGTATTGGGCTTGGAAAATACCTTAAATAATTCTAATATAAAAAAATGAACAAAGAAATCCAGGTCAACCCCGAACAAATGGCCTCTGCGGCCTCCCAGGCCAGCGAACTGATGCGAACCCTGGGGCACAAGGATCGCCTGATGATCCTGTGTCACCTGATTTCGGGTGAAAAATCCGTTGGAGAGCTTGCCGGCTTGCTGGAAATTCCCCAGTCGCCACTTTCCCAACACTTGGCGCGCATGAGAAAAGAGGACCTGGTGACAACCCGGCGCGAGGCACAGACGATTTACTATTCGATTGCCAGCAATGAGGCTGCGCGCATGGTTGAACTGATGCATGAACTCTATTGCAGTGATCCCGGCATGCGCCTGACCGGTTAAACCAGAAAAAGTACCTTATTCGGGACCTTTTTCCTTATCGTATATGATCAGAATCATAATAAGATAAAAATTCGTCTGGCTTTACCAATAATTAACATATTAGAATGGTTTAAATTAGAAAACTTTCAGCAACAGTTGACGGAGACCCTCATGAAAAGATATTTCAGCTGGATTATTGCAGCCAGTTTCTTTGTTGGCGTTTTTGCGGCAGGCAACGCATTCGCTACCAACGGCTACTTTACCCACGGCACCGGTACCAAGAACAAAGCCATGGCGGGTTCAGGCATCGCGATGCCTGAAGATGCCATCGACGTCACCAACAACCCGGCGGTCGCCCCCTTTTGTCGGCGATCAACTGGTATTCGGTGCAGCCCTGTTCAGCCCCATTCGTAAATACGACACCACCGATAGCCTGCTTAACGGGCATTTTGGTGCAATCACTATTGGTCCCAACGCCCTGAAAAGTGATTCCAATTACTTTGTCATTCCGCATATTTCCAAAAGCTGGCAACTGAGCAATGACAGCGCCTGGGCGCTATCCTTCTACGGTCGCGGCGGCATGAACACCGACTGGAAGGGCGGCACGGCAACCTTTGATCCCGATGGCCCCGGTCCGGCGCCACCGACAACCTTTGAAGGTACTTACGGGGCAGGAAAGGCCGGCGTGAACTTCAGCCAGGCGTTCCTGGACGTCACCTGGGCCAAGAAAATGAACGACAGGGTGTCGCTAGGTATCGCAGGAGTCTTTGTGGCGCAGATGTTCAAAGGCGACGGCGTCACGACCTTTGCTCCCCTGACCGAGACCTTTGCCAGGAGCGGTGGCATGGAATTCCCCGCAAATCTGTCTAACAATGGCACCGACTGGGCCTTTGGCGCTGGCCTGAAAGTCGGCCTGCACGCGCCGATCAGTGACGTGCTGAGTTTTGGCATTTCCTACCAGACCAAGATCTGGATGAGTGAGTTTGACGATTATGCCGACCTGTTCGCAGAGCAGGGTGACATGGATATTCCGGCCAACCTGAAGATAGGCCTGACTTTCCGCGCCAGTGAAAACATTGCGCTGAATTTTGACATCGAGCATACCTGGTTCAGTGATATCGGCGCCGTCGGCAATCCCATCCAGGATCTCTTCAATTGCCCCTCAATTGCTGGGCCGGAAGGGGTATTTTCCAATTGCCTGGGTGGTGACGACGGCGGAGGCTTTGGCTGGGATGATATGACCACGTTCAAGGCCGGAGCTGCCTGGAAGGCCGGAGAAGACTGGACCTGGCGCTTTGGATACAGCTATGGAAAACAGCCTATTGGGAAAGACCAGATGTCCTTCAATATCCTGGCGCCCGCGTAGTCCAAAGCCACCTCACGGCCGGGTTTCACCCTGAGCAGGGTCAAGAACCGCGAATGGAATGTCGCGTTTATGTTTGCGCCCAACCATAAAGTGACGGGCCCTCAAAACTTCGATCCAACCCAGGACGTTACACTGCAAATGTACCAGTGGGAAGTGGAAGTCAGTTACGGCTGGAGATTCTAGCCCGCATTTTGCACGAAGACGCACCAGGCTAATTGTCTGACCAACTTTAGCAAGCCGGCGTCACTTGACGCCGGCTTTTCTATGTACGAAAAAACCGGCCAGCGTAGCGCTGACCGGGTTGGAGGGTGGAGCGGCGTTAAGCGGTCTTCTTCTTAATAAGAAACTTGTAAACGCCGCCCTCTTCGCTGTGTTCCAGCAGTTCATTTCCGGTGGTGCGGGAAAAGGCCTGGAAATCGGCTACTGAACCCGGGTCGGTGGAAAGTATTTCCAGGGTTCCACCATCCGGGACGTCCTTCAGGGCCTTCTTGGCCTTGAGGATCGGGAGCGGACAATTCAGTCCTTTTGCATCTAATACTTTATCTGCCATGCTTGTTTCCTTTTTAAAAGATTCTCCAAGAGTGCCAGGGTGCTGTTTGCTAGATAAACAGATTGATGTGGGATCTGGCGGCAATCTCAACCCAGGTCGCAGCACCGCCCAATTCAATTCCATCGATCATGTCATCCCGGGTGTATTCGAAAAGATCCAGGGTCATCTGGCATGCGATCAGGCGTACCTCTGCCTCCACCGCCATTTCCCTCAGGTCCTCAATGGTCGCGACGCCCTTTTTCTTCATCAGGTTCTTCATCATTACCGAAGCGGCGGCATCAACACCCGGAATGGCCGAAACAATGTTCGGCATACCCATGTGCATCCCCATCATGGGCATTTTCATCGCCGGATTGCCCAGCGAAGTGATTTTCAGGTCAAGCTTCTTGAACAACAGGGGTAAGCCGTAGAAGGTGAAGAACATCGTAACATCCATGCCCATGGCTGCCGCGGTTGTGCTGAGGATGAAAGGTGGATAAGCCCAGTCAAGACTGCCCTTGGTGACGATGATGGACATGGAATTCGGATTGATACCGTTTCCGCCGTTGTTTTCTTCTGACATGAGCTATGAGCCTCCATGAAAAAGCGAGAATAAGGGAATCTATTATATACAGATTTCATTTATTAGGGAAACCGAATACTATGGAGAGTCCTAACCCGCATATTGCAGCGATCAGGAGCGTCAAGCCATTTTTACAGAAACTCTCCGGGGGCCAGACCGTGCACTTGATACGAGACCGGAACAACGGCCCGCTGCTTTCATAGGAAGCCAGATTTACCGCAACGAAGCATTCGGCAGTCACCATCCTTTGTCCATACCGCGGATCGCGGGTGTCATGGATATCTGCGCCATGCTCGGCTGGCTGGGAGAGGATGTATTTCACGACAGCCCGCCCGCTACCGTGTCCCAACTGACCCAGTTTCACGAGGCGCATTATGTGCAAGCGCTGAAGCGGGCGGACGAGGAGGGCCGTGTAGAAAAGGAAGTGCGCGAACGCTACCGGATCGGAACCATGGAAAACCCCGTCTTTCCCGGTTTATTCCAGCGGGCGTCAACCGCGGTCGGCGGATCGATCCTGGCTGCGCAACTGGCCCTGGAAGGTAAAGTGGCCTTCCATCCTGCGGGGGGAACACACCACGGCAGGCCGGACCGGGCCAGTGGGTTCTGTTATTTCAACGATCCGGTGTTTTCGATCATGACGCTGCTGGACGCCGGCCTCGATCGCATACTCTACGTGGATCTGGATGCGCATCATGGTGATGGTGTGCAGGATGCGTATGCGGACGATCCGCGCGTATTCACGATTTCGATCCACGAAGAAAAACGCTGGCCGCATACCGGGCCGGTAACGGATCGTGCCGGTGGCGCTGCTCGCAATCTGCCGGTACCACGCGGTTTTAACGACAGTGAGTTATCGCACCTGATGGATCACGCGGTACTTCATCTTGGACGGGAGTTTGAACCACAGGCACTGGTCATCACCTGTGGGACCGATGCACTGGAAGGGGACCCCCTGTCCGGGATGGCGCTCAGCAATGCAGGCCTGTGGGCTGCGGTTGAGCAACTGCTCGAGCTTTGCGATCATAACGTGGTGCTCGGTGGTGGTGGCTATAATCCCTGGACAGTTGTACGCTGTTGGAGCGGGCTTTGGGGCCGCCTGAGTCATCGCGAAATACCCGGGTTGCTGCCTCCGGATGCCCAGGCATTCCTGCAAGGCCTGGAATGTGACTTGGTGGATGAAGAGGATGTCAGGCAGGAGTGGACGACCACGCTGGCGGATGAACCCAACACCGGCCCGGTGCGCGAACAGGTCAAAGCCCTGGTGGCCAAAGTCATAAATTGAGTACAGAGGTTTGAACACGACATGGCATGGCTGGAGACAATCTCACAAATTGAAGAATTCGAAGATGCGGAATTCGACGCGGCCCTGGTTGCTGAAATGGAGCAGGCCTCGCCAGCCAGTGTTGCCAGGATGATCCGCTTCTCGACACCCCACCTTCAAGGAGTACGAAACTTCCGAGCTGCAAAGTTGCGGCAAGAACAGCTTTCCTGCTTTTTCAATTACCGCGGGTGGTTGTGCGCTGATGTGTGATCATTGTGAAGCTAAAATCCTCGAACCCATGATGCCGGCCATCAAGCCGGAAATGCTCGATCAAAAAGTACGGCAGTTGATTGAAACGGAAGGCCTGCAGGGGTTTTTTGCTCTCTGGCGGTTCCAACAAGCGGAACGAAATACGTTATTCACGTTTTTACCCGGTGGTTGAAAAGCTGAAGCGGGATTTTCCCCATCTTCGGATCGCCATTCACACGGCCCTGACCGATGAGGCGGGCGCAAAGGAAATGGAGTCAGCCGGGGTCGATGTGGCCATGCTCGACATCATCGGCGCCGAGGAGACCATCCGTGAGGTTTACCACCTGGACCGCCCGGTGGATGACTTCGAGGCGACGCTGGAGGCTCTGTGCTCAACTTCGATGCAGATCTCACCCCATATCGTCATCGGTCTTCATTACGGCCGAATCCTGGGCGAGGCCAATGCGCTGGACATTCTCAGCCGCCATCCGACCCATGCCCTGGTGCTGGTCGTGATCATGCCGTTTTATGCAAAAGCCAGGGACCTTTGTTACGCCGGATACGCTCGATGTAGGGCGCATTTTTCTTGAAGCAAGGCGCCGGCTTCCCGAGCGGCAGGTGCTGCTTGGCTGTGCGCGGCCACCGGGAATGCACAAGCGGGTAACGGATGCCTACGCGGTGATGGCCGGCCTTGATGGCATCGCTTTTCCGGCGGATGGTGCAGTAGCGGTTGCGGATACCATCGGGCGTCCTTTTCACCAGGCGCACGCCTGTTGTTCGATCAAGCTTGGCGATAGCATCGCGACCCTCGCCCGCTCGAGCTGCGCAGCCTGAGCAAGGATTTATTCGGGAGATATTTATGAGTTGTGTTAAACAGCAAGGAGCCGAACCGGCGGCAACAGGCAAAAACGGTCTGGACTTCAATCCCTTTGAAGTCATGGAGCCGCGAACACCTGGCAAAACGCCGAAGGAATTCAGGAACGGCGCCCGGGTGAAGTCACAGGACATCGCACCGGAGGGTATTTACCGTCCTGATTACAACATGCTCACGCCCCATATGCGCTCACCGGAATACGTTCAGATCTCCACCGCAGCGGCAATAACCCTGGGCGTGGCCCATGGCAGAATGTATCGTTGTTCCTGTACCCGCTGCCTGAACCTGTTGCTGACTTATCCGGAAGGTTGCCGCGCCAACTGCGCTTACTGCGGGCTGGCGCGCCACCGGGAAGCCGAGCGTGATTTCGCCGATCGTAATTTCATCCGGGTTGACTGGCCGGCTGTACCCATGGACGTGGTGGTGGACAAGGTGGCCAGCGACGTTGAAAACAGCCCCTTTCACCGCATGTGCATTTCCATGATCACCCACCCCCGTTCAGATGACGATACCGTGGCTGTGCTGAAAAACTGGACCGACCGCGTCGATCCGGACGCCATCCCGGTTTCGATTCTGTCCAACCCCACCACCATGAGCCGCAAGGATGTTGTGAACCTGAAGGACCTGGGGAGCAGACATTTTCACCGTGGCGATCGACGCGGCCACGCCGGAAATATTTGACCGCACCCGTGGCAAAGGGCGTGCAGTCGCCCCACAAGTGGGATAAATACTGGGAAGTCATGCTGGATGCGCTTGATGTCTTCGGGCCCGCAAAAGTTCGGCGCCCACATTATCGTTGGCATGGGCGAGACCGAATACGATGTGCTGGATTTGGTGCAGAAGCTGGTTGACCTGGGTGGTCACAGCCACATGTTCTGTTTCTTCCCCGAGGACGGTTCCTTGATGGATCACCTGCCGGCCACGCCGCGCGACCAGTGGCGCCGGGTACAACTGGGCCGTTACCTGCTTGATTATGGTGACGGGCGAATCGACCACATGAAATTTGATGATCAGGGCCGTGTGGTTGATTTCGGCATTCCCCGCGGAGAGCTCGACGACATCATCGACGCCGGGATTGCATTCCGGACTTCGGGCTGCCCGGGCAAATTTCAGGATGACATTTCAGCTTGTGACCGCCCCTACGGGGATTCACCGCCGAGCAACATCGCGAGTTACCCCTTCCAACCGAAGAAAAAGGACATCAGGAAGATCCGCAAGCAGCTGAACATCCCCCATCAACTGGTCTGATGGTTGTCGCCAAGCCACTCAAGAAAGGGATTCCGGGCGCATAGTCCTGTTTGAAATGTGCGAATTATTTGCTGTTTCGAGTAGTTTTCCCACCTGCGTCAATGTGTGCCTGCATGAGTTCCAGCAGCACGGGGGTTCCTACAATAAAATCACCGATGGTTGGGGCATGGCTTTTTATGAGGGTAATGATGCCCGGATAATCCGTGAAACCGATGCGGCCTACCAGAGTCAGCACATGGATTTCATCCGTACCCACGATTACTCTTCCAGTTACATGCTGTCTCACATCCGGCAAGCGACCGTGGGTGAGACCAGGCTGCAAAATACTCAGCCCTTTTCCCGCGAACTGGGGGGCCGCCTGCACGTCTTCGCCCACAACGGCGACTTGGAAAACATGAAGGGGCATCTGGAACCGGACGCGGAATTTTTACCGATCGGCAATTCAGATTCAGAGTTTGCCTTTTGTGATTTAATGGGTTGTTTAAAAAATGTCGGCGGGCCAGGGGCAGGGCGCTGGAGTACGGGGAGCGCCTGGAAATCATCCGTGACTACGCCGGTCGCGTGAAAGACAAGGGGATTTTCAATTTTCTCTATTGCGATGGCGAGTACCTGTTTGTCCACAGCCACAAGCGCACTCAGGCCGACGGTCAGGTCAAACCGCCCGGGCTATTCGTACTCACGCGTCAGGGTTGCCACGAGTCCCACAGAAAAATTCCCGGAGTCAAGCTGCAGTGCGATCATGATCTTCCCGATATGGCCCTGGTAGCGAGCATGCCCCTGACCGATGAAAACTGGGAACCTTTGCCCACTCAGACCCTGACGGTATTACACCAGGGGCGGGTTAAAGGTAGTTATTCCTGCTAGCCCGCATATTGCATGAGTTGCCGGAATTGTCGCTTGATTGATGATCACCCCCATAAATTGGAGTGGAAAATGTCTACTACGCCCTTGTTATAGTTCATTCCGTTCGGGTGGTCGTATTTGAGCAACAGCGGTCCATCGATGTCAACGAAATCACACAGTTGGGCGATCACAAAGGCGGGAGCCATGCCCAGCGATGTGCCGGTCATATTGCCGACCATCAACTTGCAGCCCTTTTTTCTCGCCGCGTGTGCAAGCTTCAGCGCTTCGGTCAGGCCGCCGGTCTTGTCGAGCTTGATGTTGATCATGTCATAGCGCCTGGCCGCGGCCTCAAGTTCGCCCGTATGCAGGCAGGATTCATCGGCGGCCAGCATGATCGGTGATTTGAAGCCCTCGAGCATCCCGTCTCCACCACGCGGAAGTGGCTGTTCAATCATGCCCAGGTCCAGGCCAACGCATTTTGGAATGACTTCTTTGAGTAATTCAAAATCCCAGCCCTGGTTGGCGTCTACCACGAGTTCTGCATCCGGCCTCGCGGCGCGGATGGCGGCCAGCTTTTCATAGGGCTGATGACCACCCAGCTTGATCTTGAGAATCGGGGCATCGCTTGCAGCAGCGGCTTTTGCGGCCATGGCCTCAGCCGTGTCTTCCAGGCCGATGGTGAAAACGGTGGTGACGGGTTTGGGCTTGATACCCGTCAGTTGCCAAATGGTTTGGCCGGCCTTTTTGCATTCCAGGTCCCACATGGCGCAGTCGATCGCGTTGCGCGCGCCACCGGCGGGAAGCAGGTCTTGCAGTTCCTCGCGTGAGATGCCCTTACGGAGTTCGGCGGCGATTGCGTGCACCTGGTGGAAGATACTTTCAGCAGTTTCATCCAGGTAAAAAACACCCTGTGCTTCGCCCCGGCCCGTGAACCCATCCCTCGGCCAGTTGCACCACAATACCCCGCGAACTGACCCACTCGAAATTGGAGATACGGAACGGTTGGGTCAGCTCCCATTCCTCGATATGTGCGCTCATTTTCATTTTGTTATCCTCGTGGTCAGCCAGCTCTCTATATGGCTGCGCAACATTTCCAGGGGCACCGTACCGTTTTCCAGGACGCGATCATGGAATTCGCGTATGTCAAAAGCCTCGCCCAGGCGCTCTTCAGCCAGGGCTCTCAGGGCGAGAATTTCCAGGCCACCTGAATCGTAGGAAGTAAGTTGTCCGGGCATGACGGCAATCCGATCGACCATCTCGTCCAGTTCGATGTCTGTCATCCTGCCCGAACGGCTCATGAATTCCACCGCTTGCTCACGGGTCCAGCCCATCACGTGAATACCCGGGTCGACAACCATGCCGCGTGCCGGCCAGGCCAGACGCAGAATCGGCCCGGTCACGGTTGTATACAGGCCCATCTCGACCGCCAGTGATTCAGAGTAGCGGGCCCAGCCCTCCCCCATGCCGGAATACCAGGAGATTTGTGTGACTTTGTGCAGACCTTTGATTTCCTGTGCCAGAGATATCTGCAGGTGGTGCCCGGGCCAGACTTCGTGAAACGCTGTCGCTTCTGCGTTGCCCTTGCTCTGCTTTTCTGGTTGATACAAGGGGATGCGATAGATGCCCGGACGGGTTTCACTTCCAGGCTCGTAGTGGGCAGAAACACCCGTACCGTCCTGGTATTCCGGGACGGGTTCCACTTCGGCGTCTCGTTCAGGAACGCGGCCAAACCAGGCGGGTATGGCGTCATGGGACCGCGCGACTGCGGATTGAGAAAACTCCAGCAATTCCTGTCTGCTGCCGAACTTGTCTTCCGGGTCCTTCTTTATCTTCTCGATAATCTGCACAAGATCGCCGATGCCATACGCAGCCTTGCCAAGCTTTTCGACCTGCTGACGGTTGGCCGCCACGGTGCTGCGGCCCAGTTCATAGACTTCTTCCGGGCTCCGGTCGAGCGTAGTGAAGGACCTCAACGAAGCCTCGTAGCAGGCCCGGCCATCCGGGTTTGCAGTCACCGCCAGGGCGGAGCGTGCTTTTTCCAGATACACATCCGCCAGGTAGTCCCGGTAGCGTTTTACCGCGGGCAGGATTTCTTCCTCCACCAACTCGATAAATTGCTGCTTGAAGGTCTCGTCCTGATCACGTTGTGCGGGCGAGGCGAACGGGGAATCCGCTGCTGGAATGGCCAGTACGCCGTCCAGTTGCTCAATAACCCGTTTCACTGCAGCCTTTGGTGATGAATATCCAGCCTTCAGGCCGGTCTCCAGGTTGAGGATTTCCTGGTCAATCCAGGCCGGTAGTTTTCCCCAACGTGCTAGCGCCTGCTGCCTGAGCTCAGCATTTCCAACCGGCTGAAGTGCGGCCAGTTGGGTGTAATTCAGGTGCCAGCCACTCATCTGGCTGACTGTCCATAGCTCGGCCCTGCAAGTGCGTAGTTCGCGGGCGGAGGTCAATGCCTGCTTGAGGAAACCGTAAGTGATCCAGTCAACGCCACCGCGCAGAGCCGTTTCATCTATTTGCCCGAGTTCCCGCAGAAAGTCGTCCTCGCTCGCCTGTTCGCGGGCGATTGCCTGGGGGCTGTTGTCGTAGAGTCCGTCGTGCCGCGAAATTTCAACACCGGAAAAATAGGCAACTTCCGGCTGGGTGCGAAGACGGAATTCGTAATAGCGGTCTGCCAGTGTGTTGACAGCTTTGCTCTGCGTGCTTCCTGCCGGCGCTGCTGTTGGGAAAGATATTGTGGCCAGTATCAAGGCCAGTGTCGTGACTTTATTCATAATTTTTGACCCTCGGGATCAAACCAGCGCTTTGGCTTCCTGCATGGCTTTTGGTTTTGGGAGGTTAGGTAGGATAAAAGCCCTTTTCCCAAAAATCAAAGCTCAGCTGCTGAATATTTGGGGTCGAATATTTGGGGTCGGAGTAAAAATATGTTATTCCGACCCCATGAGCACCCATCAAGGGGACTGATCCAGAAACTCGCTGGCTGTGATTATCCGAATAGAACGAAACGGGTTCAGGGCAAGCAGGTCCTCATCACCGGTGATGATAGTTTCTGACTGACCATTGACGACGAGTTCGAGGAACTTGTCATCCTTTGGGTCACGGCAAGCCTGAATATTTCTGATGATGGTCACTCTCTTGACAACTCGACCCAAAAATCTGAAAAAGTCTTTTCGATTTTGCAGGGAAATATATCGATCAAACTTTGGGCGTGAAATGACCGATGCGAGTTCATTTAACGTGTCATCAGAAACAATCAATTGCCCCATGTGCAATCCTTTTCTGATTGCTTTTGCCGGAATACCGGTCGGTATGAGTAAATGGCTTATGAGTATGTTGGTATCGAAAACCAGGCGTGGTGCATCACTCATTCGGCAAGAATTTCGGCCAGTTTCTTTTCAGTAAGCCCTCTGCTGGCGGCATCTGCACCCACTTTGTCGCAGAACTGTTCAAACTCTGAAATATTCATTCCACGAAGGCGTTCGTATTCTCCGGGGGAGATCACAACGGCTACTTCACGGTTTTGACGTCGAATCATCACGGGCTCTCTTTGTGCAGCATCGAGAATTGCCGCGAGTCTTTGTTTTGCCTCGGTTGCGGAAACGTACTGCATCTTGATCTCCCTAAATAGTAGCGTTCATTGTAGTTAAAATAGACAAACTGTACGAACTGTCTAATATTTAGTCTATTTTGCTAAGGTCTTCCATCGCTCCGGGTGAAATAATAATTTTTGTCTTTTTGCGCAGCTTGGTAACTTTAGGGTCAAAATTCTTCATGATGTCTTGATGATTTTCAGCCAGCCAGGATATAGCGCTACCGATCTCATGCTCAAGTTGTTCGTTCACCACTGAAAATTCAGTGATTAGTGGTTCGCAATCAGACAAGAAGTGTTGCCATCGGATACGCTTCAGGGCTGACGCGTTGTTAAAAATGAAAAATCGGTGGGGATCATCATCCCAATCTTTGTCCTGGATATACACAGCAGGCGGTAAGTCGTCAGATGCTTTACTCAGTGCAAGCCAGCATTCTTGTTGATAGTCATACCATCGGCTTTTTAGCTCATCCAGTTGAGCTTCCAGCCCTCCCGCGTCAATCTTCATATCCCAAAGAAAGCCACCTTTTTCCCGTTTACCGTGATTTTTTCCGTCAACATAATCATGGGGAATAAGCTGGTTGATATAGTCGTTACCCGTTGACTCAATTTCATCAAGAAGGTAGGTTGCAAGTGACATGAAGTTTGCATAGTAAAATTGCTCATGAATCAATAACCTGACCCACGAGGGGTGTTGAAAAGCGAAATAATCGGTACTTTTGTAATCTGTGAAATCCTGTTTTTTTACTTTCTCCTGAAACAGATAATCGTCGTAGTCATAATCGTAAAGCGTAGAAAAATCCAAAAGGCTTTTTCCTTCCGCCATGCATTCATTGAGGTAAATAAAGTCTTCACCAATACCCTGGGTAAGTAAACTCGCCCAGTTAATGATGTTTAATTTGGAGAAGGGGATATCATTCCAGACGCCAGTAAGCTCTTTAGAAGAGCACTTTATACCCAGCAAATAGTCAAGCAGCACGCACCGTACTTTTTGCCGTTTCTTTTCACTCATGGTTGCCCGAAAGCGTTCTTGCTGCTGTACTGACCAGGCGTAGTAATGTGAATCGGCTACCATTAATGCTTTGCGGGCGGCTAATGCTATTTTCGCTTTATCAATATGAGCGAGTTTATATACTGGATTGGTCATGGTATTTGTGTGTGTTTTGCAGCGTAATCTGGCAATTGCGTGTAAGAGAAACTTGAAGGGCGAGCATGGCCGATTTCCCGGATTCTCCAGACAGGGCACAAATTTCCTGCATTGATCCGGGGTAAACTCCTACGCATCCAATATTCAGGATAAGCTACCATTATAGCACCATAAGTATTTATTTAAGGTGCTTTTAATATATAATAATGGAGTTCGAGTATGATCAGGTGAAGAGCGTGATGAACAAGGCGAAGCACGGAATTAGTTTCGAAAAGGCCAGCGTGCTTTGGAGTGACCCCGGCCTGAAGATTGCCACGGGACGCACACTGAACGAGGAACGATGGATTGCGATCGGGCTGATCAAGGGTAAGCACTGGTCGGTGGTGTTTACCCCGAGAGGCGACGCAGTTCGAATCATATCGGCGCGCAGATCGAGACGAAAAGAGATTGAGTTTTATGAAAGCTGAAGAGTTCGACAGGATTTTCGACGAGGGTGAAGAGGACATCATCGATTTCCTGGATTTGTCCAGCGCCACCCGCCCCAACCAGCAAATGAAGCGCGTAAACGTGGACTTTCCGGTGTGGATGGTCAACCAAATGGATGCTGAAGCAAAACGACTGGGCGTAACCCGCCAGTCCATAATCAAATTCTGGATTGCTGAGCGCTTGGAGCGTGTAGGTAATAATTGATCGACGTCTACGTTTTTTGATCTGAAAAGATCGAGTTGACTGCTCCTTTTATCCGTTGCCTGAGCTACTAGTCGCATTCAGCGCAGACTGAGGCACTCCACCATTTCGATTGGTCCCTTCCCTTTCACGTCTATGGCCCCCAGGTTTCGCCCACGAAAGATGTGCTCGAGATGAAGCCAGGCTTCATGGGTCACGACAACCTCATCAGCGGGGTGATGGCTGCAGAAGTTGGTAAACCCGACAATGTCGCAAAAAAGTATGGCAACGTCTTCATAGGCCCTGGGCACCACTCGTCCGGTGGATTTCAATTCACGGGCGGCGGCGAACGGTAAAATAACTTCCAGTAATCGATTTGATTTCTCTTTCTCCTCCCGGATCTGTTCCATGAAGCGGGCCTGCTTGTCCCTGTTCTTCTTGCGCTCAAGGCAGGCGCCCAGCCGGGCCCTCAAGAGGACCGGGTTGAATGGTTTGGGAAGATAGTCCTCGGCCCCAAGTTCAATACAGCGGGCAATACTGTCGATGTCATCGATGCTCGAGATGACAATGATCGGAATATCACGCAGGCGCATGTCCAGCTTGACCTGCTCCAGGACCTCGTACCCGTTAAGCTCCGGCATTTCTATGTCCAGCAACACGAGGTCAAAAGAATTCTGGAGCATTAACTCCAGCGCGACCCTGCCATTTTCTGCGAAGCTGATATTCTCATATCCTTCATGGCGTAGCTGGCGCTCGATAAACTTCCTGTTGAACGCCTCGTCATCAACCACCAATAGTTCGACTTTCTGAATTGCCACCGTTTTTCCTCCTGCCATTCTTTATATTTTCCTGGCTATCCAGGCTTGCACTTCATCCATGCAGTCCTTCAGCCTGGGCATCTTAGCCTCAATTTCGTTCCAGTCTCCACCCTTTCCAGCCCGTGCAGGGATCAATGGGACCTTCTGCGTCGCCGGAACCGGATTCCGGGGATTCAGTATTCAGTGATTCGTGCACGGACTGAACGGCCTGGGGATGTAACTTTAACCCTGGTTTTGGGAGCCATTTCTTTAACATGGCCTGGAGCTTTGGCATTTCGAGCGGCTTGGCCAGGAAATCATCCATTCCAGAGTCGTAACAACGTTTGACTTCTGCCTCCAGCGTGCTGGCCTTAATGGCGATGATCGGAAAGCGTGGTTTTGTGTCACCCTCCTCGGCACGGATGGTCTGCGTCAATTCGAACCCATCCATCGTGGGCATGTGACAGTCGGTCAGCAGAGCAGCAAACCGGCCCGTTTTCCAGGCTTTCAGAGCTTCGGCCCCATTCTCCGAAAATTCGGCGGCGTAACCGAGCAGGCGAATCTGTCGCCCGATGACATCCTGGTTGGTCAAATTATCCTCAGCGATGAGTATCAGCGTACCTTCTTTCTCTGCCTCTTCGACCGACACCGGCTGTTGAGCTGGTATCTCAAACTCTGAGTGATCGTATGCGATCTCCGGACTCATTCTACCCACGGCAGCCGCTACCGCGCGGAGGAGTCCGGCGCGTTGCAGCGGATCTGCGCCCAAAAACACGGTGTTCAGGATTTTTGGCCGTTCTGAATATGAGCGAGAGGCGGTCATTAACACCAATGGCATCGCGACGAATTGGGAGTTGCGCCGTAAGTCTTGCGCAAGTTCAAGTTGCTGGGCCAGCGACCAGGTTGGACCAATTAGAAGCAGATCGTATGGCAATCCACCATCCATGGCGGCGCGCGTAAGGGTTTTGACCTCAAGGATGTCATCAGCAGGTGTTACGATTGCATCCCAATGGCGCAGGTATTGCGCAGTCAATTCTCGCTCGTCAGCATCCTCGATAACCAGCAGAACCCTGAGCCCGACAATAACCTTTCCATCGGTGGGGGCCGGTGAATCATCCGATAAAGGCAAAGGCAGCGTTACAGAGAAAGAAGACCCTGGCCCAGTTCGCTCTGCACGGTAATTTCACCACCCATCTGGAGGGTCAGCCGCTGGGCAATTGCGAGCCCCAGTCCTGTGCCGCCGAAACGGCGAGTGGTGGAACTCTCCGCCTGGGTAAATTCTGTGAAAAGATTCGCCCGGGCTGCTTCCGATATGCCAATGCCGAAATCTACCACCCGAAATTGCACCAGGGCACGGTCGTCGTCTTCGGCGAAAAGGCGATGAGCGTGAATCAGAACACGTGAATCTTCTGAAAATTTGACCGCATTTCCGGCAATATTAAACAGGATTTGGCGCAAGCGGACAGGGTCGCCCATCAGCAGGCCGGGAATTTCCGGATCGATGAACACGTGAATCCGCACTCCCCTTTGGCGCGCATTGGGGGCGAGCGTCTCCGCGACATCCTCCACAACTTCACAGACAGAAAGTGGGATACTTTCGAGTTCCAGCTTTCCTGCTTCGATTTTTGAATAATCGAGGATATCGTTGATTATGGTTAACAGGGCGTAGGCCGATGAGCGAACGGTGCGCAGCATTTCGCGCTGGTCATCTTCAAGAGGCGTTTGCACCAACAAATCAACCATGCCGATTACACCATTCATGGGCGTGCGAATCTCGTGGCTCATGGTGGCCAGAAAAGCTGCCTTGGCCTGGTTGGCAGCCTCTGCTGCGTCTCTTGATTCACGAATTTCCTGCTCCGCTTTTCGTTGTTCCTCCGCCAATCTATGGGCTTCCAGCATGGATTTCCTAAATACCTGAACTGCGTTGGCCATCTGCCCGATTTCATCGCGCTGTCCGCGAGCTGGGATCTCAACATCCATGTTGCCGGCCGCCAATTCCTTCATGCTCGAGGCCATCGACAAAACAGGCCTTGAAATCCCACGGCCAAGAAACAGTGCGGCGATAATGCCGAATAATACGGCGATAACCGAGACCCCAACGGTTGTCGTGACTGCCTGGTCCATGGCGGCCTGGGCGCGGGGGCCCAAAGTGTCCTGCTGTGATTTGATGGAGAGTTTCAGCTGTTCGACTTCGCTGGCCACCATCGGGCCGATCCGGTCAAGTTGGTCCCGGATGAAAGCATTACGCGCATTGATAATCTCGTTCACCCGTCTGTAAGCCTCGGCGTATTTACTGAAATTCACCCGGGTCAGCGCAAGCAGTTCCCGGCGTTCAGCATTTTCCAGGCTGCCTTCAAGCTCCGTCAGGCGTTCGTTCAACTCGCCAAATTCCTGGTTTACCCGTTGGTGGGAACCTTCATTGTTCTGAATCAGGAAGCGCTGGACATAGAGCCTGGCCAGCAACCATGTTCGCAAGCTCATCCCGGCCAGGTATGCGGCTTCCACATCACCATCCGTCTTTGCGCTATGCATTACGGAGGTCAGGTACCTTTCCGTTTCCGGCCCAATCACATTAAGTTGGTTCAGGACGAGTTCCTCGCGCTCGGCCTGTTTGCCGGTTACCTTCGAAAACACGTGCACGTACGCTTTGAGCTGCTCGTCGAGCAAGTCGATTTCTTCGAGCTTTTTCGGGTCTGTGGTGAGCTCTCTCGCTTCAGCGATCATGTCAATGGTCGCCCTGGCTCGCTTCTCCACTCCCTGAATATTCTCTTCGCTCGCATCAATCACGAAATTCTTGGCAAATATTCGCGTCATCAGCATGTTGGCCTGGATCCGGCCATCGGCGTTGGTCTAGCGGGCCAGGGCCCGGTATTGGGTGAATACGGAGTCTGCCCGGATCAGGCTGGTCGTAGCCTGCGTGGCGATGATCAGAAGGAGCGCGACAATCAGCCCGAATCCAATGAAAACTTTGGTTTGCAAACTGGTGTTTTTCAAAATAGTCATAAAGACTCATCCAGGATGAAATTCACAGGAACGGAGTATAGGGCTTAAATAAATTGCCGGCCATCCCGGCCAACTCAAACTGGAACTCGAGTCGGTACTCATGGACAATCTGGTAGAGTAAGCTCGTCTCGGGCCGGTGGCGTGAGTGAATTACTCCGTTTAAAATCAGGTTTTTGCATGAAATCAAACGATAAATCCGGCAGCCCCCGCAAAATGCGGACTAAAGTCCT
>PVMK01123159.1_pt1 | contig 17837 bp, 15 predicted proteins | sample 1853481 | NCBI WGS metagenome assembly PVMK01 (sample SAMN08533507, study PRJNA380276) | Marine sediment metagenome, whole genome shotgun sequencing project. | reverse complement strand
GACCATGGGTTGGCGCTCGGGTTTTTCGTCAGCGTACTGGGCCAGAAGGCGAGCGACAGCACCACGGATGACGATGATGCGCTGGGCGGCATCTATCGCTTTCAGGGCAGTTGGACGGTGCTTAACCAGGGCGGTAAGAATCCCGGCCGCATCGAATGGCGCATAGAGAACCGCGGCAACATAGGCAGTCTTCAGGCCCCCGGTACACTGGGGGGCGCCGTTGGTGCGGCTGCATTAAACACGGGTTTCGGTTATGCCGAGAAATTCAAAACGGATCTGTCGGTACTGAACTGGACGCAGGGTTTCCGTGACGGCACGACCGGAATTGCCGTGGGTCGGCTGGCCTTCGATGTGTATCTGGACGCGTTCGCCTTCCAGACATTTTCCGGTGGCTTTCTGAATCGATCGTTCCTCGTTAACCCAACGATAGGCACGACCGGTATTGGTGCGCTGGGCGCTGTTGGCAGAGGATTCGTCAGTGATCAGATATGGGTTGGTGGCCAGATTTACGACGGCAATGCTGCCAGCGGCGAATGGGACTGGGATACGTTTGAGGAACACGAGTACCTGAAGGCTGTAGAGATCGGCTGGACGCCCGCATTTGGCCGCCGCAAGCTCGACAAGATTCAGTTTACCTACTGGGATAAGGACGCGCGCGATTTGGCGGGTGTGCCCAGCGGCCACGGCTGGACCGTGAGTGCGAGCTGGCAGCTTGGCGACAAGTGGTTACCCTTCGTGCGTTTCGGCGATTCGAACGGCGGTGCGGGAGTCGCGGCAGAGCAGGCGCTTAGCGGCGGTTTTCAGTACACCGTGCGCAATGATCAGAAGTGGGTGCTGGGTATAGGCTGGGCGAAACCCTCGGAAAAAACCAACGGTGCGAAACTGGATGACGAGTACGTTATAGAAACGTCTTACAATTTTCAGATCGCAAAAAACTTCGCGCTACTGCCCGATCTGCAACTGGTGATAGACCCCGCCAAGAACCCTGACAAGAGCAAGGTGTGGGTTGCTGGCTTAAGGGCAATCCTGACCTTCTAGGCGACCGCTTCAACCAGCTTGTTGCGGTACTGCCAGACATCTATCATCAACACGAGAGAAATAATTAAATTGGATGCATTCGGCTGGGGCTTTAATACGCTGCCGTATTGGTCAGGGCTGTAGCCGTTATTTGATGCACGACAATAGTTTCACGCCTGTCTGTGCCACGCTTTCCCCTCGATGGTAATTTCATCACGCTAGTAGCGTTGCTGTTAACCAGATCTGATACAGCACTTGTTGCAATTAAGGTCACTGTCCCTGCTGCCAGAAAAATTTCAGGGCTGACAAGCTGTATTCGTACATTCAGGTGTCTGTATAGGGTTGCTTCCCTGCACCGGGAATCCAGTGTGTGTCTCGGCTACAAAAGATGCCGATGTATCCTCGCACGCAATTGCTGAATCGCCAATTGCAAACTGCAATTCTGCATCAATGTCGCCGTCGCCATCGATATCTGTATAGCTAATCGAACCAGCGGGCAATGCATGACCCGGGCCAAACCGAACAGTAGAGAGATCCAGCTGGCCAGGATCGAAATCAGCAAACCCACTTCCTTCGGAACTGCCCGATAGCACCGCAACACTTACTAAATCATCCGGTCGTGCTGTATCAATATAATTATTTTCATCATATGGATTTATATCAATTGCATACCAGCCAAATAGTCGGGCGAGTGCTGCCGGAACATTTGGCATAGGGCCTATATTGCCGCTATACAGGCCTTCACTTTGCGGCGTTCCGGTCTCGAGCAACAGCATGCGCATACTATAAGAATCCAGAAGTTCATTTCCTGATTCGCGTAACGCACCTTGCACGGCTATGGCTGCACCAGCAACTATGGGCGACGCGCTTGAAGTCCCGGAAAATGAATCGGTATACATGCGACGCACATCACCTGACACAGGGTTGTACAGAGCACCATAACCTGCGGTCACAACAGACCAGTCTCCCCATGCCTGAACGTCAACGCGACTACCGTAACTGGAGAAAGAAGTCTTACTGTTCGAACCGGCTGTGCCGGCCCCCACAATAATGACGCCGGAGTCACGTATCTGTCTGTCAAACAATCCGTTACATGCTGGCTGATCGAGATCAACGTTACCATTTCCGGCCGGGGCTACAACAACAATGCCAAGGCTGTCGCATTTTCTACTACATCAAAAACTACGGGACTCCATTCTGCTGGCCCGTATTCACCGGTACCGCAAACCCAGGTCTGTATCTCAAGCAGCATAATGTCGCCGGGCTGTAGTTGCGCGGCAGCCCGGTTTATAGCTCTGCCCGGGTTGTATTTGAATTTGTCAGTTGAGGTTGGAAGACCCGTGCATTTGCGGCAGGGACAATGCCTGTAATGCCACAGCCATTATCTTTAGCGACCAGTACACTCAAAACGGCAGTTCCATGATTAGCCGGTGGATAGGGATTGAATATTGTTTCCGGATCAGTATTGATGGACTCGGGCAACAGCAGATCCTCGTGGTCGAGTACCCAGTCGTACTCAATATCAGCGAAGCTCATGCTGGTGCCATCCACCCCTGGCACACTGGCTACGATATCGACCCCTATACCCCCAGCCAGCTGCTGCTTGTATCCCTGAAGGTCAGTAAAATCGGGGGTATCCGGATTGTTGGCAGGCGGGGGTGCAGGTAAATCCTGCGGAAAAGCCGATTCCACCAGGTCGAGTGCATTTAATGCATCACATATCTGTTCCGGGTTCTGCTTGAGACCTGTCTCAAGCAGGTAGTAAAGACTTAAATCAGCTAACTGCTTGCCACTGCGCTTTTCACCTGCCGCCTTTTCGCTGGCCAGCAATCCCTCAGGGCGATCGATTAGCGGTCTGATTGCTGAACCCCTGATGTTGGCATGTGCAAATACCTGATTCACTGACTTCAGGTCATGTCCGGTCAGGCTGACCAAGTGTCCATTGCGCAACCGTACCTCACTACCTTCTGCAAACTTTATAATGATGCGTTCTGACGATTGCCACGGCTTAATAACTGTGCGGGGCGGAGGGGTACGAAAAACCCGGGGCCGTAACGAATGACCGGGTGTTGATAATGGGCTTGCTGATAACAAATCAGGGGGTGTTGATGCTGAATAAACGGCACCAGAAGCTAACGCAAGGGCAATGGTTGCAAAAAGCAGCCCCGCCCAGCTTACTAACGTAAATTGCATTTGATTCTTCTGCCCATGAACATATGCAGACATTATGTTTCATGTGGTTATAGTCAAATGGGCGCGCAGACAAGCGGTCTCGCAGCGATATAGATTTGACATAATGGTTTAAATTCAAATTATGTAATTTGAAAAGAGCCCGGGTTTCCGGCATTCGCGTCACGCTAACCCACCATAACGCGCTCTGAATATCGGTGCCTGCAAGCCGCGGTAGATTGATTGAAAGAGTAGATGGGCACAGGAGGAGGCATGGAGTTAAGCGGTTTGCTGGTAGTAATTGCATTTATCACCCCACGTGTTTGCTCATGCTCCATCCGCATCACCGCTGTTGCCCCTTCTAAGGCCTGTCTCCTACCAACTGGCGGAGAGCCGCATAAGCGTTTTAGCGGCCCGGCCATGGCTGGTCTATATTGCGTTATGGCTTAAACAGGGAGCCTTTCAATGCTTAGTTGGCGTGGTTTTGTGGTATCCGGGATCGCAGTGAGTGGTGGTCTGGTGCTGGGCTATGCAGGTTGGTAACTTTGATACCTACAGGCGCTTAATCATGCGTGATACCCCGGTAATAGAAGTGCATCTGGTTAACAGCCATCGATGTCCCGGCGGCGTGGGTGAACCGGGTGTGGCACCCGCACTGACTAACGCAATCTTTAATGCGACCGGGCAGCGCATACGAACACTACCTGTTTCCAAAGCCGCATGAAATACATCTTACTGGCAATCTGGTTGCTTACTTTCGGTGTGCTGGCAGCTGAACCTGATAGCAAAAAAAGTGCTAAAGAAAATAATCAGATTAACAGTGAGCAAAGTCATCTTGCCGATACTTGTGCAGCCGCCGCACTCACTTTCCTCGACAGCCTGGATAAGGATCAAAGGGGCCTGGCTGCCTGGCCGTTTGTGGGTGATAAACGTCGCAAGTGGACTTACTATCCCAATGTGCCGCAACTGGACGTGCGCAAGGAGGGCCTGGCTATCGAAGCCATGTCTGGCGAACAACGGATCGCAGCTCACCGGCTGATTGAATGCGGGCTTAGCAGCCAGGGATACCAGAAAGCATCGGGCGTGATGCGGCTCGATGACATACTGGGTCAAACCGATCTCTACCGGCCACGGACACCGGAAGAAGAAGCACCGGTCGGCTCCGGATACTTTTTTCTGGCCATCTTTGGTGAGCCAGGTAATTCACTGCCCTGGGGCTGGCAACTTGAGGGTCATCACCTCGGGCTTAACTTTACGGTGGTGGACGGCGAGATAGTGTTTGCGCCGGCATTTATGGGCGCTGACCCGGCGGAGGTGCCCGATGGCCCTTATGCTGGCTGGCGCCTGTTAGGCGCAGAAGTTGACAAGGCTTTGCTGCTGGTTAATTCGTTAAACAGTCAACAACGCGAACTAGCCATACTCGCCGATGAAATACCGGAACGGGTGATTACGGGTCCTGGTCGTGCTGATGCATTAAAAGAATACTCAGGGCTGCCCGCATCCGAGCTATCCCAGGAGCAACTGTATCTGCTACAGGAACTAATCCGCGAATACGTGCTTAACTCTGCTGCGGTAATCTCGACAGAGCATATGACAGCCATCTTGAAGGGTATGCCGGATGAGACCTGGTTCGCATGGATGGGGCCTACTACGCCGGGCAGTGGTATTTACTACCGCATCCACAGCCCCACATTGCTGATCGAATTTGTAACGGCCCGCAACCGTCAGTCGCCCACGCGTGAGCCAAACCCTAATCACGTCCATACGATGTTTCGCTATCCTGGCAATGATTTGGTGATGACTTGTTGCGGCGTCATTATGAAACCAGCCCGGATCATCAGCATGAATAATGCTTACTTGCCGTTATTAGTATGTTTTGTGCTCAGTAGTGGGATTATTTCGGCAGGTGCATCAGTCGGGGCAGATGATTCTGCCATCAATGCGCTGGTAGCCAGCGGCGATTATGATCGGGAACTCTGTACCACCGCGCAGCAAATAATTCTGAATGCTGACCCGGATGACTACGTTACGGTAACACTCAGGGCTGATGGGGACGCTTTCCTGAACGAACAGATGGATACAGACCATGAGTCTGCTGTGGTGACTGTGGCCACCCTGATCGAAACTGCGAAAGTGGGCCGCAAAAAACTTGCAGTGAACGCGGCCTGTAAACTGGTTAACCAGGACCGGGTTAATGATGTACTAAAGCTTAACCTGCCCTCACCTCCGGGTACCTGCCGTGATGTAAACCTGCTGACGTACAAATTGGCACTGGCCAGGCTGAATGAATCCCAGCGTCAGCACTACCTGAGTGATGGTATACCTTTGCATTTTGTTGCAGATTACAAAGCCGCTGCCGGAGGTGAATGGTTGCCATCGGTAGTCAGTGATTATATTAAACCCGTCAATGACAGAGAACAGTTGGCATATCTTTCTGTGCAGGCGCCTTCGGTCCAGGTGCCCTGGCCGAAGGAAGGTGATGGTGCCTGGTATCAGGGCACTCATCACTGCAAAGTAATCACCCTGGCGGCCATGACTCGCTGGATGAAGCAGGGTGCATTCGATGGTTCAACAGAGCTGTTTCCGCGGCCAAGGCCAAAGTGTATAGAGCCGGACTCCCGTACCTCTGTTGTTGGCAGTTGCCTTTTGTATTTTGGCCCCGCAGGTGCCCAGTTTTGTCAGGACTACAGCGGCAGTGGCTGGACTGCAGCAAGGGCGCGCGAGGATTGTGCGATCAGGCATCCGACACTGGCGGCATGGAATGAGGGTTCAGATAAATACAGCGGACCCGGTGGTATCTTCAGCACCACCAGTTGTGCCAAACGGGGTGTAGTTGAGGAGGCTGGTAGCCAGCCTGTCAACCAGTCTGACGCCGACTACCGGGGCACCTGCGTATTCAGGTGTAACACAGCGGATGAAGCACTATGGCATCAGTTAACGCCGATGGCAGGCGACCCGGATGGTCAAATGCTTGAGCGCACCTGTGATCTGTTTCTGCAACTCGACTGGTAATTTTTTGCAGGCGTATACTTACTTATCTGATAGAGAAGCTTATTCATCATGTATATCAATTTCTGGTATCCGGCGACCCTGAGTACTGAACTCGGTGATCAGCCACAAAAGATTCGCATGCTTGGGCTGGATTTTGTGGTCTACCGGGATGCAGGTGGCAGTCCGCATTGCCTGTCAGATACCTGTACCCATCGCGGCGGATCGCTGTCTGGGGGTAAGGTTCGGGGGGATTGTATCCAATGCCCCTACCACGGTTGGGAATTTAATGGCCAGGGTGAAGTTAAACGCGTACCTTCGCTTGGGCCGAACCCGCATATCCCTGGACGTACCCATATCGATGCCTATCCAGTGTGCGAAAAGTATGGCCTGATATTTATATTCCTGGGTGATCTGCCGGCAGATGAACGACCGCCCATGATGGAGATTCCGGAATTTGATTCGCCGGAATGGCAACCGACCTGGTTGAATTTTCAGGCACCCATTAACTACGAGCGCTCAATCGAAAATGGTTTAGATCCTGCGCACAATGAATTTGTTCATCCGACGCACGGGTTTTCCGGAGAAAATACCGAGTACAAGGTTAATGATCTGCGCTGGGTTGGCAATGGCACCTGGGGGCCAGGGTTTTTTCACCGTTTCAAATCGCCTGAATCGCAAGACAAAGAATGGGCTGAGGTAAAAAAGGCCAGTGATTCACGCGAGGCGGGTAGCGGCACGATTGGCCCCAGTCATATGTGGACCTATATACGTTATGGCGAGGGCCGGGCCATGCATCAGTATCTGTATGAGTGCCCGGTTGATGCGACCCATACCAATATATATTTGATCAATATGCGCAATACTTTTATCGAACCGGAAATGGATGAAAAATTTAATGCACGTAACTGGGCCGTTATCAGCCAGGACCTGACGGTGCTTAAGGATTTACGCCCGCGATTGACACCTGCTACCAACACAAAGGAATTTATGCTGCCAGCGGACCAGCCTATTTTACGTTACAGGGAAAAACTTAAAGAGTGGGAGGCACTTGGCTGGCGTATAGATATTGATTCGATCGCCAGGGCGAAGAACCGTGTTGCCTATGCGATACCCTCGCCGGAGCGGCGTAAAATTAAAGGCTGGGTGATTGACCCTGTGCCGCTAATTAAACCAGCGGATGTTAATGAAGGCAGTGTATCTGCCAGGCGTGAGGCAGGCTGACACTTCAGACCTTGATATTGCGGTCCCTCGCGATGGAAATATCCGGGTGCCAGGTTGATTCAGCGCCAGGCCCCCGACGGGCGATTGAGGCATCGATCAGGTAAGGCCGACCTTCACGTGTTGCAGCCATTGCGCGCTTCATAACCTTTTGTATATCATTTGGTTTTTCAAGTTTGGCACCATCGATATCAAAGCCTTTGGCAATACTGATGTAGTTAATATCAGGATTGCCAAGGTAGCAGGACATATCTTTCCAGGCGTCCTTATTCTCGCGTGCCAGCTGCGAGTTCATTCGAATCCGGCCACGCTCACCGTCATAGCTGTGGTTATTAAATACAACCATGATCACGGGTATCTCGTAGCGCGCCGCCGTCCAAAGAGCTTCAATCTGGCCGAACAGCATCGCACCGTCACCTACCATAGCGACGACCTGTCTGTCCGGCTGTGCAATTTTTACGCCAAGTGCTGCCCCGATTCCCCAACCCAGTGCATAGCCGGTGGTTGGGCCAATCAGCTGTTTCTTGCCAGGGGCAAAGTTCATCCAGTTTTGTGGTGCCCGGTCGCCGGTTTCGACAACAATTATCGCATTCTCTTCCAGTACCTGGTCCATTTCGTAGCACAACCGCTCGCTTGCGATCGGGCTGCTGTTCCAGAATTTTTCTGCACGCTTACGTGCCCGTGTCTTTGCTGCCGCATACTTGTTCGCAGCTTGTTCCAGCCGCGGTGCCCGGATTGCCTCAAGTTGAGCCGCTGTAGCACTGGCTTTTAATGTTGCCAGCAGTGCACTGACGGTTTCACCCATGCCCGCTGCGATAGCGACATCGGTTGGAAAGCGATTGGCAATCGTCTCGTACTCAACCCTGGCGTCGATTACCCGAGTCGCATCTTTGACCGGTGCGGTCATGATTGATTCGTCAGGCATCAGTGCACCCAGGTTCAGAAATACATCAGCCCGTCGTATACCCGCCGGGAGGCCCATGCCTGCAAATCCCTGAAAGAGAGGGTGCGCAAAGGGAAAGTCACCATAAACGCTAAAGCCTTGTGTGACAGGTATACCCAGTAACTCTGCCAATTCCAGCACTTCCGCGTTGGCCCCGGCCCGGGTCACTTCGGGCCCCACATTTATTATTGGCCGTTCGGCCTCAAGCAATAGCTTTGCAGCTTGGTCTATCAATTCTTCCTTCGGCTGCATTTCCACCGCAACCTGAAAATGTTCACGGGGATAAATGGTCTGGGTAACCGCCTCACTGCTTAGTACATCACGTGGCATTCTCACGTAGGTGGGGCCGCCTGGTTGTGTGCCCGCTACCTTTAGTGCCCGGCGGGTCATCTCGCTGATGCGATCCGGGTGACGGACTTCCCACTGCCACTTGGTGAATGAATCGGTCAACTTCAGCCAGCTTTCTACCTGCTGAAAGCCATCGCGCCCGGTCACACCCGTTTCTTGCCCATCTGAAAATATCAATAGGGATGAACGATCTTTCCATGCGTTATAAAGATTGCATAGCGTGTTGGGCATACCAATACCGGGCATAAACAATGCCGCAGTTGTGCCGCTGGCCAGTTCATAACCGTGAGCCATAGCAATTGCCTGCCCTTCCTGCAGGGCAATGATCAGCTTTAATTCAGAACGCTGACCAACAGCGTCATAGAAGCTTGCCTGGCCAGTCGAGTTGGTATCAAAAACGTACTCGATGTCGGCCGCTATGAGGCATTCCGCTACAACCTCACCACCGTTGCCGGTAAATTCGTAGGCAGCCATAGCTTCCGGGTCGGCAGCTATAGCTACTGACTGCAATACTGATTGAGCCGCTGCTGTGCTGAAACCCAGGGCTGCCATCGCTTTGCCAAAATCACGCCGTGACAGTTCCTGATCGAGTAGTTGCTTTACAAGCTCTCTCATGGTGCCAGTTCCCCTCATTAGATTTTAAGTATTTGGTTGTTACATCAATCGCTGACAGGCAGTGAAAGATCTTCAATGGGTAGCGTCATCAGGACACCGGTCATATGTGCAGCTAAACCAACCTGCTTAATAAACAAGTTTTTATCGAAGGTTTCGATGCCTGCACGAGTAGACCAGTAGGCACTCATGTTCGTGCTGATGCCATAGCCCGGATAGTTCTTTTTAACAGCAACGTCACTCATGCCGGACCAGTTGCCCTGCCCACCTCGTGGTGGTGACTGGACCATGGCACGAGGTACGTTAAACGCTTTAATGCCCTCAATGGCACCACTGATCAGCAAGTCATTATCCTGTGCGAATACTATGGTTGTTTCCGGTAAACCAGATTGTACGAACTGCTCGTCACGTTCAACGTATTCGCGTTGACCCAGGTGTTCTACGCCGATGGTTGCAACTATGCGCTCAACAATATCAGGATGCATGGCATACCAGTCATCCATGTGTCGGTGTGGTGTGAAATGCTGTGAATCCAGCATAATGACCAATGTCCGTGGCCTGTCTGTCTGCGGAATATTGGCAAAATATTGCACGATAGACATGAGTGCAAACCCACCGTTGTCCTGAGTCAGGTTGGGGCCATCGGCATGCGTAATAAGAAAGATATATTCATCATTGTCCTGGCCGTAATCACGGCCCGGCAGAAAGCCGGTATAGAAATAGCCTTCAACTTCTTCACGCCTGGCGAGTAACCGCAAGGTTGCCTCTTTACCATCAGCAGCTGCCTGGAGAACTTTCTGGCCGGCAAGCCTGTCGAGATACAGACCAGGGACACCCGTAGTGCCGGGTTTAAGCAATGGAAAGGTATACAGCCCGGCAGCCCGTTCCGGGCCCATGCTGAATATAACCAGTGCTCCCGCAGCACCGCTGTCTTTGATAATGGAATTGAAGCGACCGAAGCGTGTTACGTAGTTGCTCTGGAACCACTGGTTTGCTGCAAGCAGACGATTACTGTTCAGCGTGTCCGGGTCGGTCGCAAACTCGTAGCCGGCATCCTGAAATATGGCAGGAAATGGTTCTTCCAGGGCGGGCACCTGAAATACTACAATTTTTCCGGCCAGCGAATCCGGCGGGGCTTTTTTATCATAGATAATTAACGGCGCGGTTACACCATCACTGTCCGTAGACCCTGAATAGGCCCAGTAAGATGCAACCGGAATTTGCTGATCATCTATCATCAGCGACCATTGATTAGCGGAGGGATCATCCGCGGTATACCAGCGCAAATAGTTGAAACGATCCTTAATTACGTCTACAACTCCCGCATCATGCATACCCTCTTCAACAATCGTCATAAAATCCTGCCATGACGGGCTGCCGGTAAAAGTATGGATGCCAGCTGCTTTACGCTCGTGCCATGCCTGTACTTGTGCCGGCTTTGGCAGCAACCCGGGATCAATAGCAGTTATTCGACCATCTGCCGCAGCGCTGCCACACACGCCAATACTGACCAACAGCAATACCAGTAACTGCCAACTTTCTGACCCCATAAATCCCCGCATTATCAGGTTCCCGGTAATACTTAGTGTTTGAATTATTCCAGTCGGTTGAGTAGCTCAAACGGAGCTGGATTGAGCCACCATACGGTGTGCATCAGCCATGCTCAACGGAATTTGCTCCAGCCTGCATTCTGCGGACAGGCCCGGACAGGGCTATCGAGCCGGTCTTTAAGCCTGCTATGCTGATTACATACTGGTAAGGCGCAGGATAATGATAATGAGACCTAAGCTCAGCCCCGTGGCATCCTTGATCAGCGCAATTCTCGCGCTGCTCCTCAGTCTGCAGGCAACAGCTGAATTGGATGGTCCGCCAGAAGGGCGTCAGCAACTCGTGGACGCACTTGATGCGGCCTGGGTACGTGCACTGGATGAAGGTCAGGTACGTGAGATTATCAATCGGCATGATGCCAGCGATCTCATCATCAATATTGCCGATTGTTTGCCTGATCCGGAGGTTACCCGGTTTCCCGAAAACCCGGTTGGGTACACTCAAACGGATTCTTGATGAAGAACGTATCAAGGTGGGTTACTCCAATACCGGCATCCTTGATGAAGGCTCAACAGCGATTCATTTCACCGAGATCGGTAATGATCTGATTAATGCATTACTTGCACGTATAGCTGAACACTACGGTAGTGGCCCGATTGAAGTAGTGACGGTGAGTATTCCGCCACCATTTCTCAATACTTCATATATCGATTCAGGCAAAGCCGATATGCTGGGTCTGGTAAATGCTCTGGGTGGTTCCACCAAAGATGACAAACGGCGGCGCAAGGCGCGGCGCTATACCTGCACGATGACAGCAACCCCGCAGTTTGTGTGGATGCTTAAGGATGGTGGGCCTGACTGGAAAAATATTGATGATGCCCTGAATGCACGTGATGTGCATTTTTGTGCCGGGCCGTTATCAAATGAGTTAACGAAGACCTTCTTTGACCAGCCAGGTCAATCGACTAAAACAGAGTTTGTTGCCGATCTGGCTACCTGCCTGCCCAAACTGGTGAAGGGTGAAGCCGCTGCCATGATCAGTCCGTTGCCACATGAGCGCTATTTCCCAAAATATATTGATACCGATGGTGATGGCAAAGCTGAAACAGCAACAGCTGGTTTGTTTCGATCATTTAATACGATGATTGTTGCTGGCACACCGCTTTGGGTAGCGGTGGATTAAAAATGAATCACAACAACTTGCCTGTAACTGTACAGTGCTGGCAGTCACAGCTTGTTTGCGTGATCATTGTCATTTTCGGAGTTACAGTAACAGCGGTTGCGCATGAGGAAGATGACGCAGCCAAACAAGCCGCTGCAATGGCTCCCACTCATTACCCGCCCTTTGCTAAAGAACAGGAAGGGCTGCGGCTTTTTCACGTCAGTCTGATCGTGGAAGATCTAGACAGGTCCGTAGAGTTTTACCGTGACCAACTGGGGTTTCGTGTCGTGCGTTTCCAGGAAATGGGTGGCTTTCAACGAGTCGCTTTTATGTCGAGCGGTGATGGGGAACCCCTGATTGAGCTCAAACAAATGCTAAAAGACATCACGGGCATGCCGACTGAAGGGTTTTCCCACATCGGTGTATTTGTTGAAGATGTTGATGCTGTTTATGAAAAAACCACCAAAGCCGGCGTTACGTGGGCACGCAAGCCGCGCATGCCGGGTCCGGGGGCACCGTATATGGGATACATCGTTGACCCCGATGGCTATGAAATTGAGGTGATGCAGAACCCGGCGGGGGACTGCACAACGTGTCATCGTCGCCCGCACGTCGACTGATTCAGTCTGTCCCGGCATCCTCTACGCTACCGGGTGAGCGGAGTCGCACCAGAATCGCGAGTAGCACGATAACCACATTAGCAGCACCCACGAGTACAAATGGGCCTGATCGCATCCAGCTGTCAAATAACCAGCCACCTATCCCCTGTCGCCAGCATGATGCCGGCTGCGCCGCACAAACCAAAAGTTCCCAGCACGGAACCACGTTCTTTAAGCGGTGCTTCCTGCCCAATCAGCGCCTGAGCTGCGGTAAAACAACTGATCTGTCCGATGCCAAGCAGCCAGAATAGCGGGCGCACGGCGGGGTCGAGCGGGTTATCTATAAAGCCCATCGCCAGATAACCAATCGCAGCCAGGCTTGACCCTATTGCAACCGCAGTAGTACGGTTGCAACGGTCAATGATCAACCCCATGCAATAAGACCAGAACAGTGCCGCTAAATTTGCCATTACAAATAATAGTGTGCCGCTGCGAACTGCGTCCGCCGCATCCATACCCTGATCTAAGCCTGCAAGGGTGCCCCACAACACGGTGAAACTGCCCAGAATGACCATGTCACTGCGACCTACAAATGCCGACCCGTAGGCGAGCGCAACACGTGGATTACGTGCATGCCTGAAGCCGCTGCGTATCAATACTGATAAGGGCGGGCGGTCTGCTTTGGCTGCCGGTGTTCCGCCTTTCAGGCCTAAACGCAAAATGATACAGCTTAAAGTCACGCATGCGGCCGCCAGCCAGAAGGTATACTTGCCAGCTGTCACGCCATCGAAGCCTTGCGCTATTAATATAGATGGCATACGCCGGAATACATCGGCAACGAAGAGTGTGCCAAGCACGATTAGCACACCGGAGATGCCCAGCATCTTGCCGCGGGAATTTTCCTGCGGGTAATCCTGGGTGATAGTGCCGAGCATGCCGGTAGCACCCGCCACGCCGACCGCAAAAATACACCGGTAGATAACCAGTTCTTCGGTCGTCGTTGCGAGAGGGTAAACAATATATCCAAAAGACATGATCAGTAAACCGCCGATCATCACTGTACGGCGCCCGATGCGGTCGGACAGAATGCCCGCCAGCGGCATAAAAATCAGCAAAATAATCTCGTTAACTACCAGCAATAAACCGGTAACTGAACCCTGCTCTTCTTTGGCAATACCGAGATTTTCATTCAGCACATAAGTATTGCCAATATTGATAAAGATCATGAAGCCAATCGTGATGAATGAGGCGAACATGAATGCCGCCAAATTGATGCGGCTGATACCTGGTGCGAGCTGGAGTGGGCCCCAGCGCAGGCCGTTTGTGGAATTCATCACGATTAAATTATCCTTGGATCAATATTGTGAGAGTTACGCAGTACTGGAGTAATGTACATTTGAAGTTAAAGTTCGGCGTAGCCAGCGCAACGTCATATCCTGTCTGTATATTTCGGTCCCTTAGCGGCTCGGCTGAAAATGCACTAATGGAGATGGGTACTTCCTGCAGGTTCTCGGTCCGTTTGCGAGCCGTTACCACAATTTCTTCCAGCCCCTTAACTGTTTGTATCGTGCCTGCGTGTGTTTCCAATTCCTCGGGATGTTGAGGTGTCGATGATTTTGAGGGCGCGTCATTTTCTGACTCAACAGATTGACCGAGTGCCGAAGCGGGTAGCGATAAAACGGCTACAACTGCAAGGACGGCAGTCCGCAGACAATAAATTTGGCGAAATCTGTTTGTACGCGCTGTCAACTTTCTCCCCAGAAATGATCAGGTGCGGCAGGCATTCCCTTGCTCTACCCCTTTTTTCAGATTACCACTGTGTTCGTGGTAATACCCTTTGTCAGCTGCATCAGGAATCTGCTTGTCCGCAGAGTGCCCTGACATCAAGTCGGCAGTTACCCCAAAAGTGGCCTGTAAATCAGTCGAATACTCCGAAAACACTTTCGCCAACAGTTTTTCCATCCGCACGTGCCTTGTCGATAAGTTTCTTGGCGTATGTCCAGTGATTCTCCTGGTAACCTTCGCCCCACTCCGTTGGTGCGTAGGGATGCTCCAAAAACTGCGGATGATGTTTTTCGGCATAAGCACGAATCTTCGGATCAATGTCATCAATACCATTTTCGGTAGTAAAAGCCTGGCTGTGATACACGACTACACCTGGACGATTACCCATTTCAAAAAATGGTTCCCACATCGAAATACGTCCCCAGGCTGTGTGTGCCGGCACACGTGTATTCTCGGGGTCATTAAGTGCTTTTATGCTGCCGTTAATCGCCCAGAGCTCGCCCGTCTGGTAAACATCCTGCTGTGAGTGCAGTGGGTATTCCTTGCGCGTCAGTGGGTTGTTACCGGGGACAGGTGGCCGGAAAACATCAATTTGAAATACAAGATTGTCGCCGTTCACCATATAGGGATAGGGTGGTGCGAACGGGCCTTTCTCCAGCGGGTAGAACCGCTGAACCGGATCATTGATGACATGTACCACCCGCACTGTCATGCCAGTCACCGGGTTTTTCCAGGTATCCAGTACTTCACCTGTTTCCGGGTCGGTGTACAGCAGTGCTTCGCGATGGTAGAAACGCCAGCCCTTTTCTTCTTCATTGTACTCAAGGCGACTGGCACCAATTCCATACGTATGGAAGGCTACGTAATTATTTTCACCGGGTATCCAGAGCCATGCTTTACCCGGGAAAATACTGATGACCGGCTCACCCGAAAGATCAGCCTGTAATTTCAGCAATGCAACCTGATTGTCCAGTGGTTTACTGAGGTCCAGCGGGCCGGGGTTAAAACCGGGCGGTAAGGGATCCAGATACTTTGCCATTTTTTTTCTCCTGCTATTTTTTTCCAGACTGGTTGCTGCACTGCTGGTTGCACCGGTGACTGCGGACCACAGGCCTAAACGAAGGCCCCAGCCGAATAACCGACGTCTCGATAAATGTTTTCCCAGCAAGCGTTGTAACCTGTCCACCATATAGAAATTATTGGTCTGCTTTGTTCGAGAGTCTAGCTTCCGGTTGCTGCCGGTGCAGCCAGATATGCATGTATGGCTGCAATTTCATCTGCTTCAAAAAATCCGGCAAAGTCAGGCATTTCTTCGGTGATGCCTTCAAGCCTGTCAGTCAGTGCTGCAAGGTCATCCGTGTAATCGTCCAGCCCGCTCTTGTCAGCCCCGTGGCAATTTACGCAAAACTCGCTGTAGAGCGCCTCACCTGTTGCCAGCTGTGATTCATTTGCATGAATGGCAGGAGTCAGTACGAACGGCATGATTGTCAGTAGCCCCAATGATAGGCTCAACCGGCTGCTTTTTGCTGCTGCTGTCATGTGCGGGTCCTGTTCCGGAGTAAGGGGCACGCTATATCTCCCGGGTGCGCATTGCTGCGATGGAAATATCAGGATGCCATTCGAGTTCGCCGCCCGCACCCCAGCGTTCGGTATGTACATCGAGTAAATACGGACTGCCTGCAGCGGTCGCCGCAAGGCCCCGCTGAATGGCCGTCTGCAACTCGGCAGGCTTGTCCACAACCTCACCGGCTATGCCATGTGCCTCAGCCAGCAGTGTAAATGCCACATCCGGATCGCCCAGATAGGTCAGCATGTCTTGCTTGAGTTCTGCCTGGGCCCCGCCACGTAACCAGCCAAAAGCACGATTCATGTTATAGGCCCGGTTATTAAAAATCACGATGAGTACAGGCGCCCGGTAACGGGCCATACTCCATAGATTATTCTGAAACATGAAAGCGCCGTCTCCGGATAGCGCGATGACCTGCCTGTCTGGTTGGGCAAGCTTTGCCCCTGTTGCAACACCCGTGGCCCAGCCCAGCACCTCACCAGGTTGTGGGCCGATCTGCATCTTGGCATTAGGGCCGAAATCAAACCATTCTGGGACACCGTACAGGGACTCGGATACGACGATAGCATCATCTTCCAGTGCATCATTCAGTTCCGTGCTCAACCGGGCGTTGGTGATGGGTGCCTGATCCCAGCGGCGTTCTGCACGCTTACGCATGCGTGCGCGCTGCTGCTCAACGTAGTCCACAACCGGTTGGTAATGCGTATCACGTATGCTACGAATTTGTCGTTTGGAAAGCTGATTTTTCACTGCCGCTGTTAACGCAAGAATGGCTTCGCCTGCATCGGCCATGACAGCCAGGTCGGTGGGTTGCGACATGGCCAGTAAATCAGAGTCCATGGAGATATGCACAATCGCAGCACCTTCCGGCAGTGGTCCGGTGACTATATAGTGTCCCTCATCAGGCATTTGTGCCCCGATAACGATCACCAGGTCCACGCCGCGTGTATAGCCGAGGTAGCGGGAGTAGAGGCCCATGGAGAGTGGATGCCGGCTGGGGAAATCAGCAAACAGGCTGAGCCCCTGTGCCACCGGCACACCCAGAAGTTCGGCCAGATTAATGAGATCCTGCTGAGCCCCGGACTTGGTCACTTCCAGGCCAGCAATAATCAGTGGTTTCTCGGCACCTGTCAGCATGGTGGCCACTTTCCCTATGACTTCTGCGTCGGGTTCCACCCTGCCTGTCACGCGATACATGTCCTGTGGCAGGATCGTGGCCGTCCCTTCGGTGACAAATAAATCGTCAGTCATGCCCAGGAAAGTGGGGCCGCCCAATGGCGCGTGTGAAACCTTAATTGCGCGGCGAGTAAATTCCGGTACGCGTTCTACCTGTTCCATCTTGTATTGCCACTTCATGAACGAGTCCATGACGTCGCCCCACTCGACCAGTTCTATATTACCGCGGCGATTAGAATACACATTGCTTTCGCGAACAGTAAGTACCAGCAGCGATGATCGATGTGCCATTGCATTCAATATATTGCCGGCAGCATTGGGTAACCCTGGTCTGGGAATTATAACCACACCCAGTTCACCGCCTGATGCGATGTGATAGCCCTCGGCCATGGCCACACACTGACCTTCATTAGTGGCCAGAAAGTTTTTGAATTCGGGCCGGGTCACAAATGCATCAAAGAAACGGTTGATGCCAGCGCCACAACCATGAAAAAAATATTGGACATTGGCATCGCGCAGTGACTCTGCCAGCAAATCAGCGCCGTTCCCTGTCACTGTTCGCCCGTGACCCGATGCTTTGCTGTCTGTCTCGGCCGCATCGGCTACACCACTTATCAGGGTGCTGACAGAAGCTGCCGACGCGCCGAGCAAGGCCAGTTCCTGTACAAACTCCCGCCGGGAAATCTGGCCATCAAGCAACTG
>PVMK01128611.1_pt1 | contig 17838 bp, 26 predicted proteins | sample 1853481 | NCBI WGS metagenome assembly PVMK01 (sample SAMN08533507, study PRJNA380276) | Marine sediment metagenome, whole genome shotgun sequencing project. | reverse complement strand
TTTCTGGCATTACAAAGAAAACTGCAGAAATGAAAACACCATAACCAACTAGTGCTAGAATTTTTTTCTTGTTTTTGAATTTCTTGGATAACTTGTAAAAGCCAACTGCACCAAATCCAGAGATTGCAATAAAGGATAGATATAAGATTGCTCTCAACACTACAGTTTCACCATCACCCACAGTTGGAGGGTTTGCAGGGTATTTGAGAAATGGATTTAGGATAATGTCGTTCCTTGGAGTCAGTTCTTTTTGGGTTTCAATAGGTGTGATTCTTGGATTCTTTTGGAATCGTCTTAGTCCTCATAAAGAAACTGCGCAATCTTACAACTAGTTCTGATTCTCTAGAATGAGAATAATAACACGTCGTTTAAATATACATTGATATTTTTGATATTTACATGTCAAGACGATTGACTTTACCACAATTAAAAAAATATGATATCACTCAAAAGTAATAGAGGCACTTGCTGATACTGAATCTCGTGCAATTCTGTTTTCTGTTATTAAAAAAGGAGATACTGCAGCAGAACTTTCAGATAAACTCAAAATCCCACTTAGCTCTGTGTATAAAAAATTAGCAGACTTGGAGGAACTTACACTAATCAAAGTTGAAAAATGGATGCTGTCTGATAAAGGCAGAAAATTCAAAGTTTATCGTAGCAGAATTAGCAAGGCTGACATCTCCATTAGAAAACCTGAACCAACATTAACATTGGTTCCTAATTGAGTGATTTTAATGTCAAAGCCAAACATTATTCAATTATCTGAATTTGATATTACTCAAAAAATTATTGAATCACTTAGTAATGTCTGTACCCGAGCAGTATTGTTTTCAATCGTAAAAGAATCAAAAGATGCCAACGAGATTGCAGACGAATTAAAAATTTCACTTTCTACTGTTTACAAAACACTGTGTACTCTAGAAGATCTTGCACTTATAGAGATTGAGCAGTATGTTATTTCATCAGAAGGCAAAAAAATCAAGCAGTATCGTAGCAGAATTGGTAAAGTGGAAATCACTTTAGAGAATTCCGAGCCTAGTTTGAATCTGTACCCAAATACAGAAAATACTAAATCAAATCCTTAATTTTTTGTATTAAAAAAAATAATTACGAGTATTTGCAATTTCCATTTTTGAGATATTTGAGATCATCTTATATGGAAAAACTCCGTGTTCATTTATGAAAATAAGATGGATAAATGTAGTGAAAAACATACACCGGCATACAAAATTACTTACAGAGGAGCAAAGAGCACTACTTACAAACCTGAGTGGTTAGTCTGTGAGTGGTGTCATGAGAAAAGAATTTTTGGAACTCTTGATGATATTGTTTCTTTAGAAAAACTCAATTAGAAATCTAATTTTACAGCACGTTCTCATTCTAGAGAGTTAGAACGAGAATTTAGAATCAAAATTCGGTTTAAATAACTTAGCTTATCCTAAGATTTTTAGTATATCATGAAACGACAAACAACTTTGGCATTAGTTGCTATAATTGTAGCAATTGGTGTTGCAACCATTCCATTAACTCAGAATGCTCAAGCAGAAAACTTGATTCCGTCATGGATTAAGAATAATGCCGGATTTTGGGCTGATGGAGATATTGATGATGCAACTTTTCTAAACGGAATTGAATTCCTAATTGAAAATGAAATCATTAACGTTTCATCTGAATCAATTGATGTTGATACCATCACTATTGGATTTATTCCAGTTGAAAAGGCTGATGAACTAACTCCAAAAGCTCAAGCACTAGAAAATTTCCTTGAGAATGAAATGGGTATTGATGTTGAAAGTAGTAGTTCCAACAAGTTATGAAATTATTATTGAAGGAATGCGATTTGGTCACATTGATGCTGCCTTTATGGATACTGGACCTGCATGGATTACCCATCAAAGAACAGGTGCAGAAGCTGTATTGGCAGAACTTGTGAATGGAAAAGTAAACTATCAAGCAACAGTATGGACTTTGGCTGACAACGATTCTATTAACTCATTAGAAGACACTGTTGGCAAAAAGAGTGGCATTTACCAGCATTACTGGCTCATCAGGTTTTGTAAGACCTATGGGAACTTTGGTAGCTGAAGGTCATGTGACTATTGAAGGCGATGATATTATTGCTCTAAATTCTGCATTAGCAAATAGCTTTGAAAGTTATACTTTTGCGGGAGGATACAAGGCAGCCTTACAATTACTACTTGAAGGCAGAATGTAGATGTCGCATTTGGTTCAGATATTGCTCCTCAAAAATATCTTGAATTAGAAGATCAAGTAAAATTACGTCCAGTTACAACTATTGGACCTGTCCCATCACACGTGTTTATGGTAAGTGCTGATATGTCAGAATCTACCAAAGATGCACTTGTCGATGCACTTGTTGAACTCAATTATGATGAAAACAATTCTATTTTAACGGATTTGTATGGTGCTGAAGCACTTGTTCCAACAACCACTACTATGCATATTGGTGAATTTGGAACCTATATTGATTCTTTGACAGGACTTGATCAGTTGATTCTTGATAAACACAACAAGAGCAAATAAAAACTGGAATTTTGTAAATGAAACAAATTCAGATGACCAAAAACCCTTCTTTTTCATTAATTTCAACAAAGAAAATTATACAGATGAGTGATGTTTGGACATCTTATGATTCTAAAAACTTTGCATTAGAGGGAATCAATCTGTCAATTGATAGGGGAACAAATTATGCAATTATAGGACAATCTGGTTCTGGAAAATCTACTTTACTCAAACTAATGAATGGAATGATGATTCCAAGCAAAGGAACAATCAAAATTGATTATGTTTCTCCAAACATGAATGAAAAAAAATTCAAAAACATGATGCACACAATTGGTTACATTCCTCAAAGTCTTGGACTAGTAAAAAATATCACAGTTCTTGAAAACACTCTTCTTGGTGCATTGCCTAGACTCAACAAAATTCAATCATTGCTTAAGAGATTTCCAGATCATGAGATTCAAGAAGCTAAAAGAATTCTAAAACAAGTTGGATTATCTGGAAAAGAAAATAGAAAAGCCTACATGCTAAGTGGTGGTGAAAAAAGAAGAGTAGCTATTGCCCGAGCACTAATGCAAAAACCTACAATATTGTTGGCAGATGAAATTGTTTCAGAATTAGATTATGTGACTGCTCATGAAATAATGGATTTGGTAGCTGATGCTCAAAAACAAATGAATCTAACTGCAATTATGGTTCACCATGACATGCAACTAGCCTTAGAGTATGCCAATAGAGTTGCAGTCATCAAAGAAGGACAAAAAAGTCCTAGAAATTGGGGTTGAAGGCGATTCTATAGTTGATTTTCAAACAGGTGATATGACGACTGATGAGATTATGGAGATGTATGCTGATGACTCCCAAAAATAATATTGTAATTGGAATAATCATTGGGCTAATCGTAGTTGCATCTTACAATGTTGATGCCAATCCTATTGAGTTTGTTGAAGGGTTACCAAATCTTGCAATTGTTGTTGAAGAAATGCTTCTTGTTGAACCAAAGTATATTCCAACTGCTCTTTGGGCAATGCTTGAAACAATTCAAATGGCATTTATTGGAACAATGGTTGGTTTTGCAATTGCATTACCACTAAGTATGCTTGCTGCAAGAAATCTTAACAGCAAATATGTTTATGCACCTGTTCGAGCATTATTGGCAGCTATTCGTACATTCCCATCAATTTTGTGGGCAATTTTATTTGTAATTATGGTTGGGCTTGGGTCCTTTTGCAGGAGTTTTGGCAATTATTATGTATACGATTGGTTTTGTTGCAAAATTACAATACGAAGCAATTGAAACAATTGATTCTGATCCTATGGATGCCGTTAGTTCTATTGGTGTTTCAAAATGGCAATTGATTCGCTATGTTGTGATTCCTGAATCAGCTTCACATCTTCTTAGCCAACTGCTTTACATGTTTGATTATAATATTCGTCAAACCAGTATCCTTGGATTAGTTGGTGCAGGAGGAATTGGATTTTACATTATTAATTATATCAAATTCTTTGAATATGGAAAAGCTGCAGTCTTCATGTTAGTAGTGTTGATTACAGTTTTGATAATTGATTGGATTAGCGTCAAAATACGAGACAAGTATATCATTAAATCTCAACATGGAATGGAAGTTCCTACAAAATAGATTTCTTGTACTGATTAAGTTGTAACTTTGTCTAGTTGATTGGATTCCATGGCTGTTTTAATCTCTCTTGCTATTCTTCTACCCATACTCATAGGCTCATTAAACAAGAGTGAATAGTATGGAGAGCCATCCATGTAGATATTTGTCCCTGCAACAATTCTTGCTGAGAATTCAAATGATGTGAATTTTGCATTCTCATCATAAACTCCTTCAATACAAAATGGTCCGTTCATTCCTGGTGCTACCATTTTTTTAGATGCTGCAACAAAGTTTTCTCCCATGTTGTATACTTCCTCTAAAAGTGATTCTCTTAAAACCAGAGGACTATTCCCAATCACATTAAATGATGGAACCTTGTTTGATTTTAGTTGCTGCTCTGATGGAATTCTAGCTAATCCTTCAATATCTGATTCATGTCTTTGATCAACTCCAAAGAATTCCAATTCTTCTTTTAGTGGAGAGTAAAAGAATTGTAAATAAGCTAAAACCCCTGCTGCATATTCTTGAATGTAAAGTGTTTCGTCTTTTGAAATAACTCCTTGTGAAATCAATTGATTTCTTTTTGTATTGTAATCATCTTCGTTTGCTGCCATAAAAGTATCCTTTTCCACCAGCAGCTCCCTGTCTTTTTACAATTACCAAACTGTTGATGTCTTTAGGATCAGATACTGGATTTGGAATGGGGAGATTTGCTTCTCTCATTAGTTTTTCTTTCATCTCTCTGTCTGATTCCCATCTTAGAATCCATTTGTTTCCAAAGACTGGAGTCTTGATTGATTCAATCTCTTCTGAACTCATTTGCGCAATTAGTGTTCCATGTGGAATGAGTACTGCATCATTTTGTTCTAGAGTTGATTGACATTTTTGATCAAGAATCTCTTTGAAGGAATCTACCATAATTAGTTCATCGATAAATGGAAATCTTTTGTAAAGTTTCTCACGTTTTTTTTCACAGACTAGAATTGTTTTCAGACCTTCATCTTTTGCACCTTTGAGAACCTGTAAAGAACAATGAGATCCTAGTGTTGCTATGGCAGTCATTGCGATATTTACAGTTGAATTTTGTACTTTATGAACTATGTGCGGTTGAAACGTACTGAAATACCTCGTCTATCAGTTCAATGCTTAATTCTGATTTGACATCTTCAGGAATCACTTTCAGCACAAAATCATACATGGTTGTATTTTTTGGAAGTTCCTCTCTTTCTTGTAATAAAGAAAAAACTGCAATCCCGTTTGAGATTATTGCTATCAACTTTTCTTTATCAGTAAGAGTCATGATATCCGTGAAAAATTACAGTAATTTAATGTAAATCTAGCAGTGAAAAATTAATACCCCATACAAATGGAGTAATGTGAATTATGATAGAAACTGAATTAGGAAATTTACGCAGATCTCATTATTCTGATGAAATTACCCCTTCGATGGATGGAACTGATGTAACAATCATGGGTTGGGTTTTGACAGTAAGGGGACATGGTAACATTACTTTTGCTACAATTCGTGACAAAAATGGCGACATCTCAGTTGTAGCAAAAAAAGGAGATTGTCCAGATGAGATTCGTGAAAAAATTTCATCACTCAAAGCACATTCCTCAATTGCAGTTATTGGAAAAGTAAAATCCTCTGAAAAGGCACCTAGTGGATTTGAGATAATTCCAACAGAGTTGCGAGTCTTTTCAGAAGTTGAAAAAATTCCGCCTTTTGAACCCACTGCAAAAACTGTCAAAAATATTGATACAAGACTAGAGGTACGGCCGATTGATCTTCGCCGTAAGACTCTACAACACATTTTCAATGCTAGGAGTCTAGTCTTAAAATCAGTTAGAGATTACTTTTATTCTCAAAAATTTACTGAAATCAGTACTCCAAAAATGATTGCAACAGCTACTGAAGGTGGGGCTGCATTATTTGCAATCTTTTATTATAACAAAGAAGCTTTCTTAGCCCAAAGTCCGCAATTGTACAAAGAACAATTAACAATGAGTTTTGAGAAAGTCTTTGAGATTGCACCAATCTTTAGAGCAGAACCATCGAGAACTAATCGTCATTTAGCAGAAGCTATCTCTATTGATTTGGAAGAGGCATTTGTTGATTACAATGATGTAATGAACAGAATAGAAGAAATTATCAAGATTGTAATTAAAACTGTGAATGATTATGTAAAAGACAATCCTGATGCAGAATTTGCAGTACCTGCTATTCCTGAAACCATTCCACGCTATTCTTATGATGAGTTGGTAGAGAAAATGCAAAAGGCAGGAGCAAAAACTGAATGGGGCGATGACTTGTATCCATCTAACCTCAAAAAGATTGGCCTTGATGGATTTTACTTTATCACAGATTGGCCTATGGGTCCAAAACCATTTTACGTCAAAGGCAGCAAAGCAAATCCAAAAATTTCTGAATCATTTGACTTGATGTTTGGTGATTTGGAATTGTCATCAGGTAGTACAAGAATTGAAAAACGAGATGAGTTAGCTGAGAGAATGAAGAACAAAGGAATGAAGACTGATGATTTCGAGTATCATCTTGGCGCATTTGATTATGGCGTTCCACCTCACGCAGGTTGCGGTATTGGTCTTGAGCGATTAATTATGGCACTTACTGGGACAGAAAATATTCGTGATGTAACGTTTTATCCAAGAGACGTTGATAGGCTTACTCCATAATTTACTATACTCTTAAATAATTTCATAAATTCATTATTTTACTAATGTTTGATAAGATGATTCTATCTGTTTCATTATTTGCATTTTTACTAATTGGAACAGTTTCTATTTTACCAATAGCTGAGGGCTATGGAAGTGGTGATAAGCCTGACCCCCGAGTTTGCGGTGAAAAATTATGCTCAGAAATACCTGGAGGGCGAGATGTTTGGGAATCTCAAAATATTTCTGATACTAAAGTTTCATCTGAAGAAAACAATTACGTTCCATCTCCAAAAAAACAGATGAAAAACGGTGTTGCAGCCGAAGATGTAATTTGTAAAGAAGATCTAAAATTGATGATACGACCTAATGGACAATCTGCTTGTGTGCGAGAAAATTCTGTTAAACAATTAAGAATGATGGATTGGAGTTTAGAAAAAGAAGCAACTATGGAGAAGATGCACGATGATGTTAAAATCACTACTGACATTACAAAATTAAATGGTCTTAATTGGTATGATCCAGAAAATAGACATTTGGGATTTTTAAATATTGATAAATTTATTCCGTTCCCTGTTGAAATTAGTAAAGGCTCAGGTTCAGTCCATGAGTTTGGTTCTAATCCTCAGGATTTATCAGAAATACAAATAGAATATTTTGGACAACAAGTAACTTTAGATGAATATCTTCAAAAAAGTCATACTACTGGATTCTTAGTTTTGAAAGGAAATGATATTGTTTATGAAAAATATCTTCGAATGACTCCTGATCAAAGACATGCAATTCAGTCAATTACTAAAACAACTGTTTCTGCTCTCTTAGGAAATTATGTTATAGATGAAGATGTGGATATGGATAAAAAAATGAAAGAATACATTCCTGATATCGGTTCAGGATTTGCAGAAGCTACATTACAGCAAACTTTGGATATGGATGTTAGTTACAATTTTGATTATGATTTTGCCAATCCTGATGCAGATGTTCATAAATATGAAGTTGCAGCAGGTTTCAAACCTGATATAGAAGATAAATGGCCAAATGGTCATCGTGGATATATAAAATCTGAAATCACAAGTGATGATGTATCTAGTATTGGAGTTAGTCAGTACAAGGATCCTAATACTGACATTGCTGCATGGATTCTTCAAAATATAACTAACAACAAATATTCAGACTTGTTTGAAGAAAAAATCTATCAACATCTTGGTGCTGAACAAGATGCAATGTTTGTAACTGATGCTCAGGACAATGCATTTGCCGCTGGTGGATTACAAATGACTTTGAGAGATTTGGCAAGATATTCTACTATTTGGATGAATGAAGGAATAGCTCCTGACGGAGAACGTGTTATTCCTATTGAATGGATTGATGAGTTACGTGATCAGTCTAAGGGAATTCCATACAAAGGATTTGAAGACAAAAATGTACGATATCACAATCAGATAACATCTGATGGTACATTTTTGGCTCATGCAGGATGGGGAGGACAATTCATGTATGCTGATCCTGAAAACGATATTGCTTATGTTATGTTCTCTTCTCTTACTACTCCAACTGGTGTAACTGCTGAAGACGCAAGAGCAATGTATGATGTGGGTTGGGCACTCTCTAAATATTTCTCACAATAATTTCTAAATACCTCTCCGGTTAATCATAACTTAGTATTGGTTCATAGAATCACTTTATCATTAATTCTTGTTTTCGCTTTTTTGTTAATTGTTAATTATACTCCAGATGCACAATCCCTTTCTATCCAAGATTATGATTCTTGTAAGAAGAGATTTGAAAATTTGAAAACAGTAGGGGTGTATACCCATATCATGCTATTTGGTAATTCTGAGGCTGCACGATTTTGCATATCAATGTTTGAAAAAGGAATCATCCCAAGAGAGATAAAAGATGGGTATGAAATTTCTAGGTTAGGAATACAACTTGATTTTCCAAAAAATTGGTCAGGATCAGAGATAGATACTGAAAACGTGACCATTGCTTTTGTTATTCCCAGACAAAAGACAATCAGATACAATGGAACCACTTTGGAACATGATTATAATTGCTGACAAGTCTATTGGAGAAGACATTTCAGATACAGTTTTCAAAAATAGTTGCAGAAAGCTTGAATGATGTTCCTCATTTTATGAATACTTGTACATTCAAAGAACCAAGAATTGTTGAAATTAATGAGATAAATTTCAACGAAGACGTTGTAGTATGTATTGATAGGAGATTATCATTATTTGTAACCATCTCATCTTATTCTTTTACTGCTAAAAGACAATGAAATATTTTTAATTTCTGCAATAAGACATCTTCCATCATACAATCCTGATAATCTTGCAATTGATTTTCTTCAAACATTAGAAAGTCAAAAAAATCATAGAGAACATTAAAGATGAAGACATTCTAAATCCGAGATTAAAAAAAGTAACAGCCCAGAGTTGGCTTAAAAAATATGTAACATTATGGGGAGAAGGAAAAATTACAGATAGACAAATCATTTATCTTTTTAATTATATTATTAGAAATGATGATTTGAATCATTCACATATGCAAGTCCCTGCATTTTACAATGCAGCAAAAGTTCCTGATTGGTTTAGAAATAATGCTGTTTGGATGGATAAAGGTCTAGTCTCTGAGGATGAATTTCTGAGCACTTTCAAATATTTGGTTAAAAATAGAATAATCATAATTTAGATTTTTTATCTGGTAATGAAATCTAAAACAATTGAATTAATAATATCCGTTCAATTACGTACAATATGTTAAAATTGACGCCTATTTTAGCACATTTTCAATCAGAATTTTATCCAATGAATAAATTTCATACGACAAAATGTAGGATATTGATAGATTAACAATTTAGGTGCAAGTAAATGGTAACTAAAGAAGAAATAGAACATGTCTCAAAATTAATGAAAATAGATATTGATGATCATAAGGAATACGTAGATAAAGTTCAAAGCATGATTGAATTTTTTGATGTTTTAGATTCTGCAGGTGTTGAATCAGAAGAAATTTCAATGCAAGAAATTCCAATTTCCAATTTACGAGAAGACAAGTATGTCCCATTTGGTGAAAAACTAATTGACAAACTAAACAACTACAAAGGAACCTATGTTCGTGCACCAAAGATGTCTTGATGAATCTAAAAATTTCTGCCCTTGAATTTGTCCAGCAAGTACAAAATGGAGATATTTCTGCAGAAGACTTTGTTGCAAAAACTCTAGAAAGAATACATAGTATTGATGAAAAACTTCATGCCTTTTTGTCTGTAAATGAAAAAGCAGTTGATCAAGCACGAGTAATTGACAAGAAAGTAAAATCCGGAGATAAAGTTGGAGCATGCTTTGGAATGCCAATTTCTATCAAAGATAACATGTGCATCAAAGACGGAAAGACTACATGTGCCTCAAAGATGCTTGAGAATTTTGTTGCACCATATGATGCAACTGTAATTACAAAACTAAAACAACAAGACGCAGTATTTGTTGGAAAAGTAAATCTTGATGAATTTGCGATGGGATTAACTACCGAATTTAGCGCATTTGGTCCAAGCAAAAATCCTTGGAATACTGAATATGTCCCAGGTGGTTCTTCTGGTGGAAGTGCAGTTTCTGTAAGTGCTTTTGAATGTGTTGCATCATTAGGTTCTGATACTGGTGGTTCTGTTAGAAATCCTGCTAGCTTTTGTTCTACAGTTGGCTACAAACCAACTTATGGTTTGATTAGCAGATATGGCTTAATCTCATATGCAAACAGCATTGAGCAGATTGGACCACTTACTAGAACTGTTAAAGATACTGCCTTTATGCTAAACATCATTTCTGGATTAGACCCTAATGATAACACGACAGTTGATAACAAAAATGAAGACTATCTTTCAGGCATTGATTCAGGCATAGAAGGAAAAAAAATAGGCATAATCAAAGAGATGGTTGGAGAAGGAACTGATCCTGCAGTTTTGTCTGCAACAAAAGACGCTATCTCAAAACTAGAGAGTCTTGGGGCAACATGCGAAGAAGTATCCTTTGATATGGTAAAATATTCAGTTGCTGCATACTATACAATAACTGCAACAGAAGCTGGTAGTAATCTTGCAAGATATGACAATCTAAGATATGGATATGATTTTCCTGTTGAAGGTTACGAGTTTAATTCCTACATTGCAAAGGCAAGAAAAAACTTTGGTCCAGAAGTTACACGCAGAATGATAATTGGAGGATTTGTCCCATCTGCAGGTCATGCAGGAAAATATTTCCTCAAAGCCATGAAAGTAAAAAGTAAACTTACACGAGAAATTAATGAAGCATTTAAGAAATTTGATCTTTTGATTGCGCCAACTGTTCCTATTCTTCCATTTAAGATTGGTGAAAAAATTGATGATCCTGTTTCATTATTCCTAGTTGATATCAATACAGTCACTGCAAATCTTACGGGCAAACCTGCAATTTCTGTGCCATTTGCTATATCAAACGGATTGCCAATTGGAATGCAATTAATGGCAGACTCTATGCAAGATAAATTATTACTGCAAGCTGCACATGCATTAGAGCAGACAGTTTCATTACCGGAGGTTCCAATATGACGATGATTGGTTTAGAAATTCACTGTCAGCTAACAAACTTGGAAAGTAAATTGTTTTGTTCATGTAAGGCAAACTATCGAGAATTTGAAATCAATGAGAACATCTGTCCTATTTGTATGGGATTGCCAGGAAGTTTGCCAAGACTAAATCAAGAGGCAGTAAAAAAAGCAACAATGATTGCAATGGCACTAAACTGTAGTACTCCTGAAAAGATTGCATTTTTTAGAAAAAATTATTTTTATCCTGATTTACCAAAAAACTTTCAAATCACTCAGCTAAATATCTACGGGGACACCAGCATTGGCGGAACAGGCTCTATTATGGTTGGTGATAAAAAAATAAACATCACAAGAATTCAGCTAGAAGAAGATCCTGGTAGGCTGATTTACGAAGGAAGTTCATCAAAAAACCTAATCACTTTAGTTGATTACAATCGTGCAGGCACACCATTAGTTGAAATTGTCACAGAGCCCGACTTTGAGAACCCAAAACAGGTAAGACAATTTCTTAACATTTTATCTGACTTGCTTGAAAACCTTGGCGTATCTGATCCTAGTTTGGATGGTGCAATGAGGGCTGATGCCAATGTTTCAATTGAAGGAGGAAAGAAAGTTGAAATTAAAAACATTGGCTCTTTTCATGATTTAGAGAAAGCTGTTCACTTTGAAATAACTAGACAAGAAAGCTTGTATTCTAGAGACATTGAAATAATTCAAGAAACACGTCATTGGGATGAGCAAAGAAAGATTACTATTTCATCGCGTTCCAAAGAAGAAGATCTTGATTACAGATATTTTCTAGAAGGCGATATCCCATGGATTAGAATTGATCCTGAGATTAAAGAGAAATTAAAATTAAAAATGCCTGAAAGCATTAGTTCTAAAAAAGAAAGATACACCTCAAAGTATAATATTCCTGCACAAGTTGCAGATGTATTATCGTCTGACAAATTTTACTCTGATTTGTTTGAAGAATCACACACTGAAACTAATGCTAAAGAGATTGCAAATATCATTACTACTGATTTGATGGGACTAGTCGATACCCGAGAAAAACGTGAAGAATCAAAAATTACTGCAACCCATCTAAAAGATTTAGCTGATTCAATTCAGTCTGGAAAAATATCTAGAAACTCTGCAAAAAATGCATTGTATGAAATTATAAAGACTGGAAATGATTTGTCTCAAGTAATATCTGAATTAGATCTTGGAAATGTATCTGATGAATCAGAACTATTGGAAATAATCAAACAAGTTATTTCTGAGGAACCTCAAGCAGTAGAGCAAGCAAAATCCAATCCTCAAACAATTAACTATCTAGTTGGAAAAGTAATGCAAAAGACAAAAGGAAAGGCTGATCCTACACTTACACTTGATTTACTAAAAAAACAGATTGGATAATTCATGGCAGATCTTTCATTACAAGACATTGAATTTATCAAAATACTTGCTACATCTGATGCTACTATCCTTCAGGTAGGCATGAATGATGCCACTAGGCACAGACTAGATGAGCAAATAGGTGTTATACTGAGAGAATATTATCGTGAAAACACCATGAATGCAAAAACTGGCTGGACTGAAAAATTTCTAAAAGCAGGAATTACTGAAGATGATGGAAAAGCTGCAATTGCATGTGCAAGACGTCTCGGGATAGATATTTCATAAACCAAAAAATCTTTTTACGCTCTTTTGAGTTTGTAGAATTGTATCTTGTCTGATTTTGAATTTATTCCAAGTGAAAAACAAATCAAAGAATCAAATATCTTTCAATTCATGCAAAAACATAACATATCATCACTAGAAGAATTGTCTCAAAAAGCTAATGATGATTTGGGTTGGTTCTGGAAATCAGTGGATGAAGATATTGGAATCATTTGGGATACTCCTTATACTGAAACACTAGATGTTTCTAAAGGAATTGCATGGTCAAAATGGTTTGTTAATGGTAAAACAAACATCTACAAATCATCAGTTGAAAAATTTGCGAAACAAAATCCACAAAAAATTGCATATCATTTTGTATCTGAAGATGGCAAGACATCCAAGATTTCCTATTCTGAATTAGAATCCAAAGTATCCCAACTTGCAAATGGCCTTAAATCACTTGGAGTAAAAAAAGGAGACGTTATTGCAATTTACTTGCCAATGATTGAAGAAGCAATATTGGCAATACTTGCAGCATCCAAGATTGGTGCAATCCAAACTGTAATTTTTTCTGGATATAGTTCAGAATCACTACAAATACGATTACAGGATTGCAAGGCAAAAGTTCTCTTTGTCTCTGATGGATTTTATAGAAAAGGAAAACCTGTCTCTCAAAAGAAAACTACGGAGATTGCAATTAAAGATACTGTGGTTGAAAAAACAATCGTGGTCTCATACAAAGGAATTGATGATTATGAAGAATCAGAAAAAATAATTTTTTACAATAAACTGGTATCATCTCAAAACAATATTTGTGACACAGAAATTCTGGATTCCGAAGATCCTTTGTTTATTTTGTATACTTCAGGCACGACAGGTAAGCCTAAAGGCGTTATTCACACACATGGAGGTTTTTCGGTTTTTGCAGGACATCAGGCAGCATATCTTATTGATATGAATCAAAATGACACACTATTTTGGCCTGCTGATATTGATGGATAACAGGTCTGGTGTGGAATGTCTATGGGCTTTTGATAATTGGGGGCAAGTGCAGTAATTTATGATGGTGCATTGGATTTTCCAACCATTGATAGAATATGGAAGATGTTATCTGATTATCAAGCAACAATTTTTGGAATATCTCCAACTGCAGTACGATTGTTTAAAAAAAATAATGTTGAACCACGTAAATTCCATTCATTAGATAGAATCAAAAACATTCCAACTACTGGAGAACCACTTGATGAGGACTCGTGGTGGTGGCTGTTTGATAAGGTTGGCAACAAAAAGATTCCTATCATGAATTTGTCAGGTGGTACTGAAATTGGAGGAGCAATGTTGTCTGTATTTCCTGGAATGAAACTAAAACCATCCACTGTTGGAATTCCAGTTCCTGGAATGAATCTAGATGTCTTTGATGATGATGGAACTTCTGTACAAAAACAAAACGGTTACTTGGTTATCAAAATCGCCCTGGCCTGCAATGACTAGGGGATTGTTAAATGACGACGCAAGATATCTTGAAACATATTGGTCACGATTTGAGAATGTTTGGTTTCATGGAGATTATGTTTATGTTGATGATGATAATCTTTGGTACATGCGCGGTAGAACTGATGACGTCATAAACATTGCAGGTCATAGAATGAGTACTGCTGAAATAGAACACACTGTAATTTCACACAAGAAAATATCTGATGCTGCATCAATTGCCATTCCAGATGATATTACAGGTGAGGCAATTGTTGTGTTTTTTGTAACTGATGATAAATCCCAAACCAATTTAGAGTCTGAGATTTCTAACTATATTTCTGAAAAGATTGGCAAGGTTGCAAGACCCAAACTTGTTTTCCAATTATCTGATTTGCCAAAGACTAGAACAGGTAAAATTATGCGTCGATTATTAAAATCAAAATTATTGGGTAAGGATCTGGGGTGATTTGTCATCTCTCGAAAACCCCCATGTTTTAGATGAAATTCCAAAATTAGGTTGAAAAAATCTCACTTTTTACTACTTACTATTTCACGCTTTGTATCTTAATCAAACCTAATAATACTCAACATTGAAATTCATAGTTGATCAGCAGGTCGAAGACATAGAAATGCCTGAAAATCTCAAATTAAACACGTTTTTGAAGGAATTTCATTCTAATTGTCTTCATTCAGAGTGTAGTTTTGGATTATACGGCTTTGCATTTGGTCAATCGCCATTTCCAGTGCCATTACTAATCCAAGAAGCATTAATGAAAAACGCAAATCAGGGGACATATGCTCCGGTTCCAGGAATTCCTGAATTACGTAATGCTATCTCAAAATACAATAAACATTATTTTGGAATGGATGTAGCTCCTGAACGAATCTATGTTGGTCCTGGAACTAAAGAACTCATCTTCAATCTTTTAGAGATTTTACATGGAACTGTGATTTTGCCTACCCCTGCTTGGTTGGGATACCTTCCACAAATTAGATTCTTGAAGAAAAATTATCATATGTTACCAGCTAAACCAAATAAGAAATTTTCTCCTGGTGATCTAAAGAGATTAGCACTTAGATTACAAGACAGACAAAAGATTTTAATTTTAAACAATCCTCACAATCCCACTGGATTATTGTATGATAAATATGAACTCGAAGAAATTGCATATGTTTGTAGAGAACAAAATATCACTATAATTTCTGATGAAATTTATGCTCAGACAACTTATGATTTTTCAAAATTTGTTAGTATGGGAAAAATTTATCCTGAAGGCACATTTGTTACAAATGGTTTATCAAAATCTCACGCTGCTGGTGGTTATAGACTAGGCTATGTAATTTTCCCCAAACATGCAATTGATCTAAGGAAACAATTTAAAAAAATTCTTGCAACTGAATACACTGCAGTATCTACCCCAATTCAATATGCTGCTGTTGCAGGATTTGAAATAAGTAAAGAGATGGATATCTATTTTGATGCAACTAGAAAAATTCATCAGATTATGGGAGAATATACTTACAATGCATTATCTAAAATTAAAGGAATTAGACTAACAAAACCTGATGCAACATTTTATCTTTTAGCTGATTTTAATGCATTTGCAAACGATCTACGTAAAGCCAAGATTACCACATCTCAGAAATTGTCAGAATCTTTAATCGTTCACCCATATCATACTGCAATTGTAGGTGGCGATAGTCTTGTTTTGGAGAGAACTGACTTTAGTGCAAGAATTGCCTATGTTGACTATAATGGAACAAAAGCTCTTCAAAATTATCTGGAAAACAAACCAAAAACCAGTTCTGAGCGAGAAGAATTCGTAAAAAATAATGCTCCAAAGATGGTTGCAGGAATTGAAATGATTGGTAGATTCTTTGAGGATATTAGACGAGAATCATCACCTAATTTACAAACTCAAAGTTTGTTGGTAACGCAAAGTTAGTATAATTTTGATTTTATTTTTTCATATTCTTCTAAAGTGATTTCACCTTTAGCCAGTCGTATTTTAAGAATTTCTTTAGGATTTGATCCGATTATTGACTGAATTATCTTTTTCCTTATTGCCTCTCTATTAATAGAAATTAGTTTAGAGTTGTCATCTACTTTTCTTTTAACTCCATAAACTGCTCCAAACAATATTCCCAATCCTGCAATTGCAAGTACCATTTGTGCCATCTCTGGATTACTGTTTTGTTGTATAGGTTGTACTATAGATGATGCTTGTGCTTCAGGTATGATTTCTTTACTAATTAATTCCTGAACCATTAATTTTGTTTCTGTTATATTATCAGTATATCCTACTGCTTCTTCTATTGTTAATTCTGGATAGTTTCTATCAAACCACGATTTGTAAGATTTCTCATTATAGTATCTGTCAATATAGTATTGAGGGTCTTTGCTAGAATCTACAAAATTTGCAATACTTGTTGTTGTAATTGTTTCTTTTACCTTTAGTTCTGTTTCAGATTTTTCTTCAATAACTGGATTATCTTTTACTTCCTTATCTTCAGTTTGTTTTTCTTTCTGAATTATTGGAACTCCATTTAATGAAACACCAAAATCTGTAGTAGCACCTTTTGTCATATTCAGAATAAATCCTGTTGCATCGTAAATTCCATGTTTAGAAAATTTGTCAGTGATTCTTACGGTTTTTTCAAATGAATCATCAGGATTGATTGATGCTTGTAAAAGCACTACAAATACATCATTAAGATCACGAATTACAATTGTTACTAACCCAATAGATCCTTTTTCAACAGTTCCTGAAAATTTTATTTGTTCTCCATTGTAAAATGATTCAGAATTAGTTTGAATGCTTGTGACTTCGCCAAATGCTGGGGCAATAGTTGTTAACATCAACAACGTAATCATCCCTAACGAATAAGGTCGATGCCTTTTCTTATTCATTAAAATATAATGTGTTTTTTTTGATTTAAGAGGCGCGTAGTATTCATCCAGTTTTGTTATACGTAATCCATAAAAGCCAATTGTGTATGATTTGGAAAGTTCTGAACTAAAACAACAAGACACTTTCTATGAACGATTCATTCGTTAGTGTTTTAAGCAAATTTTGTAAAGTCATATCATGACAATTCTATTCATTCCAGTAAGACCATCTAGAAGAGATTCGGATGATACAGAAGATTAGTACACTTTATGAACTCCACATTATTTAATTTCAATGACTCATGGTCTGGTATCTAATTGCAATCCCCATTGTTATAGCGGTAATTATCAAATTACTCATTCCATACATCAAGAAAAATCATATTGATAATACTGTGATTTGTGGGGTTTGTAGTAGTAAATATA
>PVMK01133730.1_pt1 | contig 17842 bp, 19 predicted proteins | sample 1853481 | NCBI WGS metagenome assembly PVMK01 (sample SAMN08533507, study PRJNA380276) | Marine sediment metagenome, whole genome shotgun sequencing project. | reverse complement strand
TCCAGGGCCTCCATGAGTTTGATCATCTGCTCGGCTTCTTTACCCTTTAAAAAAGTGGTTGATTGCGGCAGCATGGTCACTTCAGCCACTGTATAGGGAATGGATGCGTTGTCGATGGCCGCTTTGACCTCATCAAAATCTTCGGGCGCCGTAATGACTTCAAAATTGCTGTTGTCCTCGCGAATATCCTCGGCCCCGGCTTCCAGCGCTGCCTCCATCAATGCTTCTTCATCCACGGCTTTATTTTCAACCGCGATGTACCCCTTTTTATCGAACATCCAGGCCACACATCCGTTTTCACCCATATTGCCACCGGCTTTGCTGAATATATAGCGGATATCGGCTACCGTTCGATTTTTGTTGTCCGTCAGGGATTCGATCAGAACGGCCGCTCCCCCGGGGCCATAACCCTCATAAATGCTTTCTTCGTAATTCACACCTTCAAGATCGCCGGTGCCCTTTTTGATGGCCCGTTCAATATTATCCTTGGGCATGTTTTCGCTTTTGGCAGCCAGAATGGCGGTTCTCAACCGTGGATTTATATCCACGTCAGCGCCGCCCATGCGGGCGGCAGCTGTAATTTCTTTAATCAGTTTCGTAAAAATTTTACCCCGTTTGGCATCTGTAGCGGCTTTTTTATGTTTGATACTTGACCATTTACTGTGACCCGACATTTTTCCTCCTAACCTGGACAAGCCAAAGTAAATTCGTCTTTGGCCTTTTGCACGTTAGCTTGTCCGAAAAACCGTAAATTCGAAGTACGCCTGATTATATAAAATTGGCCGAAACAAATCCTAAATCCAAATTTCCCAATGTTCAAAACATCAGCAATATTCTGTATCATCCCATCATGTGTTGTTTGGATCATTTGAATTTTAGTATTCGAGTTTGTTTCGCATTTCGATATTCGAATTTAATCTATTTGTATTATCCCCTGAACCCCATACCCAGAATGAAGATCTCTTTGCTTTCCTTGCGGCTGCTCTGGGGTTTGAAAATCTTATGACGCTTAAATCGACTTCTGACGGTATCCGAAAATTCTTTAAATTCTTCGCCCTGAAAAATCTTGCATATAAACGACCCGCCGGGCTTCAACACCATTTCAACAATACTCAGGGCGGCCTGACATAACTGAAACGACCGGGTCGCATCCAGCGCTTTATTGCCGGTGGTGGCCGGCGCCATGTCGCTTAAAACCACATTAAATCGGTTCCCCAGTTCTTGCTTATCAATCCAGGCCCGATCAATTGTCAGGATATCAGCCGTGAGCGTTTCCGCTTGAGGCGGTATCTTTATGCGAATCGTTTTCAGGTCAATGCCTAAAACCCTGCCGCGCTTGCCGGTCAGCTCGGCGGCGTAAAGCAGCCAGGAACCCGGTGAACATCCCAGATCGAGTACCCGGTCGCCCTTTTTTTATCAAACGAAAATTTTTTTGGGCCTCCTTTAGCTTAAACACCGATCGGGCCGGATAGCGTTCTTTTTTGGCCCGTTCCGAATAGTGATCCGCCCAGTGCTGATGTTTTGGCAGCCATGAATTTCATTTCTTTGAGTTACAAAGTCTGCGGGTTAAAATAAATAACCTGCGTTATCTGGAAAATCCATGTTGCCCGATTAGATAAACAGTCTGTGGGAGCGGCTTCCAGCCGCGAATTCGACTGTCCCGCTGACGCCGTTTTATCCCACATTTAAATACCCTTGTGTCTGTGTCTGGATAACCAGATTAAATAATTAAAGAGCAGGTCCACGGCTTCTGACACGGTTTTTATCCCCGCAACTTTAATCCCTTCAATATCGCGAATGCGCTTAAAATTGCCGTCCGGAACCAGACAGCGTTTAAAGCCCATTTTTTTGACCTCGGCCACCCGGGTATCAACCTGACCGATCGCCCGGACTTCGCCGGTAAGACCAACCTCACCCAACACGACCGTACCGTCCGGAACGGGTTTGTCCAGAAAGCTGGATGCGATCGCCGAAACGATGGCCATATCCACTGCCGGTTCGATCACCTTGACCCCGCCGGCCACATTCATGAAAATATCATGTCCCATCAGGTGCATGCCGAGCTGTTTTTCCATAACCGCTGCCAGCAAGGCGACCCGATTGGGATCCAGCCCCAAAATGGTTCGCCGCGGCGTGCCAAAGACAGTGCTGCTGGCCAGGGCCTGAAGTTCGATCAGAATCGGCCGCGTGCCTTCCATGCTGGCGGTAACCGCGGAACCCGGCGCACTCGCCGGCCGCTCAGATAAAAAAACAGCCGATGGATTGGCGACCTCATCCAGGCCTTGATCTTTCATTTCAAACACCCCGATTTCGTTAGTGGAGCCAAATCTATTTTTAACCGCGCGTAGAATCCGAAAGACATGATCGCGGTCGCCTTCAAAATACAAAACCGTATCGACCATATGCTCCAGAAGTTTGGGGCCGGCAATGGCACCATCTTTGGTCACGTGACCGACCAGCAACGTCGGTATGCCGGTCTTTTTGGCCATCAGCATCAAACGGACCGTGGATTCCCGGACCTGGCTGACGCTTCCGGGGGCTGAGGTCAGTTCAGCGTTGTACATGGTTTGAATCGAATCAATGACCAGGACCTGCGGCGGGGTCGGCTTGAATCATCGCCAGAATCGCATCAATTTCGACTTCGGACACCACCATCAATTTGGATGCAACCGTATCCAGCCGCTGGCTCCGCAAGCGAATCTGCTGATTGGACTCCTCGCCGGATACATACAGAACTTTGTAGCCTCGATTCGCCAGCCCGTATAGAGCCTGCAGCATCAGCGTTGACTTGCCGATTCCGGGATCTCCACCGATCAAAACCAGGGTTCCGGGCACCAGACCGCCACCGAGCACCCTGTCAAATTCCCCGATATCTGTTAAGAGGCGGTTATCCGTTTCCAGCTCAATCGAATCAATCGACACGGGGGCTGACTGCTGATTTGCCGGCGAGCGGTGGACATCTCGAAAAGACCGAACGGTCGACCTTTCCTCCACAATGGAGTCCCAGGTACCACAGTCCGGGCACTTGCCCATCCATTTGGGAGTCTGGTAGCCGCAGGTTTGACAGCAGTAGATAATTTTGGTGCTTTTTTTCACGATAGAAAATTATCAATAAGTATGTTATTGTTGGGTTTAATTATTTTGTTTAAATAACACGGGATAACGATGCAATCAAGCGGGTTCTACCTATACAGAACGAATGCGAATTTTGTGATTTGAGATCTTATCGGGAGTATTTAGGATGCGACAATGCTATAAATGGGGAACGAATTGGATGATCTTCGCCGCCAGCCTGCTGGTTGCCGGATATTTAATTCCGGCGGAATCCAGAGCTGTTGTTGAATCCAGCAAGAAACCACTTTCATCTGTTCAAAAACAGTTGATCGCCGACGGCTTTGACCCGACAAAAATAAGGCGGCTGTATAGCCGGCCGCAAGTATTCTTTGAAGCCGATGGCGTCATACTGCTTTTTACCTATAAAGAAGCCCAGGTGGATTACGGACAGTTCACAAATAAATGGTCCATCCGCAAAGCCAAACAGTATATTCAGGAAAATGAGGCCGATCTGACGCGCATTGAAAAAGCATACGGTGTCGATAAAAAGGTCATTACCGCGATTCTGCTGGTTGAAACCGGGCTGGGGGCCTCGGTGGGAACGCGCTCGACCTTAAATACGCTTTCCACAATGGCGGCTTTGACGGATCCGGTGGTTCGAAACAAGTTATGGGATTTGATCCCGGATTCAAAGAAAATTTCAAGAAAAAAATTCGAAAGGAAGGCAGCATCTCGATCAAAGTGGGCTTATGCAGAACTTAAAGCCTTTTTAAAATATACCAACCGGGAAGGATTTGATCCAACATCAATTCCCGGCTCCTTTGCCGGTGCGGTGGGCGTTGCCCAATTTATGCCCAGCAGCATTCTGGCTTACGGCAAAGACGGTAACGACGACGGAATGGTTGATATGCTCAATCACACCGATTCGATGGCCAGTATCGCCAATTTTCTCAAAAGCCATGGATGGCGCCCGGGGCAAAGCCGCAAAAAAGCTGAAAAAATTATCTATCACTACAACCACAGCAGCTATTACGTAGACACCATCTTAAAAATCTCCAGGCGCTTGAAGGGCTAAACATGACTTTGAAACTGCTCGGCATATTCTTGGCTTTATGTATTCCCTTTTTGATCGCCACCGTCTGGGCCATCGTCGATGTGGCTCAAAAAGATTTTGGTACTGTCGGCAAAAAAGCATTGTGGTGGGTGATTGTATCGGTGCCCTTTGTCGGTTTCATTGTGTATTTAATATTCGGATTCCGAAAAGGCAAGAAGCCGGCGGGCGCAATTTAAGTTTTAGAGGTCACTGGCTACTGGCTTCTGGCCGCTGGTCACTGGCCTCTAAAAACAGGCAACGACCAGGAAGCGATAAATAACGATTGACAACAATCCCTTTAATTTAATATTTAGTTGCCCAAAGCAATAAAATGGTCCCATCGTCTAGTGGTTAGGACGTCGGCCTCTCACGCCGGTAACGGGGGTTCGAATCCCCCTGGGATCACCAGCAAACACACAGGGCCTCGAACATGAGGCTCTTTTTTTTGGCGGTTAGGACGTCCCGCACCGCATGCGGGATAACGGGGGTTCGAATCCCCCTGGGATCACCAGATAAAAAAAGGTTGACCCTGTCATCGGTCAACCTTTTTTATTTCATTTGCTAACAGCTTATACCGGATAATGACAGGTCGTCTATGCCGGTTTCAACACTAGAACCCATCTCAAAAATGTCTTTTGGCCCAATATCTTTGTTGGTGTCTCGTTTCAAATCCTCGACATACAGCAGTATGCCTCCGGTTAGAAACTCGGCCCCGCCGCGATCTTGAACCAAAATCCTATTTTTGAGATGGGTTCTAATACCTTTTATAAAAATATCATAATTGACAAGTTACGAAGCATTCCTTATAATTGACCAGAATATTGGTCAACCAAAATAGAGGTCTATTTATGAGAACCTTATCTTTATCCGAAGCCAAAATGAAACTTAGCGAACTGATAGACAGAGTGTATTCAACTGATGAAGAGGTGGTCATCACGAAAAACGGCCGCCCCGCGGCAGTACTGATCAGCCCTGATGAATTTGAAAGCTGGAAAGAGACAATTACAATAAAATCCGACAGCGATTTTATAAAGGAAATTCGAAAAGGTATTAGCGCTCTAGAGAAAACAAGCAAGCTGTATACGCTGGAAGAGTTGTTCGAGTAAAAAATGGCTTCGAAACAGCCGAAAACAAACAAGCTCCGAGTACCTGACCGTATTGCCGCTCTAATCCGAAAATCTCACCCTGAAATTAAAAGAAAGATTAAGGCGGGTTTGGAGCATATTCTGAAAGAACCCGGGGTGGGTAAATCCCTCAAGGACGAACTGGAAGGCCTTCAAAATTATCGCATAAGTCGTTTCAGAATAATCTATCGAATTTCAACAAAAAACATCATTGAAATTGTGGCAATCGGGCCTCGAAAAAAAATATATGAAGAAACTTTCAGAATTATTAAAAATCCCTAAAGATTTTCAACTTTCCACTTCGTGATAGCCTGATTTAAGCTTTTTACCAAATTTTCGATTTCTTCGATCGTGTTCAGCGCCGCGACTCTTAAATTCATCTGGAGCTCATTTTCATAACGAATCTTTTGATTTTCTACTTCATCATCAATTTGTTCCTGACTCCAGGATAGATGCGATTTCACAATTTTTCGGCGTGCCATGAACTCATCAAATGAATGTTCAAAATCCCTTTCCAGAATGGTAATCATTTCCTCATATGAAGGGATCTGAAATGTCCCTGCCAAAATTTGGCCAAGTGACCCCCTCACCATGTGACGGGCACAGTTCTTTGCATCAGATACGTAAAGTGGCGTTCTTTCTCTTTGTAATGTTTTCATTGCGCTACTGTATAAATTCTGAGTTCAAGTCCGTGTCAGGGATTTGTAAATATACAACATTTTGGATCAGTTAGGAAGCAAATTTTAATTTACAAAAAAAAATTAAAAAAAAGCTTGACATGCCACAATGTAGTAGTCTATAAATAACATACCCCACAGATCTATGCATCTTATGCATACCTCTATGTCCTCCTCAACTGGCGGCTCATATCCCCATGAGCCGCCATTTTTTTGCCGCTTCAGCGTTTTCCGACCTGGCTTGCAACCATCGCAATCGTTCTTATTATGGTAAAAAAGAATCAAGACAGCGGATCAGCAAACCGATTCCAGTATTTCATTGTTTTGACAATACGCGTACTTTGAGATATAAGTTCGGTAATCGAGTCAATAATCATGAAATCAACATTGGATTAACCTTTTACCGAAGCAGAAAGGGAGGAAAGAATGAATCACAAAAATTGGGCGTTCCTCGTCTTCTTTCTTATTATCTTCGTCGGCTTTTTAGCCCCTTCGTGCGGTAAAAAAGAATTAAAGTCTGAACCGGTGATGTCAGAGGACGAAGCCCGCAGAAGGGCCGAAGAGGAGGCCAGAAAAAGAGAACAGGAAAGACAGGCTTCCATTCGAGAAGAAGCACTCACGGAAGAGCAACTCAGCGCAGAGAGCGAAAGATTTCAAAGCGAAAGAGACATGTTTGAAAATGACGATATTCTCTATGAATTTGATAGTGCCAGCCTATCAGTTGATGCCCAGCAGATTTTACGACTAAAAGCAGAATGGCTCAGAGAAAATCCCCGGGCACGGGTTAATATTGAGGGACACTGTGATGAACGGGGGACCAACGAATATAACCTGGCGCTCGGCGACAGACGTGCCTTCAGTGCCAAGTCTTTTCTGGTTGACCTCGGCATTGACGACTCCAGATTAACGACGGTCAGCTACGGCGAAGAACAGCCGATCGATTCACGCTCAGCCGAAGACGCCTGGTCACAAAACAGACGCGCTCATTTTGTGATCACAGAATGAAGGCTTCACCAATACGGACAAATGTTTTTGGCAAACTTTCATACTTATCCGAAAGCGCACCCAATAAAGGAAATTGCAACAGACCTACCTGAATAACCTTCGAAAATTCTGATGACGGATCGATACGAACCGAACGCAGCGGCGAGGCGAATTGCTTTTTTTGTTTCACCTCACGGATTTGGACATGCTGCCCGCGCTGCCAGTGTCATGGAAGCCCTGGCGGAAATCGAATCGTCGATTCAGTTTGATATTTTCACCACGGTGCCGGAATGGTTTTTTGCCCATTCCAATTACTTTACCTTCCAATATCATCGCCTGGAAACCGATATCGGACTGGTTCAGAAAACACCTTTTCAGGAAGATTTACCTGCAACCGTTCAGAAGCTGAAAAAGTTTCTGCCATTCGAATCCTGGCAAATTGCCCCGGTGGCTGAAAAAATACGGCATCTAAACAGCGAACTGGTGATTTGCGATATTGCTCCGATGGGAATCCGGGTTGCCAAAGAAGCCGGTGTGCCTTCGGTTTTGATTGAAAATTTTACCTGGGATTGGATCTATCAGGAATATGAAGAAGAAGGATTTAATGAATTCAATGCATATTTACAATCCATTTTTGCTGAGGCCACCTGTCATATTCAAACCCAGCCCATCTGCAAATATGCGGATGTTGATTTTACAGCCGGCCCGGCCAGTCGAAAAATAAAAACCCCTTCAAGGCAGATCAGACAGGGGCTGGGACTGTCGGACAGCTGTAAGGTGGTCATGATTACAGCCGGGGGTGTTCCCAAAAGCTATGGCTTTATCGATAAACTTAAAAATCAGACCGATATCCATTTTATCATACCGGGTGTCAGCAATTGTGAAAGCATTCAAAACAATCTGATTCTTTTGCCGGAGAACTCCGTCCATTTTCATCCCGATTTAATCAACGCCGCGGATGCCGTCATTGGTAAGATCGGTTACAGCACCATAGCGGAAATATACCAGGCCGGAGTTCCATTCGGGTATTGTGCCCGGGCCCATTATCGCGAATCAAAACCACTGGTTGATTTTGTTGAAAACCACATGAGCGGTTTTGCCATCGCGGAATCTGAATTTCAAAATGGGGATTGGATCCAGCGGCTGCAGGATCTTCTGGCACTGCCGCGTATTGAGCGAGACACCTCAAACGGTGCAGACCAGATCGCCGGCTTCATCAGTGCGCTGCTAAAAAAATGAGGAGGAACGATTATGCCTGACCTGTACAACCGATTGGCTACCCATATGGAACATCTGACCATGGGGTACCCGTACACCGAAGAACTCATTGATCTTCTCAAGGAAATGTTTAGCCCAAATGAAGCCCAGGTGGCGATAGCGATACCCAATGATCTTGCCCCATTGGCGGTCGTCAGCCTGGAAAATATCGCCGCCCGTGCGGATCTGCCTTTGTCTGCAGTAGCCGAAGCATTGGAGTCCATGGCTGCCCGCAATATACTCTTTACGGCCCTCACCGCGAACGGGTCGACAGGGTATGCCTTGCTTCAGGTCGGTTATGGTTTGCCTCAGACATTTTTCTGGGGAGGAAAGCAGGATAAAACGGCCAAACGCATGGCCAAACTGGTGCTGAACTATTTTAAGGTTCCAATTACCCAGAAGATCTACGGCAGCGCACGAACCAAATCCTTTAAATACAGTCCTGCCAACAAGAGCATCGAGATCCCCATGCAGGGGGTGATGCCCAATGAACAGATCGGCTCCATCGTTGACGCGGCCACCAAAATTGCAGTGGCGCATTGTCCCTGCCGCATGTCGGCAAAGATTCTCGGCCGCACGGATTGCCCCCACAGCCTTGAAGTGTGCGTCAAATATGATGAAATGGCAGAATTTGTCATCGACAAGGGCCTGGCCCGCGAAATCTCCAAAGATGAGGCCCACCACATAATGGAAAACAGCGAAAAAGAAGGCCTGGTTCACATGGTGGACAATGCCCAGGGACAAATAAAGCATACCTGTAATTGCTGCGGGCATTATTGCTGGAATGTCGGCATTATCCGACGGCGCAAAATACCGCGGGATCAGTTAATGGCGGTTTATTTTATTCGTGAAACCGAACTGGATGAATGCATCGGCTGCGGGGCCTGCGCCGATATTTGTCCGGTAGATGCCGTCAAAATGGTTGAAGATAAACCCCGGGTAGATCAGAATTGGTGCATCGGCTGCGGGGTGTGTGCTGTTCAGTGCCCGGCGGGGGTAATATCCATCAGCCGCCGCCTTGAAAATAAAGGACCGCAGGATTTTGCGCAACTGCATCAGCAGATAAAAGCCGAAAAGGGGTTATAGATCCTCTCTGCAAAATTTTAGTTGCGTCATTTCCAGAGATCTTGCGGCTTGAAATTCTCATCGGTTTACAACCAGGCTGCACCGGCTGCGTTTACTCGCGAACCGAGTCGCCCCTGATGTAATAGACCTTGGTCCCCTCCATCCGAGTCTATCAAATACAAATGCCTTTTTCCCGAAGTAAATACGCTGACAGCATATAGCGGTTGTCATAAATATGTTCCGTTTGCCAGATTTTCTAACAGGCGAAAATGTAATGTGTAACAGCTTAAAATTATTAGAGCGTTTGGATCAAGCCATATTGGACGTTATCGACAACTCTGAGAAGACACAACAAACTACCGCTATCGGAATGTTATTCTGACAAACGCTCTAGACGATTGGGAAAAAGATTTCACATTAATCAGGAATCAGTTTCATAAGATATAGCACGTAAAAGCAACATCTTTATGAGCCATCGCGCTAAGTGCCCATAATAGCTGAATCACCTGAGGTATTTTTGTTGGCATAAAGCTTGCTAATTTCATTGGAAGCCATAGAGGGCATGCCCCTGTTTACAGATAAAAATATGCTGGCTTGCAGGCCGTATTAATCGGCGACAAAACTGTGCGACCCAAATAGAGTTAAATCTTAAAGGACCTTGCGTAAATTCAATATTTAGCGTTGCAGTTGAAAAAGAGGGGGGAAAAATATCTTGGGCAAACATGGGGGGGAGGTCAACATAAAGGATAGGGGCGGGTCACGATCAGGCCATGATAGAAGACAAATTCACCAACTTTATGAGGACACTGAAAGACGGTCCGGCCACGACCGCAGAAAAGGCTTTGATCGCAGAAGCGGCCTGGCCCGGCGCAGAATTTCCGACCGCAGAAGCAAAAACGGCCGCTGGGATGGAAGCATCATCGAACGGCGAGATATTTTCAGAAGGTAGAGGTGTCGGCCCTTCATGGAACCTAATAACAGCATATAGAAAGCGGCATTATGGAAAATACCGAAAAAATAATTTTTTTAACCCACAACCAGGAATCATCCGGCGGGCATATGTTTGTTGATGATCAGAGAACCAGCAAACGCTTTAACCATGAGACCCCTCTTGTCATCGAAAATTGTGATTCGGGAACCTCTTCCAACGGCAGAATGTACAACTACAGCCAGGGCGGCATCTATTTCGAATCAGATACACCGTTTCAGGCCGGCACCCGTGTTCGCATCGACATCGAAAAATCAAAAATCGGCCTGGACGCTGATCATTACTACGCTGAGGTAAAATGGTGTGCTGAAATTTCTGCTGCAGTGGTTTTATACGATTACGGTATCGGTGTCGAATTCGATCCGAAAATCAATCAAGCAACGCGCAACGGAAAGCTCAGGGTCATTGAAGGCGGTGCGGGCCGAGAAAAATCCTGAGGTGGATGAGACTCAGAGGCTGGTTTCAGTTTGAATATTTTTCTTTGAATGCCTTTCGGCGCTCAATTTTTTTCCGCACCTTTGCGATTTGCAGGCTTCTGCGGTCTGAGCCGCTTCGCCGATAGCGCAAAAACCGTCTTTCCGGGAAATGATCAGATGAAGTAGAATTGCGTCGATCAGGCAGAGATCTTCTGCCGCCCCGGTCTTTTAATGAACGCATATCAATTGTATCAGCCACTGGGCAATGCCTTATTCTGTGATTCTGTTTTTCGTCCCGATGGTACCCGCCGATCGTAAATATATGCGATTAAGATCAGTTTTTTCGCCAAAAACTTATCCGGGTTAATCCGTGTCAGCCAAATGATTTTCTAAAAATTTCTTCAGCCGCTCCTTTCCATCATTGGAGAGCGCTCGAGAAGCATCCAACTCTTTGCCGTTCAATTCATTATGGCAGCTGGCGGCTCTGATAGTTTCAAATTGCTCTTTGCATCTTGAGCAATATTTACACATCAACAGATGCAGCCGCATCAGTGCCCGTTGATAAAAAGGCAGTCCATGATCCATAGATTCTGAAACCAACTGAGAAACATCTTTGCAGCTAAACATCCAGTGCACGGTTCACTCCTTTATTGTTCGGCACCCAGCCATTTATTTTCAAGGCAGTGCCGAAGCGACATGCGAGCCCGATAAAGCATGACCCAACTATTCGTCGCGGTTATGTCAAGGACCTTACAAACTTCCGCTGTGCTGAGTCCATCCATCTCGCGCAACACAAATGCCTCGGCCAGGCGTTGTGGAAGTTCTGCCAGACAGTGGTACAGCACATCTAAAAATTCTTTTTGCTCATAGATCTTCCCCGGATTGATGGCCCATTTTAAGGGCCGAATCTGCCATTTTCCGTGGTCGTTAAAATCCGAGTCCAGCATGTCTGTTAGGGTCTCGATTTTATCGGTAGACGGTTCTCTGATTTTTTTCCGGATGTAATCGACAATCTTATGTTTCATTATTGCGATCAGCCAGGTTCGACCCGCGGAGCGGCCTTTGAAGTTTTCGTGGGCCCGCAACGCTGCGAGAAATGTCTCCTGAACCAGATCTTCGGCAACGGCAGGATCTTTAACCCTTGACAGGGCGAATCGATAAAGGAAATCGCCATAGTGGTCCACCCAGGATTCCGGGTGATCGATAATTGCTGCGTCAGATTTGCTTTTACTCATGATTAAGTTTTTGTGAAACCATATCAGCAATTCAAAAGGGTTGCAATGCCTGTTGTGCGAGCAAAATTCACCCGCAACGATAGTTTAGGTGGCAAAGACGAATTGGACCTTAGGCGATTTGCTGGACGGCTTCAATTACCGCATCATAATTCGGCTCTTCTGACAGTTCTTTGACATTCTGGATGTATTGAACAACACCGTTTCGGTCCAGTACAAAAATCGATCTTCCCAGCAATCGCAGTTCCTTGATTAAAACGCCAAATGCGGTCCCAAAAGCAGCATCGCGGTGATCTGAAAGCGTGATGACACGTTCAACACCGGCAGCACCGCACCACCTTTTCTGGGCAAAAGGCAAATCCATGCTGACCGTTAATATGACGACATCATCACCCAGTTTTCCGGCCGCTTCATTAAACCGGCGGGTTGCCATGTCACATACCGGCGTGTCCAGAGACGGTACCGCTGAGATGACACATACTTTTCCTTGAAACGATGAAAGTTTGACCGCATTCAGGTCATTATCCAAAAGCTCTAAATCCGGAGCCGAATCTCCGACGCTTAGTTCCTGGCCCACCAGGGTAAGGGGATTTCCGTGCATGGTAACTGCTGCGCTACGTTCTTCCATTTTGGTCTCCTTTCGTTAGGTAACAACATTTTACCAATTCCAAAAACGCAATAAATCTTATCGAAAATAAGGCTTTTAAATTATAAATCAACACATCATTTTCCCATATTCAGATTCCCGCTTTTAAACAAACATGACCCTGATAGGTGCTTGACTAAGCAAATTACGCAATTACCTTACTGGATAATATTGCATCTTGAGGGGTTGCTGAATTCCTTCCGAGCAAAACAATTATTCGCGCATACCTTATAATAGAATATCGGATCACGCTGAAAAGACCCGCACAGCAATAAACACGCGTGCGCATATTAAGGCATCTTCACTGCTAGAGCGTTTGTCATATTAACGTTCCGATAGCGGTTGTCATGTTTGTAATAATTTCAGGATGTTACACATTACATTTTCTCCTTTTAGGAAATCCGGCAAACGGAACATATTTATGACAACCGCTATAACGCTTGCAAAAAGGAAGTGTAAGTTTTGAAGTCATCATTCGACAAAAGGCAAATGCTGGATTGGAAAACAAATTATTGAGCTGATTTTTATGAAAATTTCGATTACTGTGTTCGGTCCCTGTCAATCCGCAATCCGCATTATAAAATCCAAAATCGAAGAGGGAGGCTGAAATGGCAGAATATGATTATGATATTGGAATCATCGGCGGTGGTGCCGGCGGTTTGACCGTGGCAGCCGGAGCCGCTCAGCTGGGTGCCAAAACCCTTCTGATTGAAAAAGAAAAAGAACTCGGCGGAGACTGCCTGCATTTTGGCTGCGTGCCCAGTAAAACCCTAATTAAGAGCGCCCACGTTTACCATTTGATGAAAAATGCTGAAAGATTCGGCTTGCCAAAAATAGATGTGCCGCCGGTTGAATTTGGGAACGTATCTGAAAGGATCAGATCGGTGATCACTACCATCCAGCACCATGATTCCGTGGAACGTTTCTGTGGCCTGGGTGCCCAGGTTGAATTCGGCCATCCGAATTTTACGGATGAGCACGCCATCCGGCTAAACGGAAAAAACTACACCGCCAAATCCTGGGTGATCGCTTCAGGATCATCGGCCTTCATCCCGCCCATTAAAGGCCTTGACAGGACACCGTATATTACCAACAGAGAAATCTTTTATCTCGATCATCTACCCAAATCCATGATTGTATTGGGTGCCGGGCCGATCGGTATTGAAATGGCTCAGGCATTCAACCGGTTTGGAACCACAGTAACGGTAGTCGCCAAGGGGCCTCAAATTCTATCAAAAGATGATCAAGATCTCGCCGATGCGGTCATGGAGACCCAGAGTTCTGAAGGCGTAAAATTCTATCTTAACCACAGCATTGAAGCTGTAAACGATCTTGGTAACGAAAGAAAAATCACCATAAAACACAAAGACGGCAGCACGGTAAGCCTTAAGGCCGAAACACTCCTGGTCGCACTAGGGAGGGTTGCTAATGTTGAAGGACTGGGGCTTGAAACCATTGGTGTTGAACACGATCAACGCGGGATCAAGGTTGACAATCGAATGCGCACCAACCATAAACATATTTATGCGGTGGGGGACGTCAACGGCGGCTTTCAATTCACGCATGCGGCCGGATATGAAGGCGGCATTGTGGTCAGCAATGCCATTTTTCGCATCCCCCGCAAGGCTGATTATACCTATCTGCCGTGGTGCACCTTCACGGACCCGCCCCTGGGCAATATCGGCATGAACGAAACAATGGCCAAAAAGGCCGGCATCGACTATACGATCTGGACCGAAGAATTCAAAGACAATGACAGAAGTCTGGCCGAAGGGGAAAAAAGTGGAAAAATTAAGATGCTACTGAATGAAAAAGAAAAACCTGTCGGCGTGCAGATTTTAGGGCCCCATGCAGGCGATTTGCTCGCGGAATGGGTAGCCGTGTTAAACGGAAAAGTTAAACTGTCCACCCTGGCTGCGGCCGTACACCCTTACCCGACCATCGGTGAAATCAACAAACGCGTGGCCGGCAATTTCTTTACGCCGAAAATATTTTCAGAAAAAGTTCAGAAGGGTTTAAAGTTTTTCTTTCATCTTAAAGGCCGGGCCTGCGAAGTTGAATCCTGATGGCCGATAGCGAGAAAAGATTCCTGGCCCAGAGGATCAGGAATTGATTTTGCCCCAGAGGTGTGATGTTTGCCGTTAAGTACCCCATGGCATTCGATTACGGCAAAACCGATGATCTCTAACCAGGCCCAAAGGACTAAGTTTTCAATGTAAGAATAAATCGCGACGATTCCAAATTTGAATTCAAAAACAGAAGTTAAAAGCCCATTTCAAGGAGATCGGCATGGGAAGTAATACCGCTGACACCAATATTGTCGAAGATGCCATGGCGGCTGTGATCGCACCGGATCTGGGACTCGATGCGCTGGCGTGCGTGGCCCCCAGGCGCAGTGATCCCTGCACCATCGTCATTATGGGGGCAACCGGTGATTTAACATCACGAAAGCTGATGCCGGCACTATTTACTCTTTACTTAAATGACGGGCTGCCGGATCCTTTTTTGATCGCGGGCACCAGCCGGATTGACATCGACGAGCAGGAATTCAGAGCGAACATGCAGTCGGCCTTGAAAAAGGCCGGTGTCTATGATGAAACCAGATGGCGGTCTTTTGCCAAAGCCCTTTATTATCTCCATACGGATTTTGAAGATCTGGAATCATTTAAGCGCCTGGCCCAACACCTGGGCGAGCTGGACAAAAAATTCAACACCGGCGGTAACCGGATCTTTTATATGGCCCTTCCACCGGTGGTTTACAAATCAGCCGCCAGGATGATCGGTCAGGTTGGTTTGGCGGACGAAAATCAAAACGGCAACGGCTGGTCGCGGATTGTCGTGGAAAAACCATTCGGCACGGATCTGAAAACAGCCGAGGATCTGGATCAAAGCCTTCACAAAGATTTCAGAGAACATCAAATTTTCAGGATCGATCATTACCTGGCTAAAGAAACGGTCCAAAATGTGCTGATGCTGCGCTTTGCCAATTCCCTCTTTGAGCCCTTATGGAATCGACGTTATATCGAGTACATTGCCATCACCGCCATCGAACACCTGGGGGTTGAGCATCGTGCCGGATATTACGAACAGTCCGGTGTTTTAAGAGATATGTTCCAGAACCATATGATGCAACTATTGGCACTGACGGCCATGGAGCCCCCATCGCGCTTCGAAGCCAATCATGTCAGAGACGAAAAGATCAAAGTGTTTCGCGCCTTAAGGCCTTTTCAGGTGGAACACCTCAAGGAATATCTCGTTCTGGGGCAATACGCGGCCGGCACCGTCAATGGTCAAGCGGTCCCCGCCTATCGAGCGGAATCAGGCGTGAATGCGAACTCCCTTACGCCGACATTTGCCATGATGAAAGTTTACCTGGATAACTGGCGCTGGCAGAGTGTCCCGTTTTACCTGACCTCCGGCAAGCGCCTGGACCAAAAATTGACCGAGATCGCCATCCAGTTCAAGCACGTTCCCCATTCGATGTTTCGCCATACCCTGGGAGAAACGATCGCGGCCAACCGGCTCATTCTGGGAATTTATCCGGAAGAAACCATAACACTGACCTTTCAAACCAAAAACCCCGGTGCCGTGGTGTGCCTGCGCACGGTAACCATGGATTTTCATTATCAGCAAAATTACAGCGGCCCTGTTTTGGATGCTTACGCCAGGGCGTTGATCGACTGCATGCTGGGAGACCAAATGCTGTTTTGGCGGCAGGACGGTGTTGAACTTTGCTGGAAGTTTCTGACGCCCATTTTAAACCGCTGTGAAACCTGTGATGATCAGGCCGAATTGCTTCACTTCTATGAAGCCGGCAGCAGGGGCCCCAAAGCCATTGATAAGATCAAATAGAAATTGAATTTCCGCACAATATGAATTAATTATGGCTACTGGCTGCCTATCAGGTTTCAGGTTTCGGGTGTCAGGTGTCAGATTTCGGAGGACAGAGGTCAGACGACAGATGGTGAAACTGGAGGATGAAGCACCTTTCTGTCCTCTGTTTTCTGTTTTCCGTCATCTGTTTGCTGACACGTGAACACTGACACCTGAAACCTATTTGAGGCCAGAGACAAGGAGCCAGATATGGAAGAAGTGATGCAACAAACGATTAATAATCGCAAAAAGGCCGTCATAAAGGCATTGATACTGCTGGCATTTATCATTGGCGCGATCCTGCTGGTTCGCCTTACACCGGTAATGCAGTATTTAACCGCCGATGCATTAGGCCGCTTTTTAGATATGGCTGGATTCTGGGCGCCAGCGGTCTTCATTCTGGTTTATGCGGTCGGAATCTGCCTCTTTTTGCCAGGCACCCTGATTACCGGTTTGGGGGCCGCCATCTTTGGTGCCTACTGGGGATTTGTCTGGGTGTGGATCGGGGCCATGCTGGGCGCCAGTGCGGCCTTCTTCATCGGGCGCACGCTGGGCAGAGAATTTGCCGCGTCTCTGATCGGTGACAGACTAAAAAAATATGACGACGCCATCGAACGCAATGGTTTTGCCACTGTATTATATCTGCGGCTGGTGTACTTCCCATTTACCCCCATGAATTTCGGGATGGGGCTCACCAAGGTGCATTTTTGGGACTATTTTGCCGGTACCGGCCTGGGTATTATCGTCGGAACCTTTATTTTCACGTTTTTTATCGGAACCCTAAAAGAAATCTGGAGTTCAGGCAACTGGGCCGAGCTGATATCTTTTAAGGTATTTTTCTCAATCGGGTTATTTGCTTTCTCATTTTTTATCCCCAAGATCATCAAAAGGGTCAAAGGAGAAGAGACATAGTGTTAAAATTCGAAATCCGAATGTCGAAATTCGAAACAAATTCAAAACCCGAATTTCAAATGACCAAAACGTAACTACCCTTTTTAATATTTGGCTTTCATGAGTTTTGAATTTAGAATTTGGGAAATTAGGATTTGTTTCGCATTTCGTGCTTCGATATTCGGATTTACCTGACATTTAATCAGATCAAACAACCGCGACTTCAAGAATTTACGCTATCTAATTAAATTGCATGGTCATTGACGAAGGGGGATCAAATGTCGACAAAACTCGACCAACTGTGTATTAACACGATTCGAATGCTTTCAGCCGATGGGGTTGAGAAAGCCAAATCGGGTCACCCCGGCATGCCCATGGGGGCTGCTGCCATGGCATATGTTCTCTGGACGCGCTTTTTGCGGCACAACCCCAAAAATCCTGACTGGCCCAACCGCGACCGCTTTGTGTTGTCGGCCGGCCACGGTTCGATGCTGCTTTATAGTCTTTTACATCTGAACGGTTATGATTTGCCCCTCGAAGAG
>PVMK01114243.1_pt1 | contig 17843 bp, 15 predicted proteins | sample 1853481 | NCBI WGS metagenome assembly PVMK01 (sample SAMN08533507, study PRJNA380276) | Marine sediment metagenome, whole genome shotgun sequencing project. | reverse complement strand
TGTTGATCTTTTTCAGCGTGACGTCGTCTCCGGTTTCAAGACCCATATAAACGATTCCCAGACCGTGGGCTTTTAGCGTTTTTAGCTCTTCAGGGGTTTTCATATCCAGGCTTTTGGCATTGGCATAGGCGCCGATCCGGGTAACCCAGGGCAGCCGTTCCTCGATGGCCTGTAAAATTTCCAGCAACCTTTTTTGCGGAATGATCAATGCATCTCCGTCACAGAGGAATAGGCGACGTTGTCTGCGACAGTATTGGGCTGCAAATTCGATATCCTCCATAATGATCGAATCCGGTTTTATGCGAAACCGCTCTCCGGTATAGGTGCCGCAAAAAGTACATTTGTTGCGGGAACACCCAACGCTTACCTGCAGCAAAATGCTGTTGGCTTCACTGGGAGGCCGGATTATATTTCCTTCGTAATGCATCGTCGCACACTCGACTTTCCTACAGTTTGATAGAAAAATGGTGGTTAATCCAAGGCCTGAGCATTTGCCTCGGCCATGGAATGTTGGAATACTGGAGTGATGGAATATTGGGTTTTAAAGGATGTTATGCATTTTAATTTTATCGTCAAGATGAATTTTACCATCCACCTATTTTCCCAAAATCCCAAGACCCATTATTCCAATATTCCAATCGCACGACCTGGAGGCTCTCGACAGGTTGAGGCGGAGCCTCTATTTAAATGAAAGAATGCCTTGATTCTTGTCCGCCTCGTACTTTTGCGAATTAGGCATTTTTTTCATTCCTTAAACATTCTGGCCAGCAATGCGCTCAAATCACCCAGTCCCACCGGTTTAGACAGATAATCTTTAATGGATGCTTTGGCCTTTTGGCCCAGGCCGTTGATGCCGTCCAGTTCATAACCGGAAATTATTGAGATTTTGGCGTCGGGATCATAATTGAAAATTTCTTCGATGCAGGCGATCCCGTCCATCTCCGGCATGTTAATATCCATCAAAACCGCATCGATTTTTTTGCTCTTATATTTCTCAAGGCCTTCTGTGCCGCTTGAAGCAAATTCCGATTGATACCCTAGATACTCGAGCAACTCCTTCATGGCCTTCAGAATCTCAGGTTCATCATCGACCACCAGAACCAGTTGTCCTTCTCCACGGACAATCGATGGTTTATCTACCTGTTTACGTTCCTCTTCACCGAGGGCCAGAGGGAAATGAATTTTAAAGGTTGTTCCTGTGTCTGGTTTCGATTCCACGTTGATCAGGCCATCATGGCTTTTGATGATCCCGTAGGTGGTGGAAAGACCGAGGCCGGTACCTTTGCCGATCGGCTTGGTGGTATAAAAGGGATCAAAGCACTTTTCAATAGTTTCTTTAGCCATACCTTCACCATTATCTGAGATCGTAACTAAAATTCGCTTGCCTTTGCGTTGCGCCTTTATCTCCAGCCGTCCGCCGCTCGGCATGGCATCCCGGGCGTTGGTGCAAAGGTTCATTAGGGCCTGGCTGAGGCTGGTGGTATCCCCCATAATCGGCAGCTGTTTCGGACATTCGGTATGTATTTCGATTTTTTGATCAAAAGATTTTTGTATAATCTGATAAATTTGGCTGATAACATCGGCCAGATTGGTAATTACAAATTCTTCTTTAATCTGTTTGCGCGAAAACTGCAGCAAGCCGTCAACCAGGCGGGAGCCCTTTCTTACCGAGGTGTTGATACGCTCTGCTACTTCATGCAGGCCGGATTGATCTTCATAGTTCATCTGAATCAGCTGGCTGTTTACCAGGATTTCGGTGAGCGTGTTTCTGAAATTGTGGGCCACCCCGGCGGCAATCGTACCGATGGCCTCCATCTTCTGGACATGCTGCAGTTGCATCTCCAGCCGCTTGCGCTCGGTCACATCCGTAAACATGATGATGACCGTGGAACTCTCTCCTTTAACCGGCAGGATTTTAATGGTAATCTGTTTGCCGTTTAACGCGACCGGTGATTTCTCTCCTATTTCAGCTGGTTCGTAGGATTCCGACTGCAGGATTTTATCCAACTGTTGACCGATGCTCTCGTTAAAGAGATCCGGAGGATAGGCAGCCAGAATTTTTTCCGGTGCCAAGCCGAGCAGGGAAGCGGCGACACCATTGGTATAAACGATTTTGTTTGAAAAAACTTCCAGTATTCCTTCGGCCATGCTCTCCAATATGGTTTCAAAATGACGACTGCGTGAAAGCAATTCCTTGGTCAACTGCCGGGCATAGATACTGTCCAGTCCGCGAATGGGCTTTTCTTCTTCTTTTGCCAGGGGAGCATCCGATAATTCAATTGCTTCCTTGATGTGCTCTGACATCGAACTGAAAGGGCCTTTGGCAATATATGAATCAGCGCCTGTCTGCTCAAAATCGAAATCAATTTCAGCCACTGCGGCCGAGACTATGACCAGATAGCAATCTTTCACTTGCGGCATGCTGCGGACAATCTGGATCAATTTGCTGCCGTCAATTTTAGGCATAATGAGGTCGAAAAACATGATGTCCGGCGTAAAAGTGGCAAGCAGGTTCAAAGCCGCAAAGCCATCCCCGGCCGTGACCACTTCATGCCCCTCACGCGTCAGCAATTTGCTGATAAATTTTAACATGACGCGATCGTCATCCACCACAAGGATTTTCTTTTTCATTGAATAAACTCCCCTAATTAGTATCCTCTAAATTATTTTGTTTTGCTTTTTATGGCAAGATTTTTTTGTGTAAAAATTCAGTTACCCAAAGAAATGCCTAAAAACAGAATGCCAAAAATGCACTAAAGTGCCTAAAATGCCTAAAATTAAGGCGTCGCTTCACTCCGTCTTTTGTATAAGTCGTTGACGCTGGCAGTATTAGAGGCCAGAAATCAGAACAATGAAATGACAACTTAGCGAGAGTTTCCATTTTCATAAAATAGATAGAATACATTTACCTGTCGAGAGCCTCTTGGCCGAACGGCTTTAGGCATTTTAGGCAATTTAGGCAATTTAGGCATTCTGTTCTCAGGCATTTCTTTTATCAGAATTACTGATCCAGGATACCCCGAAGGGTTTTATCAACGTCAGCGACCTGCCCGGAAAGGTTGTCAATGGCCCCCGGGACGCCGTCAAAACTTTCAGCCTGGCCCTTTTTTTCCAACTCAAAGGCAACCTCCGCTGCAGTTTCGGCCTGAAAGTTTTTCAGCATTCCTTTCAGGCTGTGGGCCGCTCGCATCAGGGTATCTGAATCGCTTTGTTCAAAGGCCCGGCGAAGGTCATCCAGCAGACGGGGGTAATCACTGAGAAAAACCGCCACGACTTCTTTCAAAAAACTCCAGTCCCCATCAAATGCTTTCAGCAGCATTTCTTTGTCTAACTTAGCAGATTCATCCTCCGTCCTATCGGAAGTTCCAGCTGTCCGGGTCAAGTTCTCGATGGCGTCAAACAGTATATCAGAATCAATAGGCTTGGATACATACTCATCCATTCCGGCTTCCAGGCAGCGCTCTCGATCGCCTCTGATGGCATGGGCCGTCATGGCAATGATAGGTATGCCTGAGGTTAGAGGTTGGAGGTTGGAGGCCTGACTTCTGTCCTCTGACTTCTGTCCTCTGACCTCAGTTTCCGCCTTTCGCCTTCCGCCTTCCGCCTTCTCCATTTCCTTTTCCCGCTTCCGAATTTCTTTTGTGGCCGTTAATCCATCCATTTCCGGCATCTGCACATCCATCAGCACAATATCAAAGGCGTCATTGTCCAAGGTGTCCAATGCCTGGCGGCCATTTACTACCAGCGTGATTTGATGATTCCAACGATCGAGCAAGCGCTGAATAAACTTCTGGTTAAAGGGCGTGTCTTCAGCAACCAGAATTTTCAACGATCGGGAAGGAATCCGGATGGCCTTTGGCTGCGCTTTGGCCGACACTTCAGTCTCAGTTTTCTCAATACCCAGAGCTTTTAAAATGACGCCTACCAGCTCTGAAGCGCCCAGTGGTTTGACAACACTGGCGGTGATTCCCAGCTTTTCGAGTTCCGGTTTGCGCTTTAGGTGCGGAAAGGTCAACAACATGATAATGCCGGCATCAGATATTTTTTGACTTACAATCCATTCCGCCAGAGAAAATCCATCTGTTTCGGGCATATCCGAGTCTATCAAAATCAGGTTGAAAGGCATGTTTTCCGCCTGTGCTTCCAAAAGTAAATCCTTGGCTTCCCGGGCACCGGATGCAGGTACAACGCTGATTTGAAGTCTTGCTAGAATTTCTTTGATTATTTTGCGACTTGAGTCGTTGTCGTCTACGACCAACACGTTTAATCCTGCCAGCTTCGGGTGAGCGATCATTTGATCATCATGGGGTCCGCCGCCTTGCTGCCTCGTGAAACAGGCTGTGAAACTAAAACGGCTGCCCCCGGCGGGCTGGCTTTTTAGTTTGATATTTCCGCCCATCAAATCCACCAGTTGTGCTGATACCGCCAGGCCCAGTCCGGTACCTCCGTATTGGCGCAGCGTTGCCGGGTCGCCCTGGTTATAGGCCCAAAAAATACTGCGCTGTTTATCTTTGGGGAATCCCGATCCCGGTGTCGACAACAGAGATGTGAAGTACCACATCGTAATCCGTTTGAGAATGAACGGCGGCGTAGACAATCACCTCTCCTTTATCGGTAAACTTGATGGCATTATCGACCAAATTGAGCAGTACCTGTCGCAGACGCACCGGGTCACCCAGTATGCGATCCGGTATCTCGGGTGCAACCCGGTAGGCCAGCTCGATGCCTTTTTCATGGGACTTCATACCCATAATTTTTAAGGATTCATCCATAAAATGACGAAAGCTGAGGGGGTGTCTTTTCGAACTGCAACCGCCCGGCTTCTATTTTTGAAAAATCAAGTATGTTGTTGATAATTGAAAGCAGAGAATAGGCCGAGGATTTTACCACGTCCAGATCTTCCCTTTGGTCGGACGGTAAATCAGAAGTAAGCATCAGCTCCACCAGGCCGATGATGGCGTTCAGCGGTGTACGGATTTCGTGACTCATGTTGGCAAGAAACTCGCTTTTGGTCCTGCTGGCAGCTTCAGCCGCCAGTTTGGCCCGGTACATGAGCTCGGCGCGTTGACGCTGGGTGACATCTCTTATAAATCCTCCAAAGCCAATGGGGTTGCCTCTGGGATCTTTTATCAAGGATACCGACGATTCTACAAATCGCAGGGAGCGGCTTTTATCCGAAAGATTCCAGGCCAATGAAGTAACGGGCGCGCCGCTGCTTAACACTTTGCTGAAGGTGGCTTTTAATTTCTGGGAATTGGTTTCATCCAGCAACTCGAGTTGATTAAGCGCCGCCATTTCCTCCCGGGAGTATCCGAGAATTTTGCACATGGAATCATTAAAAAATATAAAATTACCATTCCGGTCTACCTCGTAGTACCCGTCAGGGGAGGTTTCAATAATCGTCCGGAATTTCTCTTCACTTTCCCGCAGCGCTGCCTCAGCCGCTATGCGCTGGTTGATGGTAAACTGGGCATGGGATCCAAAGATAACGAACAGGCACAAAATGGAAATACGGCTCCAGATGGCACTCATATCCGGTCCCAGCAGTCGTTGAAAAAAATTAACATCATAGGATAAAAAGATATACAAAACAGAATCAAAAACCGTATAAAACAGGGCCAGTCCGAATCCGATCAACACCATTTGATCCCAAAAATGGACCCGGATTTTCTTTTTTTTCTTCATTTTTATTTACCTCTTCGACAACCAATCAAAGTTCAGTGATAAATTTAGCAGGGAGCACCTATATTATCAAGGAGATTCATAGACATTTGTATTAGATGGTTAAATTGGCCTCACACCGGTTTCAAGGCATTGCGGGCAGGTCGAACGTCGAACATCGAATGTTGAATGAGAAAAAAGGAAATAGAAGAATTAATTAGGATTTTCGATACGAGTGTCAAAACGGCCGTTCGACCACCTCGACAAGCTCGGGATTTTCAACAGGCTCACGGTCCTGAGCAAAGTCGAAGGGCTGAAAAGAAACAGAAACAGTACAACAAATTAAATTAAATTGTGGAGCGGAGCGACATCATTATTCGATGTTCGACGTTGGACGTTCATCTTTCAAAACGACTTAGCGTTTATGGGGTCTGAGAGACCTCTTTGGCACGAGGAAATTTTCGGCGGTCGGTACCGCTGCGACGGTCCGGTCCGTTTCTTCTTTCCGGAATATGCAGGGTGTAGGAATAGTTCCGGCGATCTCCCCCGGAGCGTCTTCCTCCGTTGTCCAGAATAACCAGCTGCTCTAAGATATCATTTTCTTTTTTTCCCATGGTCAGGACCTAACTTGAAGACATGATTTTGACAAAGGTCTGAAGGTTTCCTGCGATCGTCTGCGTAAGTTTATACAGATGCAATTTTCATGCCAAATAATTTGACTGTATTATCCGGGAAAGAGATCGAATCGGCAATAGAAAATTTAATATTGATATCAGTAAGTTATTGGATATTCCACCCGTTTTAAGCGGTGTGAAATGACACGCCGACCTGTAAGAAAATGGGTAATTTTTGTAATATGTGAAATTATTTATACAGAAATGTGAAAAAAATTCCATTCTATTTCGCGGAACTTTCCGGCGGTTTAATTCCCAAATCTTTGATTTTATACAGAAGTGTTTTGTAACTGATTTTTAATATCTTGGTGGCTTTACTGCGGTTCCAGCCGGTTTTTTCAAGTACATAGGCGATGACTTCTTTTTCCACTCGATCCATCGCCTTTTTCTTGATTTTTTTAAGAGACAACGAGGACAGATCCGGCGGTGCGCTGCTGTCAAATCCCAGGATTTCCATGGGGGTTGCAGATTGATTTGCTGATTTCGGTATTCCGGCTGCGCGAGGCCGGTTTAAATTGCCCATGAGCATATCGTCAAGGTTATCTTCACCGTTGCCCAGAATCATGAGGCGTTTCAATACATTTTGTAATTCGCGAATATTGCCGGGCCAGTGGTAGGCCGTCAGTTTACCAATGGTCTCCGGGCTGGGTGTCAACAGCTCTTTCCCATCAAATTGGGCGGTATACATTTTGACGTAATGGTCAATGAGATGCGGGATGTCTTCGGGTCGGTTGCGAAGCGGCTCAATATGAATTTTAATTGTGCTCAGGCGGTAATACAAGTCTTCCCGGAAATCACCATTGGCCATGTCATTTTCAAGTTCATGATTGGTGGCGGCAATGACCCAGGCACCCATCTTGACGGTTTTCTCAGAACCCAGAGGACTGAAGTCACCGCCCTGAAGCACATGCAATAGCTTGGCTTGCAGCGGAAGCGACATATCTCCGATTTCATCCAGAAACAAAACGCCGCCGCTTGCCTGTTCGAATTTGCCCCGCTTGCGGCGTTCGGCTCCGGTAAAGGCGCCTTGCTCATAGCCGAACATCTCACTTTCAAGCAGCGTGTCCGGTAGCGCAGCACAATTGACCTTGACAAAGGGCTTACCCGCCCGGGTGGATTTTTGATACAGATTTTGGACTACCAGTTCTTTGCCGACGCCGGTTTCACCGTACACGACGGTATTTAGCCCGGTATCGGCGACCTGGTCGATCAACTCTTTTATTCTATGGATATTTTTGCTGACACCAATGATTATAGGCTTCATGTGAATTTAGGTCTTGTCTTTTCAGTTTTTTATCAAAAAACCCGTTTGCCAGCCACGGGAAAATAACCCCATGGTTTTACCTTAAATCCTAACCCGGAATTTACTTTACGAATCTATTAATCTTAGCGGTTATTCGCCTGTTTGACAACAAGAAACTACATCAAATCCACCCAAGCTATATTTTGGAAATCTTCTTACATGATTTATCAACATAAATCAATTGGTCAAAAGGAATATTTCACGAGGTCTGGAGCCGGGAAAAGTCCGATCCCAACAATGTGGCTTCGCAGCTCAAGTATTTTGCCGAATATACCAATATACAGAGGTAGTTTCAAAGTACGACTCCATATTTTGGAAGACCGACTGCAAAAAGTCGTTTTTTTAAGGAGATTTTGCGATGGCATTGATATTTTTCCATATTTACAACCACTTAACTAATCAACGATATCTGTATTTAATCAAACTGCCGCTGCAGATGGAAACCGCGAGGGAAATTCAGAAATATCACCTATCGTTCGTGCCGCCAAGATTTGCGCCATGAGCGCTATTTCTTGACATTTCAGGCAGTTTATGAATTAATTAACGAATATAGCTATTCAGCATCCGGCAATTTTTGATGGTTAAATTTTTCAATAGTTTGTAGGAGTAGATGGGATTCTTTTTTTGTAATTTCTGATTTGCACGGAGAGTAATTTTGGCAAAACGTGATGAAGTGTCATCAACCGAACGGCTACTGGATCTGATACGCGATGATGGCCAATCGGAGTACACCACCACCGGTATTGCTTCCCAGAGATCTTTCGGCCATCGGCTGAAAAACATTTTTAATAATCCGGTATCCTTCCGAAAGTCGATTACAGTGGGTGTGGATCTGGGCCACGATGACATAAAGATGGTGAAAATGAGCCGGATTTCAGATCAAAAATATGAGATGCTCGAGTACGCCAGAGTCCCATTTGATCAGGATGTTGATCGTCAGAGCCCGCAGTTCCCTCAGTTTTTAAGACCCCTTATGATGGACTTTTGCGGCAATTCAAAAAATGTAAATCTTTGGTGCACCATTCCGTCGGCCAGGGTTGAAACCCGTCAGATTCGAATTCCGAAAGTAAATCCAAAGCAAATCCCCAACTCGGTCTACTGGTCGTTTAAAAAAGTTTCCGCATTTGATGAAAGAGAAAACATCTTTGATTTTGAGATTCTGGGTGAGATCGAGGAAGGTGATCGACCCAAAATCGACGTAATGGCTTACACGGTCCTCCAAAAGGAAGTCAGAGAACTCAAAGAAATTTTCAATAAGGCCGGATTTCCTCTGCAGGGTATTTCTATTGTTCCCTTTGCCTTTCAGAGTCTTTTGAGAGCGGGGCGGATTGGAACCGATGAAATGAATGTTTCCAGTTTATACATCGGTCGGGACTGGTCCCGCATTGACATCTTTTCAGAGGGAAATCTGATGCTTTCCCGCGGTATTAAAGCCGGTGTCAAAACTATGATCGAGGCCTTGCGCACCGAAATCGAAGGCAATTTGTTTGAGCTTTCCATCGCCAAATCCCCTACCAAAGATTCAGCCAGAATAAGGGCCATTAAAAAGAAGCTGAAAAATGAACTGGAACAGGCCCAGCAGCTTTTTTTTGGTGTCATTCATGACCGTGCGCCATCTCCATTGGACGAGAGGCAGCGCCTTCTTAAAGAAGATAAAATATTTAAAATGATTTTGCCGGCTCTTGAGAGATTGATACGACAGGTTGAAAGAACGTTGAGACATTTTTCGGTGAACTATGAAAATGACCCGGGTAGGGAAGATATTCATTTCCAGCGGAGTGAATCCGCATCAGCGTATTGTGGACTATATCGGCGAAGAACTTGCCATCCCCACCGAAACTTTGAATCCCTTTGCCGATAGCGACAATTTCCTGTCCCTGGCGCCAGGTCCTGATTATCCATCGGAACAAAGCGCTTTCGTACCGGCAATGGGCATGGCCCTTTCCAGCAATGCCCTGACCCCTAACTTTTTGTATACTTATAAAGACAAACAAAAATCTGTCAGAACCCAGTGGGTCAATCGCGGTGTTTTTGCAGGGTTTTTGCTGGTGATGGTACTTTGTGTCGGGGTATCTTTCTGGCAGGATCGCCAGCTTAAAGACAAGGAGGACCGGTTGCGGCAGCTCCAGCGGCAGCTTGAAAATGTTACCCTGCGGGTGGACAAAAATCTAATCTTAAAACTGGTTGGTGAAACCCAGGCCAACCGCCGTGAAATCAAGGCGATCGGCAAAAAATATTTTGGTGTTGCCGTCATCAGTGAAATCACCGATCTGACACCATCCAGTGTCCGTTTAATCAGCATTTCGACCAAACTTGCCAACTCGCCCGGCAAGAAAAAAGGTAAGAAAAAGGCATCCAAAAATAGGACCTTGGTTTTGGACGGCATTGTGGAGGGCGACCGCCTGATCCTGGAATCGACACTGGCCGGTTATTTGATGGACCTTAAAAATTCGCCCATGCTAGATCAACCCAAAATCAGTAAAAAGTCTTTCGAGCGTTACAAAGATAAAGATGTGCTGAGATTCACCGCTCGTTTAAAACTATTATAGTAGTAGCATAATTAATCCGCCGGACTTAGGGCCATAAAACAATTTTCAGTTTTGAAAGAAATATGTATCACCCTGAATATGCTATTTTTCAGGGCGGAGTAATTAATGAAAACATTTTTAGCAATCTTTCCGACCCAGAGCCTGATATACTTTTTAATATGTGGTGCCGGGATACTTGTCTTTGTCTTTTTGATCATCATACCGACCCAAAAAACATCTGCCGAACTGGATAAAGACATTCAGCGAACCGGCGATCGGATTGAAGAGCAGCGAATACTCGCACCGGTTTTTCAAAGCCTCTTAAAACGGGCTAAGAAAAAAAATCAAACCGAGCTGCCGTCAACCCCAAAAGCCAAACTGGACCGAGCTGATATCAGTAAAGTTTCAGAGAATTTGCAGGAAATGGCATTCAGGCACGATCTTAAAATTCAAGATTTGAATACGGATGTCACTTCAGCGATTGGCAAAAGCGGCTATTTACGGATGCGCATTAATTTGACGGGTGATTTTATGAATTTCCGTGATTTTTTAGTCGATCTGGGAACAATACCCTCGTTGGAGATAATGGAAGACATGCAAATCCGGGCCATTGAGGGCTCCAGGGAATTTAAACTTAACATTTGGCTGGCGCAGAAATGAATCGATTTGGGATTTGGGATTTGGGATTTCGGATTGATGGAGGGAATGTTATCGGTTCTATTTTTTTGACTATCAGCTATGAGCTATCACCTGGCACTGAAAGTGCCTTAACCCGTAGCTTGGAACCCGATCAATATCTATTTAATCCGAAATCCGAAATCTAAAATCCGAAGTCGAAGAACCCGCAACCCGAACTTATGTCAAACAGAGAAAAAATAATTGTTGCTCTGATGGTGCTGGCGGTGTCCTACGGTGCTTATATTCTGTTTTTTTCGTCACCCCCGAAATCAAAAATCGTCAGCGGCGTCGGCGACCGACAACTGGAAGTGCTCAACACCTTTATCACCAAGATTGCAGATAAAACAAAGAGCGGTCTTTCCAAAAAACAGGCTTATATTTTACAAAAAGCGCAAGCTGAATGGAAACAGGATCCTTTCGTTCAGATCCGGCCTAAAAAAGTGGAAGAGGACACCGGCCCGGCTCCCGTGCTGGACGCCAGGGTCCGGTACACAGGTTTTTTACAGATGGGTGATAGGCGCCTGGCGATCATAAGCGGGATGGAATATGAAACCGGTGACCGTCTGGAGTCGGGTGGATTCATTATTCGCAGTATTTTCCCCAACCGTGTGATGGTATCGCCACCGGGTAAAAATAAGAAATTAATGATCCTTCCAATGGATGAAACTGAATAGGATAAATGGTATATGGTAAAATATCAGCGTCTGATTAAACTATTTGTTGTGGGGATTTCTTGTCTGTTCCTGATGGTTGCCTGGATGGGCGGGTGTGCTCAAAAAAAAGGTTTAAAGGATGTCCAGGACCCGTTCTATGAGCAGTGGCGGGTTAAGGCGGAAGAGTCCAAGGGCACTTCTCCGGTCGCGCCGCCTCCGATAGACGAAAAGCCATTTGAAATCGCTTCCCCGGAAGAGGAAGAAGATCAAGTACCTGAAGTCCCGAAACCGCTTCCCACCCGCAAGATCAGTCTTAAAATGAACGACATCAATGTCGCCGTCCTGCTGCGTGCACTGGCCAGGGCTGCGGATCAGAATATCATCCTCAATCAAAGAGTAACCGGAAAAGTCAACATCAATATCCACCAGGCGCCCTGGGACCAGGTGTTTACGAGTATCCTGCGGACCAACGGTCTGAGCTACGCCTGGGAAGGTGATATCATCCGCATCATGACGGCCGCAGACATGGATGAGGATCTTAGAACTAAAACCCGCGAACGGGCCCTGATGCTTACGCAAACACCCTTGACCCGGATTGTGGCCGTCAAATATACGGAAGCCAACAAGCTCAAATCAAATCTCGAGAAATTTGTGACACTGGACCGAAGCGGCAAACGGACCGGATCGATTCTGGTGGACGAGCACACAAATTCGTTGATTATACAGGCCATTAGAACCGATATGGACCGGATCCTGGCGGTCGTTAAAAAGCTGGACCGCCCGACACCCCAGGTATTGATCGAAGCGATTATCGTCGAGGCCAACAAGGATGTGGCCCGGGAACTCGGCATCCAGTGGGGCGGCGTCTATGCCGGCAAAAGCGGGACAAACGGGCCATTGTGACCGGCAGCAGGGCGGGCTATCAGACGGAGTGCCGGTCAACCCGGATTTAAGTGATTTGAATGTTACTTCGGGTTCGGTAGTCAATCTACCGGCCGCGGGGTTGGGCGGCTTCAATCCCATGACCCTGGGTCTTATTTACACCAGGTTAGGGGAATACTTGCTGAGCGCACAGCTTTCGGCGCTGCAGGCTCAGGGCAAACTCCACATCCTGTCAAGTCCCTCGATCACAACCCTGGACAATCAAATGGCACTAATTGAGAGCGGTCAGGATGTGCCCTATCAATCGGTGGAAGACGGTGAGGTCAAAGTTGAGTATAAGAAAGCGGTGCTGGCCTTGCGAGTCATCCCCCACGTAATCGACGGGGACACGCTCAAAATGTACATAAAAGTGAACAAGGACGAGCCTGATTTTTCCAGGACCGTCCTTGGGAATCCCACCATCATTACCAAAAACGCCGAAACCAATGTCATCCAGAATGACGGCCAGACCATCGTTATCGGCGGTTTGAGTAAACAAACTTCAAGCCGCAGAGAACAGGCACACCGTTTCTGGAGGATATTCCCGGCCTGGGCTACCTGTTCAAGCGTAAGAGCAGCAAGCTGACCAAATGGAGGAACTGCTCATTTTCATTACCCCGCATATTTTAAAGCCCCGAGCAATGGGGGGCAAGCCCTGAAAAAGCGAATGCGAATGACAGAATGCCTAAAATGCGAGTTGAGGTATCGATCGATTATATGCTTTACTTTGACAGGCTAAAATCTCTCAGAATGCACGCGATCCAAAGTTGGTAGAACAATGGATTATTTCAGTATATTAAATTTAAAAAAGGAACCCTTCTCAAACTCTCCGGATCCCGAGTTTTTTTTCATTCCCGGCAGCATCTGGATTGTTTACAGAAGTTGGAGCTTTCCCTGCTGCTTCGGCGAGGCCTGAACGTAATCATCGGCGATGTCGGCACCGGTAAAACGACATTGTGCCGTCAGCTCATCCGCCGCTTTTCCCAGAAAGAGGAGGTAGAAACCCACCTCATCCTCGATCCGCACTTTCTCAATGCTTCGGAATTTCTGGCGACCGTAACCAAAATGCTTGTCGGCAAAAAGCCGGTGGTGGGAAGCCATGACTGGCAGATCAAAGAGCACATCAAGCAGTACCTTTTTCGCAAAGGGGTGGATCAAAATAAAACAGTTGTCCTTATCATTGACGAAGGGCAGAAAATACCGGCATTTTGCCTCGAAATCCTGCGTGAATTTTTAAATTATGAAACCAATGAATACAAATTGCTGCAGATTGTCATTTTCGCTCAGAAGGAGTTTGAAAATACCATCCGCAAATACCCCAACTTTGCTGATCGCATCAATCTGTATCACCTGCTAAAACCCCTGAGCTTGAACGATACGCGGTTGATGATTAAATTCCGTTTGGAAAAGTCCAGCAACTCTCGCCGAAAATTGAATCTCTTCACGGTTCCGGCTTTGTGGGCGATTTATCGCATCACCGGAGGGTATCCCCGAAACATTATCAACCTGTGCCACCAGAGCATATTATCCATGATCATCCAGAACCGATCTAAAAGCGGTTATTTTCTGGTTCGTGCCTGTGCGCGCAGGGTGTTTCCGGAAGAATCCCGCCGCCGGAAAATTATTATGGCCGGTGCAACTCTGGCTGGAGCGGCTGCCGTCATCCTGCTGACATTACTGCCCCTGGATGGAATTATAGCGCTGCCGTCCCGGGGGCTCCAGAATATTCAGGCTTTATTTTCACAAAACTCCGAACGGGTAATCAGCGCGCCCCTGGCCCAAACTGAAATTCCGACCGTCAGGGCCCAGCTCGCTCCGTCCGAATTTACCAAACCCTCACGGGTTGAATCAGAAATCAAACCCGTGCTCGCGGAAAAGATCGCAGAGCCGCAAAAAAATGAGAAGATGATACCGGTCACGGAATCTGCAACGGTGACTGAACCGGCCAAGACCGAAAAGGTCACCAAGATCGAGGAGACCATTCGGGTGGCGGCGGTCGTGGACCCGGCACCTGACGATAGCCATACTATTTCCACACCCGCGTCAGCCCCTTCGACGATTCTGGGCCAGATAACCCTGAGGCGCGATGAAACGCTTTCAAAGATAATTCAGAGAGTGTATGGCAACTTTAATTCCAAATACTTCAAGTCCCTTATTCTGGCAAACCCGGATATAGAGGACCCTGATCGGGTGGTAGTCGGTCAGATTATATCATTGCCCGCCATACATGTTGAGGTGAGGCCTGCGACCCAACCGCTGTGGTGGGTTAAAGTTGACGAATCGGATTTGCTCGAAGACGCATTTAACATTTTGCGAAACTACCCTGACAGCGCGCCTTCCATGCGCTTGATACCGTATTGGACCCCTGAAGAAGGCACCCGATTTTCCGTCGTCCTGCACAGGGTTTACAAGGATGAACTGTCGGCACGAAACCAGCTGGAGCGACTGCCGGTGGGACTTTCGTTCAACTCAAGGATTGTGTCTGCCTGGGATATGAAATCCGTGTATTTTGCGGATCCGTATTTTGGTCGAAACCACTAATATTTGGTAAATAAGAGATAAAAATTGAGAGCAAGAAAGAAATTAGGTGAAATACTGGTCGAGGGCGGGCTGCTGACCCAAAAGCAGCTGGAAGAGGCCTTGCCCTTTCAAAAAACCAGCCATTTGAAACTGGGGCAATTTCTGGTTCGTGAAGGTATTGTCAGTGAGAGCCAGATTGTCGACCTGGTATCAAACCAATTGCGCCTGGGAAAATACGAACCGGATAAATTCAGCGTTGATGTGGATCTTGCCAATCTGCTTCCGGCTGACATCGCCCACAAATACCAGGCCGTACCGCTTCAAAAAAATGGCCTGCTGCTGACCATTGCCATGATGGATCCGCTGGACATCAATGCCCTGGATGCCATCGAGGTATATACCAATTGTGAAGTCGAAGCCATCATCTGCACCGAGCAGCATTTGAATCAGTTGCTCAACAGCCTCTACGGCACCTATGCCGGTATTGGCGGCGTGCTGGAAGACATGGAAGAGATGGAAATCGACAAAAGCACCGACAAAGCCCCGGTCACCGAAGATGTGGAAGTCAGCTCTCTGCAAGGTATGGCTGAAGAAGCGCCGGTTGTCCGGCTGGTCAATTCCATTCTATCCCAGGGTGTTCGGGAAGGTGCCAGCGATATCCATGTCAGTCCTGAAAAAGAAACTGTACAGGTGCGCTTTCGGGTGGATGGCAGACTCCATGAAGTGCCGGCTCCGCCAAAATCGATGTTTTTGCCGATTATTTCCCGGCTGAAAATACTGGCCAACATGGATATAGCCGTATCCCGCATACCCCAGGACGGGCGCTTTACCGTAAAGATGAAAAATAGGGATATTAATGTCCGGGCGTCTACAATTCCTTCCATTTACGGGGAGAACATGGTGCTGCGGTTGCTGGACACCAGCACCAGCATCTATTCTCTTGAGCGGCTGGGCATGAACGAAACCGACCGCCAAAAACTGGAACGCATGATTTCCAAACCCTATGGCATGATTTTGAGCACGGGGCCCACCGGCAGCGGTAAAAGTACCAGTCTGTATTCGATCTTAAAGAAGATAAACCAGCCGGATATCAACATCATTACAGTGGAAGATCCGGTGGAATACCGTATTGAAAAAATTCGTCAGGTTCAGTTAAACCGCAAAGCCGGCATGACCTTTGCCAGCGGGTTGCGGTCCATTTTGCGTCAGGATCCCGATGTGATCATGGTTGGCGAGATACGTGATTCCGAGACTGCCAATATCGCCGTCCAGGCAGCGCTTACCGGTCACAGGGTGTTAAGCACCCTGCACACCAATGACGCGCCCGGAGCAATCACACGTTTTGTCGATATGGGGATTGAGCCCTTCCTGGTGGCCTCGGTAATGATCGTCGCCTTTGCCCAGCGCCTGGTTCGAACCGTATGTCAGAGCTGCAAAGCGCCCTACAAGCCGCCGGCGGAAGCCTTAAAATTTTGGGGACTGGATAAGGTCAAGAATGCCAACTTTCAACAGGGCCAGGGCTGTTTTAGCTGCATGCACACGGGGTACAAAGGCAGATCCGGCGTTTATGAAGTGCTGCTCATCGATGATTTGGTCAAGGATTTAATTCTAAAAAGAGCGCCGCCCCATGAAATCGCCCGGGCTGCAGCCGAAACCGGCGAGTACCGCACCCTGAAGGAAAATGCGGCCGAAAAAGTGATCCAGGGGATAACGTCGCTTGAGGAAGCCGCATCGGCGGTGATGGTTTAGCGGGGATGAGCCTTCGCCGCATGAATTGAGTCGGAGCTATCATCCGCCGTTTAGTCGATATCACGAGGCGACCACTTGAGGTATCAAGTGTCAGTTTCAGCTCAAATCAGGTTTCAGTGTCAGGGTCAGGATGAACCTCCGAAGATTCGATGTCAGCGAAAAGTTTTATCGAGTGCGTCGTCGGCATGAGATCGAAATTTGGAAACGACGAAACTGTTTTATATGAGCACACATAAAATCGAAGTCCAGGTGTGCTTCGTTTAGAATTACGCTGATAATTGCTGACACCTGAACACTGACACCTGACACCTTCGTATTCGTGACACCCGACACCTGACGACCATTTTGCGTTAGAGATTTTACAGTGGAATACGGATCAGCCCAGATCGGTCTCGCGTAGTGGGTCAACATCTAAACAGAGTCTAACATGCCGAAATTCAGTTACCGTGCCATTACCGAGATGGGTTCGACCGAAACGGGTGCCATCGAGGCCGAATCCGCTGAAAAAGCCGGCTCAATGCTGGCGGAACAGGGGTTAATCCCGACCCGGGTAAAAGAGGAACGACCGGCGGCGTCCGGTGTTAAGCTGGGAAGCATACTGGACGTCTTTTCTCCTGTTAAAGCACCTGAGTTGATCCTTTTTACCAAGCAGTTCAACACCCTGATACGCGCCGGGGTGCCGATGTTATCCTTATTAAAGGTGCTGGAAGAACAAACCGAGCATCCCAAGCTGCGCAATATTCTCGGTGTCATTCATCAGGATATTAAAGAGGGCTCCAGCATGTTTAATGCCTTCAACCGCCATCGGAAAGTTTTTTCACCCTTATACTGCAATATGCTCAAGGCCGGCGAAGCCAGCGGTGCCCTCAACGATGTGCTCGATCGTCTGACCTACATTATTGACCACGAGCATAAGGTGAAATCCGACATTAAGGCAGCCCTGATGTATCCCATCATCGTTGTTTGCTTTTTAGTGATCGCTTTTTTTGTATTGCTGACAGGCGTTATTCCCCGTTTTGTCAACATATTTAACTCCTCCGGTCTGACGCTTCCCCTTCCGACCCAAATCTGTATGCTCATGTACGAATTTATCATCCATTACTGGTATGTGGGTCTCGGAAGCCTGGTGGTCGGAGGCGTGGCCTTCTATTATTAT
>PVMK01116919.1_pt1 | contig 17845 bp, 17 predicted proteins | sample 1853481 | NCBI WGS metagenome assembly PVMK01 (sample SAMN08533507, study PRJNA380276) | Marine sediment metagenome, whole genome shotgun sequencing project. | reverse complement strand
CATTTTTTCCTTAATCGCTTGTTTTTCCGCGGGATCCATGGTGTAGCCTCCTTTTAATCTTAGCCCGGATATTACACAATCGTGCCGCAGAGAGCAAGGGTAAAGAATCCCAGGGATTTTAGATTTTGGAATGCAGATTTAAAATTTAAGAGCTCACAACCTCGCGGTAAGGACTAGCCCGGATTGATTTCATCCCCGAGGGTAAAGGCAAGGAGTCCGATCAAGACGAGAAGAGCAAAGAGCCCACCTAGAGCTATCCAGCTTTGGGCTGTCACTTTACCCAATGCAACGCCCCACCCTCCTTCACCGATATTTTCGCTGACTCCATGAGCGAGAATGACAAGGGGTGAAAGCAGCATAAGAAAAGTACCCGCAATTTTGTTCAAAAGACCGTACCTTCTCCACCACAGACCACCAAGGACGAATAGACAGGTTGCCACTGCAGCAAACCCAATTCGTACCAGCGGATCGTTAGGGAAGAAATCTTTACACAAATTCACACTGAAGCCTGCCAGAACCCCAAGTAAAGGCAAAACTGCCAGATAGAGTTGGCCTCTTGCTTGTCTCACTATTTTGATCAGAAGAAAGACCACCGCCACACCACCAAAAAGGGCAAGGCCTCCGGCGCCGATCGGTACCACCCAGGAGTGCTCTGAGCCAGGAGTTAAAATTCCCTTGGAGATAATGGTGGTTGCAATACCAAAGCCAGCACCTAGCGCCGGTATTAACCACTGCGTGGAGATCCCTACAGCAAAAATTGCCAAGGCAATCGCGCCACCATAGGCCAATACCAGAGCAGGATTGCTCTGGACCTCCATTGTTTTCCTCTTAACAGCACTCACCTTCGGCGCAGACTTTACCTCTTTCCTTGATTTGACTTCCTTTTTCCTTGGTTGGACTTCCTTATTTTCATCTTTCTGCCGATCTAAGTAGGCGGTAGCGTCTTTCATGGCTTGGGATAGATCATCCATTGTTTTTAACAACCTCCGCAATCAGGTTCGGGCTCACCAGCTAAACCGGACATCCAATAAATGGCTGTAGATAGCTGTCCGAGGCTGGCAATGAGCTGTTATCGAGTCCTTACTTCAGCAGTAATGTCTCCAGCCTATCACCTGAAGACTAACGGCTTTCATTGCAAAAAGAATACCAAATGAGGGTAAAGTAGGTAGGGAATCCTTTGAGGTTGAAGTAAAGGAATGATGTGGATTACTGGGTTTAGGTGGTTTTAGCTTTCTTTTCTTCGCAAGAGAGTCTGTAGAAGTAATGGAATCTATAAAATCTCAAACTCCAAGCACCAAATCTCAGGGTGTCAGGTGTCAGGACGGATGGAGGTTTCAGTGTTCAGGTTTCAGCTTCCATGTTTCTTTTTCCTGACACCTGACACCCGACACCTGAAACCTTAGTCAGTGTACCTCTACCTTTCCTTCCATTCAGGTTTTCTCTTTTCCAAGAATGCCGTCACCCCCTCCTCAGCGTCTTCGCTACTGCAATGGGCAGCAAAAAGCTCGCTCAGGTGGTCGATCGATTGATGGTAGGGGACGTCTTGCATTGCATACATTGCTGTTTTGCCAATTTGCAACGCCAGCGGGCTCTTGGCAGCCAGTTTTCGGGCCAGTTCCATGGTGGCTTCTTCAAGCTCATCTGCTGGCACTACTTTGTTGACTAATCCCAATCTCTCAGCTTCGCTCGCTGAGATCATGTCACCCTGTGAGTATCATCTCAAGGGTTTTTTTGCGGCCGAGAGAGCGTGCCAGGGGTACAGCCGGTCCAGTACAAATCAGACCAACATTGATCGCGGTAGTCCCCAGCGTGGCATTCTCTGCAGCCACGGCGAGGTCACAAGCAAAGATCAGACCCGGCGCCGTTGGCGAGCGCATAGCCTTTCACCGACGCAATCACCGGCTTTTTCATCTTGGCAATGGTGTGATTGTGTTCGTCCATCAAGCGGATGAATTCGCGATATTCCTTATTCGTTTTGTCCTTGAATTCGGGCAAGGGAAATACCGGTAGAGAAATGTTTGCCCGCCGCTTTGATCACTACAACCCGCACCTCCGGGTCTTTGTCCATCTCCGCCAGGGCGTCATTCAGCTCCCGGGCAAAAGGCACGTTGAAAGTGTTCATCTCTGCTGGTCTGTTGAGGGTAATCTGGCCGATATGATCTTGTTTCTCCACAAGGACGTTGGTGTATGACATGGCCTATCTCCTTTATATTTGAATTAATTAGAAAAACTGCTAACAGCTAACATAGCAAGCCGAGGGCTTTTCTGTCAATATGTCAGGCTTTATTGTGAGTAGGCAGTAGCCAGTTGTCGAGTGTCAGGAGAAATAAGCATAGAGCATGGGGCATGGAGCATGCGCTATGGCTAGGTCATATGCTCGGCGTCATATGCGTCATTAGGTCAATATGCTACGCTGTCTATCATAGTTGACTGTCATTGTGGCGCTGAAACAACTTAATGACGGCCGTAAGGCCTAATGACGGGCGCTAGCCCTATTGACGGCGAAGCCAAATGACCTACATGATGCCCCGTGCCTAAATGGAGTTGACTTCGAAACCTAACACTTGTAAGGATAGAAACATGGCAGTCTCCACCAAGAAAAAACCACCTGTAATTTCCTCGAAAGACCCGCATTGGCTGGATCGGCACCGGAGTCATGGGGCTCTCCATGTGCAACCATCTACTCACCAAGGGCTATAAGGTGAAGATCTACAGCCGCACCAAGGCCAAGGCTCAACCACTTCTGGACTCGGGTGCAACCTGGGCGGAGTCATCCCGGGCAGTAGCGGATCAGTCTGATGCAATCTTCACCATGGTCGGATTTCCAGAAGATGTACGTGAAGTTTATCTGGGCGAGAGTGGCATTTTGACCACCGCCAAACCTGATAGTATCGTTATTGATATGACCACAACCTCGCCAAGTCTGGCCCAGGAAATTCACTCTGCGGCCGCATCAAAGTCAGTGTACGCAGTTGACGCTCCGGTGTCGGGAGGCGATGTGGGAGCACGCAACGGCACGCTCTCTATTATGGTCGGTGGAAACAAGGATGTTATTGAGGCCATCGAGCCGCTACTGGAAACCATGGGAAAGCAGATCGTCCACCAGGGTGGACCTGGCGCTGGACAGCATGCCAAAATGTGCAACCAGATCGTTATAGCCGGCACCATGATTGGCGTATGCGAAAGTCTTCTCTATGGATATAAGGCAGGCCTAGATCTGGAAACCATGCTGCGTTCTGTTAGTAGCGGTGCTGCCGCCTGCTGGATTCTTGACAACATGGCCCCCCGCATTCTCCGACGCAATTTTGAACCGGGATTCTTCGTCGAACATTTCATCAAAGACATGTCCATAGCCCTGGATGAGGCTCACCGCCTTGGGCTTGCCCTGCCCGGATTGGCTTTAGTCCACCAGCTCTACCAAGCGGTCAAGGCCCAGGGACACGGTAAGTTGGGCACCCAGGCCCTCATGCTTGCCCTAGAGCAGCTTTCCAACACCGAAGTCAAAACTGTAGCGGCGCGGATATTTCACGAATTGGTGTCGCAAGATCGTGGAGAACGGTTGCAGGTGTCCGTCGTGGGTTGTCCGTTGTCCGTTGCAGAAGAAATCTGGTCTTAGTAATCACTCGCCACGGACCACTGACCACGGACAACTAACATGGTGCTATGCGCCATGCGCTTTGCGCTATGCGATTTTCACACCGGTACTGCCGCCTTATACAGAATCCCATCCCCTTCAATGCTGTATTGCTCCACTGCTGCCGGTACAATGATGGAGATTCCCCTGGTTAAGCGGGTGATGTCCCCAGCGCTCAAATCAGTAACGCTAACCTCGCCTTCCGTGCACATCATCATTTCCACACTGCGATCGCCAGGGCTGCTGAAGGGAGCCGCTTTCTTTATCCTTATCACGGAGAGCACAAATTCCTCCGCCTCCGTGCTATAGATTGCCTCCCCAGGGGTGCGGTTTTCGGGGCTTAAAATATTCAAATCACCGTCTGTAAAATTCAAAACGGCGAGCAGTTCTTGAACATCTATGTGTTTGGGCGTCAGCCCCCCCCTCAAAACGTTGTCAGAATTGGCCATCAACTCAATGCCAACTCCCTCTAAGTAACCGTGAAGTTCCCCGGCTGGCAGATACATGGCTTGCTGGGGTTCCAAACGGATAAGATTCAAGAAAATAGGAGAGAGAACCCCCTTATCACCTGGATACTCTTCATTGAGCTTGATCATCCATGTCCAGACTGGTTCTTCATGTGTCCGCTTCTCAGCATAGTTGACCGCTTGCTCAACAATTTTGCGTTGTTTTCCACTGTCCGTGGTCATTAAATGATTGAAGAATTTTTTCAACCCATCCCGGTTGGGGTGGCTCCGTAGAAACGATACTATTTCTGCCAAATCTGGGACCCTGGCTTCTTCTAATAGGCTGAGGGTCTCTTCTATTTTGCGAAAACCGTTCAAGGCCCAAAATGGTGTCAGAGCACAGATTATCTCCGGTTTATGGTTGTCGTCTCTATAATTTCTGTGGGGCGCATCTAAGGGGATTCCAAGCTCATTTTCCCGGGCAAAGCCTTGCCCGGCCTGCTCCTTATTGGGATGTGCTTGGATCGACAGCGGTTTCGCTGCAGCGAGCACCTTGAACAAGAATGGCAGCTTGTTGGAAAACCGAGCTGCTACTTCCTGCCCAAGCGTCTCTTCAGGGCTCTCTTGAATTACCTCCGGCAGCGATCTCCAGAGGCCATCGGCAAAAACCTGGGATGGAGCTTTGGGGTGGGCTCCCATCCAGAGTTCTGCTTGTGGTTTATCCGCCGGTACTGATTGGCCTAGAAGCTCTAGGATAGCTGTCCTTGATCCCCAAGCATACTCTTGTATGGTATTCTTCAAGAGCCCTATCTTGCGCATATTACTTAGTCCTAGAAAACCTGATCCTCGGGGCCAGGTCAGATCGCATAGAGCATAGCGCAAAAAACAGAGGGTTTTGACAGTTTTTCGCTTGGCGCTCTGCGCTTAGCGCTTTGCATCATTTGGCATAAGGAGAGAATAAGTTTCTTTTATTGTTTTTCCTTGTGCCCTGTACCTTGAGCCTTGAGCCGTTCCCTGAAGAGGATACCAGTTCAACCGGGAAAGTCCAACATTGTTGTAACCGCCTGCAAATATTTGAGCAAACTACTGACAATTCCTGCTATCATAAGAGCTTAGTAGACAAACCGTGTTCAGCTGACAGACTTGATACGTTAATATCTGCTTGCTTAAAAGGAGATGGTTGTCATGTCTTTCAAAGAAAATCTAAAAGCGAAAATCAACCTCAATAGACTTCTGCGAAAGATTACTTCAACCATTCGTGAGACCCCTGGACAGAGAAGGTTGGACAAGGGACGAACCCAGGAACTCCTGGAGATGACAGATCTTGAGCACAAGAAGGTCAGAGACCTGCACCTCTATGTACGTCCCTTAGAGGGGGAGATTATGGAGGTGCTGGTGTTCGACAACGAGCTTCCCATCTACCACACCACCGTGTACGACGTAGCCCTGAGAAAAAGCCCTGAGTGGAAAGAAATGTTCAGCATCAAGAACATCAAAAAAGTCATGAATGACCAGGATGTAATCGACACGAAGGGTAAGGAATCACTGAAACGAATACATGCCAATGCTCTGTCCCTGCTGGATCTCACCTATACCAGAGATGACCTGGCCCTGCTGGTGGAGGATGCACGCCGGGGTCTGGAAAAAAAATCTCTAGAGCAGATCCAGGAATCTTTCGATCTTTTTTTTGAACTGCTGGATTTTCAGCCGGTGTCTCTGGGAGTATTGGAGTATGATTTGCAGGTCTTTGCCAGGCCAAAGACGAACGGTGGGACTGCTACAACTTTTGAGAATGTCTTGTTTTTTAACGAAGAAAACTTCACGCTGGGTTTGAAGAAAGGAACTCTCTCGTCCCAGAGTGACCTAGACCTTGCCTGGGTCATACAATACGCTCGGGGTGAGGAAACAGCAGATCTGGAAGGCCTAAAGGTCTTCGAGTTTCTGGCCGAACTAGCGCTGAAAGAAACCCCTTAAGGCCAAAGTTGCGCCACTGTCATTCCCGCTAGCATCAACCCGCAGCCAAGTAGCCCGCGGGATGTGAGCACCTCACCGAGGATAAGCCACCCGGCTAGAGCCGCAAACACCGCCTCAAGACTCAGTATGATCGCTGCATGAGTCGGGGGTGCAACCTTCTGGGCCACCACCTGTAGGGTGTAGGCTACCCCTACAGACATCACACCCCCGTAAAGAATGGGGATTGTTGCCTCTCGCAAACCATGAACGGTAATAGTCTCCGTGAACCCTGCCACCACCAGGCTTAAAAAGCAACAAACCGCATATTGGGCACAGGCTAGCTTTAATACATCTACCCTGGGTGAAAGGTATCCCAATATGAGAACGTGAATTGCCCAGAAGAAGGCGCCTGCAAGTACCCAGGCATCTCCGGGAGCAAGGTTGAACTCCTCGGTTACGCTGAGAAAGTAGAGTCCAATTGCAGCTATGATCGCTCCGACCCAACCGCCCCAGCCTGGCCACTGTCTCCACAGCATTCCCAAGAGCGGCACAATGACTACATAGAGGCCGGTAATAAACCCAGCCTTTCCCGCCGTGGTGAAGACGATACCCACCTGCTGGAGAGTAGCTCCACCAAAGAGTATCAACCCAGCCAAACCACCTCCAAGAACAGCCTGTTTGTTGGTAAGACGCTGGAGATGCTCCTTTTCTGTGTCTCTATCACCCCGCAAAGCGAACGGTAGCAAGGTGAGAGCCCCGAGTGCAAACCGTACACCATTGAAGGTGAGCGGACCCACATGATCCATTCCCACCCTCTGGGCCACGAAAGCGCCACCCCAAATAACAGCAGTCAGCATTAAGAGCGAATCAGCTTTATAGATTCCGCGAGACAAAGTATTTACCATGAGCAAGCCCGAACGACTCTGCCAGATATATTCAAATTAAAACGCCGTGGATAATACCATCAGAGCAGATCAGAAACCAGCCTTTTTGCTGCCCGCTGCCCTCTGCCAGCTGCCTGCTAGTTAAGCTTTGGTCATTGTAAAACTGAAACGCTTTGGTCTATACTGCCAAAACTTCCGTATTTGAATGGTTTCAAGCTGGGTGGTCGTGTGGCCGAGCTCGGACAAAATTGCACCGGAGCCGCTCAATAGTGTCCATCCGGAAACCTCGGATGACGCTGGTTGGTATTTCCAATCCATAAATGAGCAATCTTCAGCAAGGTCAAGAAAATCAAGGGATTGCGCGGAGACGTACTTAACGTACGTCGCACAAGAAATCCCGAAGATTGCCGCAGAGACTGCTGAAAAGGGCCATTTATGGATGGAAATGGTCAGGAGACATGTCAATGTCCACTAGAGGTCGACTAAACACTAAAGGCCGACTGCTAACTGGTTGGTGGTGGGGTTTCGTGATGACCGTATTTCTTGCTTCAGCCCCTCTGTTAGCAGACCAGGATAAAGACTTACTTGATCTTGAGAGTGGCGCCTTGGCGCTGTCAGCGACAACTCAGTTCGGGGGAAAGTGGAACGTCCAATCTCTTTTGAGTGGCTCAAATACCACTGGATGGAGCAGCACCAGAGGTCACCCCTATCCAAATGATTTTGTGATCGAGCTGCCGCGTCAATACCTGCTGAAATCCTTTGTTGTTGACAACACGGGTACAGAGGAATCCAGCTTCCGTGGGATTTCGGGGCGTCATTTCGTGCTATACGGCTCGACAACTTCACATGAGGAGGGCTTTGACCTCATACTTGACGGGGAAGCAGCCAAGGGTGATCGGAAAGTGTTTCTTCTGGAGGAGCCAACTGAGGTACGTTGGTTGAAGTTGGACGTTTTGTCGAACTGGGGGAATTCCTGGCACACCCAAATCATGGAACTTGAGGCCTACGGGGAGCCCGTAGGCGCAGTCACACAACAGAAGCCCATCCAAGGAATCTACGCGACCAATTTCGGTCTGATGCGATTGGAGCAGAGCGCTAATGTGGTGATAGGTTGTTACGATGGTGACAACGGCATCCCTGTCCGGCAGAACGGATGGCCGTGTTCTCAAGTTCTACTGGCGGGAAGATGGACCGACCGCCGGCATCGCCTTTTTGGTCTTATCGTCAGATGGCAACTCCCTGAACGGTCTATGGTACAAAAGGAGGCAGGTGAAAGGCATCTGGTATGGCAGGCGCGTGAATGATGAACGGCGGCCGCAATGCCAGGTTCCCGTATTAGACGCCTTAGTAACTTCAATCTATGATACCAGCCTGAGTGTGCCCAAGGAAAAAACCAGCTCGGATCAGGTTCAGGAGGAAACTGTCCTAGAGAAACCCCTCGAGGAGGAAACCACCACCACAATTTTTGCACGACATATATTTTGACACCGACTCTGCTGAGATAAAGCCTCAATTTGAAACAAAGACTCCGAGAAATTGTGGCGGCGACCCAAGAGCAGCCTTCACAGAAGATAATTATAGAAGGACACACTGACTCCACATACACTCGAGAATACAATCTAGAACTCTCTTTGCGGCGAGCTCAAGCGGTGGCAGGATGGCTCATTGAGCACGGGGTCGATGCCAGCCGGCTGGAAGCCAAAGGTTACGGCGAGTTCCGGCCGATAGCTGATAACAACACGGAGGAGGGAAGAGCTCTCAATCGGCGTGTTGAGATGGTGCTGAAGTAACAGGAGAGTGTTATGAGCGGAGCCGAGCAAGCAGTTCTCGTTTTTAGCAAACAATTCAGTCGTCACAGTTATGGGTCCAATCACCCCTTGAAGGTGGAGCGACTCCAGTTGACCATGGACTTGATTCGCGCCTATGGTCTCTTTGACAACGCTGAGGCACCATGGGTTGAAGCCCGGGAGGCTGAGGAACAAGACCTGCTCCTGATTCATTCTCAAGAGTACATTCAAATTTTAAGGGAGGCCAATGATGGCCAGGCTCCTTCGCACGCCTGGAAATACGGCCTAGGCAGCGGTGATAACCCGGTCTTTTCTGGTTTGTATGATTGGTCTCTTTTGGTCACCGGTGCCACTCTTGAATGCGTCCGCCAGATCAGGGAAGAAAACAAGAAGATTGCCTTCAACATCACTGGTGGCCTGCACCATGCAATAAAAGATCGGGCCTCCGGATTCTGTTACCTGAATGATCCAGCCATAGGCATTGCCAAGATGGTACAGGACGGTTTGCGGGTGGTCTACCTGGACGTTGACGTTCACCACGGCGATGGAGTTGAAGCAGCGTTCTATGACACCGATCAAGTACTGAGCATCTCCCTTCATCAGCACGGCCATACACTGTTTCCTGGTACCGGATTTCCGGAAGAGATGGGCCAGGGGCCAGGCCGGGGATATTCGGTAAACGTGCCGTTGGCACCTGAAACTGATGACGATCTGTATCTTTCAGTTTTCACGGAAGTGGTGCCGCCTTTGGTTCAAGCCTACAATCCTGATGTGATAGTGACCCAATTGGGCGTGGATACCATGAGCACCGATCCTTTGGCCACCTTGAACCTCAGCGTCGATGGATTTGGCAGGGTTGTGGAGGAGATAAAATCCTGGGATTTCAAATGGGTGGCACTGGGTGGAGGCGGATACAATATCATGAATGTGGCCCGAGCCTGGACCAAGGCATGGGCCATTATGAAGGGAGTCCAACTTCCGGATAATTTGCCCGAATCCTTTATTGATCTACACCAATCCGAGCTGGGCGAGAATCCCACTCTCTCGGGTCCACCTCATAAAACCCACCCAGTCATCGCTGGCCGTACCCAGGCATTGGCCAAATCGGTCGTTGAACAGATCAAGGAAAGTATTTTCCCTATCATTGGTGTATAGCGACTATCTAGTTGGCAGCAATCATCAAGCTAAGTCGTCGATTAGTCAATTCTAAGTGTTACTCGGTCAACTTCTTGAGATTGAAATAACGCAAGATCGCCTGACCAATGGGGGTTTTCAGGTATTTCGATTCGCCTGCTGTTTTTGGGATCGCTGTCACCTGGGAAAGGATTTCGTGGATCTCATCCTTTTCGCTCTTGCTCAAGTTCATAAATCGAACCACCATGCCCCATTTCTTGGCGCAATCAAAGCGCTTCCGCAGTATGACTGAGCTGTCTACCTGGATGGTCTTGCTGGAGTGCGGATTGGTAATCCTTAGGGAGAATGAAGTGCCACAGTTGTGAGGGATATTAGTGTAGATAACGCAGCCCTTGGGTGAAAAGCGAGTTCCATTAGCCTCCACCTGCCTCCCCCCTTTGTTGTAAAATACCGGTAGTTGAATTTCTGCTACCCTTTGCCCTTGCTCACTCTTCGTTTCCCTTCCACCCCACGATTTCGCCATGTATCTCACTCCTGTCCCAATCGTTTGAAGATACCGGGGTGAGACAGCAAGGGCTGTGCCAACCTATATGCACTGAAAATCATTGAAATATCTCATTTCTTGGTTTCTGTTCTTGTATCCTCTCATCCACTCCAGAAAAAGAGAGTGTGTTTTTTTCTATACCCAATCAAACAATTGCAGATTTAGAGATTTAAGATTGGCACTGGTTTCTCACAATAATTGCGGATCTGGTCAGCATCTTGACTTCATCTAATCGCCCAATTCTGAAGTCACGATCCTTAAATTTCGCAATTCGAAATTCGAAATATTCATTTGTACAGTTTCGTTATTTCATCCACAACGAATTCGGGCAGAGGTCTCACATCCCCTTCCGCTTCTTGCAATTGCAGTCCTACCCCAGGAGGCACAATTTCGCCTATTACTCTTGCTTGAATACCTGCCTTATCGTACTCACGAATAAGATCCGAAGCCACTTCCGCTGGTATAGTTAGAAGAAGGGCGCCAGAAGAGATCGCCCCCAGGGGGTTGAGGCCAAACTGTTGGCAGAGTGCCGCTGTCTCAGGTAGCACTGTAATGGCGGTTGCCTCCACCACGACGCCGCAGTTGGAGGCCAGGCACATTTCCCTTATCCCGGTGGCCACCCCACCTTCAGTGGGATCGTGCATGGCACGCACCGGAAAATTGCGAGCCAGCATTGCTTCACGCACAACACTGATTCCAGGGGCAAAGAGAAAATCCTGGCTCATTTTCGTCATTTCGGCTCCGTGTACCGCCCCCACCTCCTCCGCCTTCTCGGTGGCAATGATGGCAGTTGCCTCAATAGCCGCTGCCTTTACCAGTACGAGAGCATCCCCCGCTTTGGCATCACTGCTCCGGCACAAGTGTTCAGGGGCAACCTCGCCAATCATCTGCCCGGCCACCAGCACAGAGTTCACCGCCGGGCTTACCTCTGTATGCCCACCCACCCAGAGAACATCCATCTGCCGGCAGGCATCCTCGATCTCCGCAAAAAGGGCTTCAACGTCTTCTATTCTGGTCTGCCCCTCCGGCAAAATAATTGCTGCTGAATAGTAGCGTGGCGTGCCACCGCAGGCTGCTATATCATTAGCGTTTACGCACACCGAATACCAGCCGCAGTGCTCCGTGGCGAAGGTGATGGGATCAGTGGTAACCACCAGGTATCGATTGCCCTGATCAATTACCGCAGCATCCTCTCCCACTGCGGGTCCTACCACCAAATCTGGCGCCTGAGAAGTATAGCCCAGGAGTCTTGCTAAGGTTTCAGGTCTAAGCTTGCCCGCAGGCAAGGTTTCAGCGGCCATTATGATCTCCGATCATGTCCGTGGTCAGTAGTCCGTAGTCAGTTGCATCAACAATGCAAAAGACATCTCATTCTATCGTCCGATCTGTTTAAGTCAAGGAAATGCAGGGTGTACTTAATTCTAATCTGCAAGCGGCGGCAAGAATATTATCGGCAACGGACAACTGACTACGGACCACTGACCCTTTTATGCTATATTGTCGGCATGGCGACAAAAGCAAGCAACAAAATGATTGATCTTAACAACCCTAAAGAAGTGGCAAGTATCATTGACCAAACTCTGTTGCAACCTACGGCCACCAGCGATCAGGTTCAGGAATTTTGTCAAGAGGCTGCTGCCCTGGGTTTTGCCTCTGTATGCATTGCTCCTTGCTGGGTAAAGGTAGCGGCTAGAGCCATTGCATCCAGCGGGGTTCGGATATGCACCGTTGCCGGCTTCCCTTTGGGCTTTGAGCCTTGGGAACTCAAGGTGCAGACCGCGCAAGCAGCCCTGGCCGGCGGCGCTGACGAAATCGATTACGTGGTCAATTTGGGTGCGGTCAAAGGTGGAGATTATGAGCTCATTGCTGCTGAAATGGAGGCAATGCGGCGGGCCGCTGACAGTGTGGTGATAAAGGTCATTCTGGAAACCGGTTATCTCACCCAACAAGAAAAGAGAAAACTTTGCCAGTTGGCGGTGGACACAGGCTTGGACTACGTCAAAACCTCCACCGGCTTCGGACCAGCAGGAGCATCTGTGGATGATGTTAAACTTCTCGCTGAATGCAGCCAGTCCATTATCAAGGTGAAGGCTGCGGGCGGAATTCGAACCCTGCAGGATCTGGAGGAGATGGTGGTAGCGGGTGCACACCGTATCGGCACCAGCGCCGGCAGGGAAATCGTTGCCGAGGCTGCCGCTGCCGGCAAGTAAGTGGTAAGCGGTGAGCAGGAAGTAAAAAAAAAGGGTTGCTGGTTAATCGCTAATATGAGACATAGACACTTTGCTTGTCTACGAGCAGGAGATGCTTATCTTATAAATGGTTGGCAAATAGATAATAGTGATGGAACGGATGCTACATTGGAGGAGACATGATCATTGAACAAATTCAAGTGGGAAACTTTGCGGTCTTTGCTTATGTTGTGGGTTGTCCGGAAACCGGCGAGGGAATCGTAATCGATCCAGCAGACCAGGTGGAAGTCCTTTTGGACGTTGCCAAGAACAGGAAAATTGACACGATCAAATACATAGTAAATACACACGGCCACGCTGATCATGCCGGCGGCAACAGGGAAATGAAAGAGCGTACCAACGCCCAGATTGTGGTCCACAAAGATGATGCCGAACGACTGGCCAATCCATCGGCTTTGGCCATCCAGATGTTTCAGTGTGAAACCTCACCCCCGGCAGATATAACTGTTGAGGAGGGAGACCGGGTCGAATTCGGCAACCACTCCCTCGACGTCATCCACACGCCCGGCCACACCCCTGGAGGGATCTGCCTCTATACCAACGGTTACGTATTCACCGGGGACACTTTGTTCGTCGGTGGAATCGGGCGTACCGACCTTCCTGGCGGATCAATGGCCCAACTCATTCAATCAATCAAGAACAAGCTTATCGCCTTGCCGGATGACACTTTGGTCTTCCCCGGCCACAACTACGGATCTTCGCCCCAATCTACTATCGGCAAGGAAAAGCAATCCAATCCTTTTGTTAGATAATGTCAGTTGCCTGTTGTCAGTCGTCCGTTGTTCAAGTCGTTGAAATCGTTTTAAATCGTTAAGTCGTAAACGGTGAACAGTAAATGGTAAACGGTAAACAATTCATGTATTTGACTAATTTTCTAATTCTCTAATTTTCTAATTAACAACCTGCCCGCTGCCATCTGTCCTCTGTCTTCTGCCCTCTGCCTCCTCCGAGTATTCTCAAATTCGCAATCCGCAATTCGAAATCCGAAATTCTTTCCTCTGCCAGCTGCCAGCTGTCAGCTGCTTGCTGTTAAACTTTGGCCTAGTTCTTGCTCTTGATTTCTGTTAGCCTTGCCCTGGACTGCGAGTGAGCTAGTCTCCATCCGGAAACTCCGGATGGGCCAGCGAGCATTCTGGTGGACAGTAGCAAAGCTTGTGAGGCTGTTGCAGAAATCCGAAAGCTCTGGGTATCACTGATGACCACGTACGAGTTGCTTGTTGTCAAAGGACCCGGGAAGGGTCAAGTCTATCCGTTGGAGGGCGACGAAGAAGTCATTATAGGGCGAGATCCGTCCTGCCAGCTCGCTTTTGACGACAGGACCCTCTCCCGTCAACATATCAAGATCGTGAAAGACGGCGACAGTCTTACCATTGAAGATCTGGACAGCGTCAATGGTCTTCTGGTAAACGGTATGCGAGTAAGCAACGCCGAGCTAAAAGTGGACGATCGGTTAACCCTCGGAAACATTGAGCTACTCGTGCGGCCAGCAGGCGAAAAGACTTCCCCGCTCGAGAGGCTTGCCCCTCCTATCCCACCCGCAGACGAACCCACCCTGCTGCATCAGCCGCCAGGTCAGCGGCTCGTAGCCAGTGAGGAATCTGAGCCAGACTCCATCATGAGCATTACCCAGTCTTTAAGTTCTTCTATGCTCATGGACCTTCTCGGTCGCAGCCATCAGAGTTTGGGAGCCATGTACCGGGTAACCCGTATAGCCAGCTCAATTTTTGATCTGGATGTTCTTCTCAACAAGATCCTCGACGAAACATTCGCCTCCATCCGGGCCGAACGCGGGTTTGTCCTTCTCATCGACCCCAATAGTGATCAACTGGAAGTCAGGGCCTCCCGCTGGCAAAATAAAGAAGGCCTCGACCACAAAGTCAGTATTAGCCAGAACATCATTTCGCACGTTCTGGACAAGAAAGAGTCGGTGCTCATCGCTGACGCCATGGCCGATTCCAAGTTCGGCCTCGCCGAGAGTGTGGTACTGCATAATATACGCTCGGCCATGTGCTCGCCGTTGCGTGGCCGTACCCGGATTGTCGGCATCATCCACGCAGATACCACTGGCGCCGGCGAATTCAACCAAGAGGACCTTATGCTCCTGGATGCCATTGGCAATGCTGCTGGGACTGCAGTGGAAAACGCTCAGCTCTACAAGGATAAGATTCAGAATGAACGACTTGCTGCCATGGGCCAGGCCATCTCGGGGCTGTCCCACTACATCAAAAACATTGTTGCTGCCATGGACACCTCCCATGCCATGATAGAAAAGGCACTGGTTGCTGAGGATCTGAGCATAATCGACCGGGTGTGGAAGATTCTAAGGCGAAGCAATCAGCGCATAAGCAACCTCGTGCTGGATATGCTTGCGTACTCCAAGGAGAGGAAACCTGACACCCAACCCTGCCCGTTAAACGACGTTTGTAAAGAAGCTGCGGAATTGTGTCACGACCGCATTAAGACAAAACATGGAAAGCTACACCTCGACTTGGACCCCAAACTTCCGAAAATCCAGGCTGACCCGCAAGGTATTCACCGCTGCTTGCTCAACTTGCTCACCAATGCAATTGACGCCCTGGATGAAGAGGGGGGTGAGGTGAAAATCAGCACCCAGAGCCAGGGCGAAAATGAAGTTCTGATCACAGTTGAGGATAATGGCGCCGGCATGCCTGAAAAAATCCGCCAACGGATCTTCGACGTCTTCTTCAGCACCAAGGGAAGTCAGGGAACAGGGTTGGGCTTGGCGGTGACCAAGAAAATAATAGAAGAGCACGGGGGTGTTATAGAAGCCGAATCCACACCCGGCCAGGGAAGTAAATTGACCATCAAGCTCCCGGCGGGGCAAGAAGCAGGCAGCGGGACAGGAGGCAGCGAAGACAATGGATAAAGTTAATCGTTATCCGTTATAAGTTATTCGAAAATGCTAATAACTGCCCTTGATCAAGTTAAGCGGGCAGAGACGCCCGCTCCACCTTTCCTGGTAGGGCAGGCCTCTATGCCTGCCAAAAAGGAAATCCTGAACAATTTCATTAGGATCGAGAACTGCAGCAACCAGATAACAAATAACGATTCTCCTGCTTTCTGCCAGCCTGTCCTGAGCTTGTCGAAGGGCTGCCAGCTGAATTACTATTCTCCTTTGAGGTGAACTATTCTTGATATCTCTTCAAAGGTCGTTATTCCCTTCGCCGCCTTCTCCAAACCATCTCGAACCGCCTGCTGAATGATCAAGTTGGCCAATTTGATCATTGGGGCTTCAGTATCTACGGAGGCGTCACCACCTCCCTTGGCAGCACCTCCTTCTGATTCTCCCCGGGCAACGTCACCAATGAGCTGGGTAATAGACTCATCCATTCGGTAATAATTCTCCAGACATCTTACAATCTTCTCCTCGGTGGAGATCACTGTCTCGATCTCACATCCGGTCTTTGAGCGCAGGACATCAACAGCAATGACGTTGAGTGGGTCCGCCATCGCCACGGTAAGTGCGTTGCCAATTTTGAAGATGGGCAGAGCCAGATAGGCTCTGGCAATCTTCTCAGGGACCAGTTCGATCACATTGGGGTCGAGGGCGTAGTTGTCCAAAGTCCACATACGGAATCTGCCGCTGCTGCCATATGGCTTGGGCGACATCCTCAGCGGTGACAGCTCCCATGGCCACCAGCGCCTCGCCAATGCGTAATCCTTTTTCTCTCTTTTTGTTTCTCCAGCGCAGCCTGCAGCTGCTGCTCTGAGATCAGCCCTTCATCTCGAAAGGATTTCACCCAGCCGCTTCCTCTTCATACTCAAGCCTCATTCTCAGTGCTTGCTCGTTACCAGAACACAGAGCGTTTTTATTCCCGAAACTTAACCTGTTCATATTCCAGGGCAAAACTATCAGAAACCGCGAGCAAAAACCAGGCCAAATTTCCAGCAGGCAGATGGCAGGGGGCAGCGGGCAGTAGAAAGAGGGCGGAAGACAAACGAAATAAGACAGATGGCAGCAGACAGCAAGCAGCCGGCAGGAATACTTGAAACAATGCACTAGACACCGCGGGACGACATGGGGACGCGGCGCGAGGGGAAGGAAGAGCCAGTGGACAGCAGGCAGGTGGCAGCAGGCAGAAATCAGAATTGCGGCTTGCGAAACCGGGAACCCGCCCGTAGGGTGGGAGTCCGAAGGACAATTTCAAAAGCAGAAATGATTGTTTTGCAATTTCAACGACTTTAACAGATCATTCCTTTTTCCTGGATTCCGGACATTCCGACTTCGTCGGAATTCCGGAATGACGGCAAGCCCCACATTGCCGTCGGGTGACCCCGCTGCGCAGAACCACCCGACCTACTCAATGGATTCCGGAATGACGTGATTCCCTTTGTATTCCACAACAAAATTCCCCTCTCCCCCCTCTGGGGGGGAGAGGGCTGGGGTGAGGGGGGGGCCTCCATGCCCGCAGACGTCATCCCGGAATCCGCCGTGGGCGGATATCCGGGATCCAGACTAAGACAATCCTCTCAGTTTTTATTCCCTAGTCTTAATTGCTGCCTGCTGCCCCCTGCCAGCTGCAAGCTGTATTTCCCCTTGCCCTATGCTTCGTTCTGCGCCTTAGTTACTCGAAGCTGCCTGAAGAGTGCGTACCCTGTCCTGCACTTTTTCTCGTAGTTGCGGATAAGCTGAAGGGTTGGAGGCAAGAAACTGGCGGTAGTGAGTGATGGCTTCTTCATGTTGACTGACCTTCCAGCATCCGGCCGAGATTGTAATGAGCTTCCGCATTTTCCGGGTCGTTGGCGAGCACCCGCTCCAGAGTGCGGCGGGCCAATCCACCTCGACGAAGCCGTTCATATACCAGGGCCAGGTTGATTTCGCTCTGGCTGTTGCTGGGATTCAATTGCAAGGCCTGCTCATAAGCGGCACGAGCTTTGTCGAAATTCTTCAACTTGTAATAGACAATTCCCAGATTGTTGTAGCTGCGATAAAAGCGGGGGTTGATGCTGATAGCCTTCTCGTAGGACCTGGCAGCCATTTTCAGATTGCCCTGCTTTTCGTAGCAAACCCCAATATTATTGTAAACTCCAGCGCTCATGGGCTCATATTTGATCACCTTCCGGTAAGCGTGAATAGCCTCTTGCCACCTCATGGCTCTTTGGTAGCTACCGCCTGCCGATACAAATGGGCGGCTTCAGCTGTTGTCTCCGCACGCAAGTCCACCACGCCGGTCTTTTTGGTGTTGAGGGGAT
>PVMK01174662.1_pt1 | contig 17846 bp, 12 predicted proteins | sample 1853481 | NCBI WGS metagenome assembly PVMK01 (sample SAMN08533507, study PRJNA380276) | Marine sediment metagenome, whole genome shotgun sequencing project. | reverse complement strand
TTCGTCGATATTATCGACGAGCTCATGCTCATCGATCCCGGTGGCCGAGACCATCGAGATGATCGGTTTCGTTATCCGTTCCAGGCAGACGGCACCGGTCCTTATCGTCGGCACTGTCCGCTCGGAGGAGATCCCCGGGCATCATCCTCTTGTTGGACTCATCGACGCCCTGGGTCACGATCAGGCAGTGACCACCGTGCCACTCGACCGATTCGACGAAGCCACCACTGCGACGCTCGCTGCTCGGCTACGCGCTGAAGATACGATAGATCCGAAACTGGCGGCACGACTCTGGAGCGAGACCGAGGGCAATCCACTATTTGTTATAGAAGCCCATCGAGCCGGGATCTCCTCTGATACAAGTCAGGCAGTCCTTACTCCGACGATGCGGGCGGTGCTGCGCGATCGACTGGGCCAGTTAACTGACGGCGCTCGACAATCAGCTATGGTAGCTGCCGTCATCGGTCGGCCCTTCTCGATAGGTCTGATGGTCTCGGCCACCGGGATCGATGAGCATGAGCTCGTCGATAATATCGACGAACTCTGGCGTAGACGGATCATCCGAGACCAGGGGTCCAGGTACGATTTCAGTCACGACAAACTTCGGGCGGTTGCCCTGGAGATGGTCAGTCCAGCTCGTCGACGTCAACTCCACCGGGCGGTTGCCGAGGCGATCGCGGTCGAGTTCCACAACGACATCGACGCGGCCAGCCCGCAGCTGGCCGCACACTACGACCAGGCCGGCATGGTCGAACCGGCCATCGATGCCTACCGCGTAGCGGGGAGCCAGGCGGTGGCGGTGTCGGCTCTCGATGAAGCGGTCACCATGTTTCGACGAGCGCTCTCACTGCTGGCTGACGTGCCAACGTCACCCGACCGCGATGCTCTAGAACTCGACATCCGTATCGCCCTCGGATCACCCCTGGTTGCCCTCGAGGGCTACGGCTCCAGGGGGGCGCACCAACTCTATGAGCGAGCCCATGCACTTTGTCGCAAGCTCAACAGACCCGTAGACCCGCCGATTCTCCGCGGCCTCGGCCTCGCGCGGCTGCAGGGCTGCCGCTTCGACGATTGTAGTAAACTCGGCCAGGCCCTCATCGACCATCATGACCAGATCGCCAGGACAGAAGGCCGATATCTCCTCGGCGTGAGCGCATACTGGCAGGGCGATCTGGTCATGGCCCGTCATTACCTTGAGGGTGCTATCGAAGCCTATGACCTGTCCCATCGCGACGAGCATCTGGCGTTGTATGCTCAGGACCCGAAAGCGGTTTGCCTCGTACGATTGGCCCTCGTCGAGCTGTGGGCCGGAGATGCAGGGCGGGCCGACGAGTTAGCCCGTTCTGCTGTTGAGATCGCCGTCGATCACGATCATCTGATGACCCTGGGGTACGTCATTACTTACGCGGCGATCCTCGCGGCCGAGTCCGAAGATCTTGCCCGTCTTGCCGAGCGCCTTGGGGATGCTGAGCTATTGTGGAAGCGTCTTTCGATGCGCTACCTGATGGTCGTCGGAGAGGCCCTTCGGGGCTGGTTGGAGGTCTGCGAGGGATCGGTCGGGGGTATCGAGAAAATCCTGCGGTCGGTGGAGGCCTCGCGGGCCGACGGGGAGACCCTCCACCTGACCTACACGCTCCTTCTTCTTGCCCGGGCCCGCGGCATGGCGGGTGAGTTCCACCAGGGACGAGCGGCCACACGCGAGGGGCTCTCCTGGTCGCATCGCTGCAATCAGCGCTATCTCGAAGCCGAGCTTTGGCGAGTCGACGGTGAGCTGGCTTATCGCAGCGGAGAGACCGAGGCCGCTGATGCTTCTCTACGCAGTGCGGTCGAGGTCGCCACCGCCCAGGGAGCGGGCTGGATGGAGCTTCGCGCGCTCCACTCCCTCGCCAGCCGGTTTCCCGATCAGGCACTGCTAAAGCGACTTGGTGACCTCGTCGAGACTATTTCGTCGGGCCATGATCTCCCGGCGTTCCGGGCCGCAGCTGGCTTTCTGAGCGAGTCAGGCAGGGTGTCGTGAGAGGGAACGCTTTAGGAACGCCCGCGGGCGCATGCTTGGTGCATCTTTGATAAAACCGAGCAGAGGAGCACCCAATGAGCAATACAATCGAAGCATTGAGAGAAACGGTAAGGGGGCGCGTTATCACACCCTCGGATTCCGGCTACGATGAAACTCGCGTTGTCTACAACGCCATGCACGATCGTAAACCCGGTGCCGTCATCCAGTGCATGGATTCGGCAGACGTGATGGCAGCGATTGCTGCGGGCCGCGACAGCGGCCTCGAACTGGCAATTCGTGGCGGGGGCCACAGCGTTCCCGGATTCGGCACGGTGGACGACGGTCTGGTCATCGACCTGTCGACGATGAACAACGTGTGGGTCGACCCATCCAAGAAGGTTGCCCGGGTCGGCGGCGGCGCGACCTGGGGTGATGTCGACCATGCCACCTACCCATTCGGCCTGGCAGCGCCCGGCGGGATTATCTCGACGACCGGGGTAGGCGGCCTGACACTGGGTGGTGGCCTCGGCTACCTGACCCGCAGCGTCGGGTTCTCTATCGACAGCCTGCTGTCGGCCGATGTCGTTCTCGCCGATGGTCGACAGGTCACCGCGAGTGATTACCAGAACGAAGATCTGTTCTGGGCATTGCGTGGTGGAGGTGGCAATTTTGGCGTCGTCACCAGCTTCGAGTTTCAGCTCCACGAGGTCGGCGATATCGTTGGCGGCCCAATGTTCTTCGAGTTCGACGATGCCGCTGCGGTGCTGGAAGGTTACCGTGAATACATTGCGCATGCGCCCGAACAACTCGGATGTTTTTTCGGTTGGCAAATAGCTCCCGACCTGCCGATTTTCCCCAGGGACCGGGTCGGAGATTTGTTCTGTGTACTGGTCACCTGCTGGAATGGTCCACACGAGGAGGCCGAGCAGGTATTCAAGCCATTACGCGAGGTTGCCGAAGTGAAAGCGGAGGCGGTCGACGTTATGTCGTTCCCGGCGCTCAACAGCGCCTTCGACGGCTCCGTTCCCAAGGGCATGCAGCACTACTGGAAAGCAGACTTCATCACCGAGCTCACCGACGAGGCTATCGCTGCTCACGTCGAGCATGGTGAGAAGACGCCGCACATAAGCTCGAGTATGCATCTGCATCCGATCAACGGTGCGGCTCAACGAGTCGACGCCGACGAGACCGCGTTCGGACACCGGGACAAGAACTTTGCCCCGGTAATTGCGGGCATCTGGGACGACCCTGCCGACAACGAGGCCAACATCAAGTGGGTGAAAGACTACTACACGGCTATTCATCCCCATTCGGGCAGCGAAGGGGGCTACGTTAATTTCATGTCCAGCGATGACGACCAGCGTGCCCCTGCAAACTATGGCGTCAACTACGAGCGACTCGCAGCAGTGAAGGCGACCTATGACCCGCACAACCTGTTCCACATCAACCAGAACATCGCTCCGGCGAACGGGAGTTAAGCATCATGACTAATCAATGGCTATTTAAAAGCGAGACCTACGACAACTGCAATTGCGCCATAAACTGTGGTTGCCAGTTCAACTTGCCGAGCACCCATGGCTATTGCCAGTCCGCCTTCGTCGGTAACATCGTTGAAGGTCATTTCAACGATACGCCGCTCGTGGGGCTGAATTGGGCGGGCCTGTACAAGTGGCCTGGCGAAATCGCAGACGGAAATGGTAAACGCCAGATTGTTATCGACGAACGTGCGGATGAAGCTCAACGGTTCGCTCTCGAAACAATTATCTCAGGCGAGGCATGCGAACCACTGAGCAATTTATTCTCCGTATTCGCATCCACATGTTCGGAAAATTGCGAGACATTGTTCCTGCCGATTAATCTCGAAGCGAACCTGGAGCGCAGAACTGCAAGTGTTGACATACCGGGTATCATGAGGAGCAGTGGCAATCCGATAATCAACGAGTTTAATGGACAGCCGTTCCACATTGCGCTGGCGCGTCCTAGTGGCAGTTTCGAGTTTAGCTACGCCGAAATCGGTCTGGGTACGACCTCGGTGACGGGTGATATGGAAATGGCGTTCGAAGATTCCTGGGCCCATTATTGTGTTCACCATTTCAGCCAGGATGGGCTGATCCGCGAAAGGTCAAGGCTTACGGCGTGGCTTGACGCGTGACCTTCGATCGGATGAAGAGGGGATGGCGGTGCCCGTAGACGCCGCGCTTGAGGCAGTGGTCAGACGCGATCGACTGGTCGTCGTTAGTGCGCTTACCGCGGTTATCGCCCTGTCGTGGGCGTATCTGCTGGCCGGGGCCGGCACGGGCATGTCGGCATTCGAAATGACTCACATCTCGCAATCTGGGATAGCAGAGGACATGACCGGCATGGCGATGATGACGCCCACGGTCTGGACGCCTGGCTATGCAGTCATGATGTTCTTCATGTGGTGGGTCATGATGGTGGCGATGATGCTGCCCAGCGCAGCGCCAATGATCCTTTTATTCGCGATGGTCAATCGCAGGCAGCGCAAATCCGGCCATTCCCATGTTGCGACGAGCCTATTCGTAGTCGGCTACCTCGCCGCCTGGGCTGGCTTCAGCCTGGTCGCAGTGATCCTGCAATGGGCATTCGAACGGACCGGAATCCTTTCACCGATGCTGGTCGGGACCAACCTGATTTTCGGCGGTATCCTGCTGCTTGCCGCGGGCGTCTACCAACTCACCCCGATTAAGCATGCCTGCCTTCGCCGCTGTCGATCGCCGCTTGCATTCCTTGGCACCCACTGGCGGCGGGATACCCGTGGCGCGTTACGCATGGGCCTGGCGCACGGCAGTTTTTGCATCGGCTGTTGCTGGTTCCTGATGGGGCTCCTGTTTTTCGGCGGGGTGATGAACCTCTACTGGATCGCCGGCATCGCCCTGTACGTACTGTTCGAAAAAACTGCCCCGGTTGGCCATTGGCCGGGTTATGCGACCGGTGTCGCTTTGCTGGTCTGGGGTGCCTGGATGCTGGCGCTCGCGTTCTGAGAGGGGCATGCAGGCACTACGACGCCTGTTTAATAGCGGTCAGCCTGGATGGTCAACGACACATTTGCAAGATGCTTTTTCTCAATATCTATGCTGGATCACGCCGGGCATTGGAGCCATTGAATAGTCGACGTTGCCGTTGAGCGATCAATCAACTGGGCGGTAATGCGTACCTTGTTCCCTGCTTTGCGAACACTACCCTCCACCACATATCGAACACCCAGGTCAGCGCATATCTCCTGGATTTTTACGGCGCGGCCCTTATAGGTAAAAGAAGAATTGCGCGCCACTATAAACAGGGAAGACACCTTGGACAGGTCGGTGATTATGTCTTCGGTAATTCCATCCGAGAAATATTCCTGTTCAGCGTCACCACTCATATTGTCGAAGGGTAAGACTGCAATCGTGGGATGCTTATTACTAGATGTTGATTCTGAAATCGTTTCTGAATTAGTAATCGTATCTAGTGCTTCCTGCCAGTGATAGATATGAGCAGGTTCCGCAATATTCTTTAGTTCAACCCGGCCCCCATCGGTGAAGTTTATATCCGTTTTTCCTTTAATCAGATCATACAAAGCGCTCGATATGCATATACCGGTGGCATGCGCGATAGACTCGAGGCGCGCTGCGAGGTTGACACCGCTGCCGTAAATTTCACCTCTGTCGATTATCACTTCGCCGAGATTCAAGCCAATACGAATTTGAACTTTTCGTGCATTGTTTACATCGATATTTTGCTGGATTAATTCCTTCTGGATTTTGACTGCCACGGTGACAGCGCGGGTTGCACTACCAAACTCAGCCAGGATTGCGTCACCGGCATATCGAAGAACCTTGCCTTCCATTTCCGAAATTGTTTTTGTCACATAATCAAGTGCAGCCATAACCGTATGGTGCGTGCCTATTTCATCAGCTTCTGTAAGACGGCTATAACTCACCACATCGGCATAAAATATGGTTATCAGCTTGCGCGTAATATCTGTTTCCTGCATTTAAGCCCCAGGCGACAGTAGAGATCACGAAGTATAAAAGTAAAGGCAGGCATAATCACCTTATTCTAAGTTAAACGATTTGCGGTTCGGGTGAAGATGGAAAAATGAAATTTTCTGGACGTCCGATTTGGGCTGTCAGGGTAGCCCTCAAAAAGCAGAATTCGCCACTCAGTAGACATCCACCCCCCGGGGTGAACCACCAAGATCTGCCAATGTGACATGGTTCACGAAATTAGGCCGTGGTGTGCAGTGAAACTAGCCTATATTTAACGAGATATACGCAATTAGTAGAAAGGTAGCCCATGATATTCAATCAATCTGATTCGAAGGAGTCAAAAACCACGGAAGCACTGGTTCCCATGGTAGATCTGTTCGCTGTGCTGGCGATCGTGTTCATGATTTATTCGAGTGATGAAATCACCGCTTCACAACAGTTAAGTCAAGAGAAGATAGATCAGGTTGTTTCAGATTACGAACAATTGCAAGATGAGATCGACGCAGTCGAAAGGGCCCAGCAAAATCGCCGAGAGTTCCTGGCAAATAAAGTAGAGAAGTCATTAGAGGAAATCGAGGCAGAGCGAGCCAAGAAAGCGCAACAATTAATCGCACAATTTACCAAGATGTTAGCCGTGCAACAAGATCAGGCTGCATTGGAGTATGAAATTCTCGTAACCAGATTTGAAGTTGAGCAGGCTGAAGAAGTGGAAAGGGAAAAGGCTGCGTTGCAAGCAGCAAAGCAATTGGAACTGGAAACAAAAGTAGCTGCACTGGAGCGAGAAAAGGAAGCAGAAGTATCGTTAGCCAAAGAAGAGTTCGATCAAGCGATTACGGTCAAGGAAGCGCAACTTGAAACCACCGTACAGGCGATTGTCGCGGTCGAGAAGCAGCGGGTAGAAGAATTGGCCAGGCAGGAAGCGGAACTCGAAGAACAAAAACAACATGAAGTCGCCAGGGTTGAACAGCAACGGCTTGAGCAGGAATCACAGGCAAATAAGGAAGCCCAGGAGCAACAACTAGAATCAGAGCTGGCATTGGCAATAGCAGAACAAGATCAAACCGATGCTTTGGCCAGGCAAAGAGCAAATCTGGAAGCACAAGAACTTCAGCTAGCTACTGAGAACCAGGCTCAATACGCAGCCGCTCTTCGGACTCAACAAGCACAAGCGGAAGTGGAGAAACAACAAGCAGTGGAGCAAGCAAACCAGCTAGCGCAAACTTCGCTGGCCTTACTTGAAGCAGAGACTGCGGAGCGCGTACAGGCACAACAAGCCCAGACAGAAGCGCAACATGCACAGGAACTGGCGGCGGCAGGAGCAGCGGCAGAGGCGGCGGCGGAGGTGGCTGCAGCGGCAGAGGCAGCAGCGCAGGCTGCGGCAGAGACAGCCAAGAAGCAGGCAGAAGCAGAAGCAGAACAGGCACTCGCGAACGAGCTAGCTGCGCAGCAGGCCAGGGCTGATGCACAACTTGCACAGGAACTGACGGCGGCTGCGGCAGCGGCAGAGGCAGCGGCGCAGGCTGCGGCAGAGACAGCCAGGAAGCAGGCAGAAGCAGAAGCAGAACAGGCGCTCGCGAACGAGTTAGCTACTCAACAGGCCAAGGCTGATGCACAACTTGCACAGGAACTGGCAGCGGCAGAGGCAGCGGCGCAGGCAGCAGCAGAGACAGCCAGGAAGCAGGCAGAAGCAGAAGCAGAACAGGCGCTCGCGAACGAGCTAGCTGCTCAGCAGGCCGAGGCTGATGAAAAACTTGAACACGAACTGGCAGCCGCAGAGGCAGCAGCAAAGGCAGCGGCTGAAGCAGCGGATAAGACAGCTGAACAACGGGCAAAGGTAGCAGTTGAACAGGATCATGCCATGCAGTTAGCCCAGCTTGAAGCTGAGAAGGACAAGGCGCTTCAGCCCTATCGCGAGGCAGAAAAAGCCAGGCAACAGATCGTCGATCGGCTCAATGAAAACTTTAAGGATTTTGACGAAGGAGTCGTGAATATAGACGAAAAGACAGGAAAGGTCAGGATCAACTTTCAGGAATCCTATTTTGTGCGGGGATCTTTTGATCTTTCGGAAAACATGAAAGATTTACTCAGGGTAATGATTCCAAAGTATGCCAAAAGCATTTACGAAAATAAAGATGCAGCCGTCCAGATTGAATCTCTTAAGATTTCCGGGATGACATCGCCCGTTCACAAAGGCGTATACATAGATATCAATGGTACATCTACCGAAACGGAAATTGCCCGGGAATACAATATGATACTGAGTAACAATCGTGCACTCTCGATGTATAACTTCATCTTTGATGAAGAAGAAATGGGTGATTATGACTTTCGTGCCCGGTTGAAAGCAGATTTGGGTATTGCAGCGCTGGGATTTCAGAATGCAACCCCTGTTAGCAGTGAACTGGTCGGTAAACGTGCAACCTGTATAGAGTACGATTGTAAACAGGAACAAGCGTCGATACTGGAATTCCGACTATACTCACAAAACTAATTCTTTATTTTTATGACATATTTTAATCCGGGTTACGGATTAGGGAGCAACAATGTTTAAGTATATATTTTTGGCAATCCTGGGAGCGGTAGTATATTTCCTGTTCTTTTTCGATATGCAGCTCACCAACCAAATGGTTGGAAGACTGTTTATCGGGTCTATATTTAGTTTGTTCGTCGTGTTTTTGTTTTTTAAGTTTGGTTTACATTACAAAATCTCGTCTCTAAACAGATTCGCAACTGCATTCTATTATGCTGTTTTCGAGTACAAAAAAATTCAAACAGAACCTTCAGATCTGACCTACGTGGAAAGCATAAGAGAACAGGCCGAGGTTGCCCTTGCTGCCAACTTTGACCCTACACTTTCGACTTCCGAATTGAAAATTCCTGTTTCACTGTATTCAGGAAAGGATCCATACCTGGACAAATTGCGGGCCAAGATTCAGGAAGCAGAAAATCTCAAGCTCAATGCGCGCAAACTCAATACCAAAGCGGACATTATTATGGATAAAACCCATGATGATCTGGTCGAAAAAAACCTTGTCAGTGTTGAGACGCCCAAGTTACTCGACAGGTTGTTTGGTATGGTAAATGGCGTGGCAGCTATTATTGACCTGACCACCAGTGAACTTAAGGATCACGGTTATAATTACGCGCCGGATTATGAAATTATCAGCCGCATCGCACTCGATAGAAATCCGTATTTTGCCAGTACCTACAAGTTCTTTGAATCGGAGGATATTGCCAGCCTTCTTAACCGGGCGCCCTTTATGATAATCTTGCTTGGGATTATCGGTACCTTTGCAGGTTTTTATCTGGCACTGAATCAGGGAGGAGATATCAAATCCGGTGCTGCCGTGGCGATTGTCAGCTCACTGGTTGGTCTTCCTACCTCGCTGCTTATGGATTACATAAATACCCTGTTTCCAGATAACAGTCGATACCAACGGGCATTCAATTCGTATAAGGTAAGCCTGGAAATACTATTTATTCATGAACAGGAGCTTGCCGGTATCAGGCAGGATCGAAGAAAAAATGATGATGATACGCCATCGGCTTATCCACCTGGAAATGGCGATCCTTCGCAGGTTTTTAAGGGACCTAACTAGCGCCTGATTTCGCGCTCTGGAATTGCAAATGAAATTCCCCAGGCTGAGACTGACTATACATACTGCTCCTGTGTAGCTGTCCAGCCTGGCATTCTAAAGAATGGGGTTTTGCATGATTTTTTCGTATCTCGAGAAACCCTGAACACTGCAACAAGTCGAAATAATATTTTCATTTCCCCTTTTCCGGTTTAGCCAGCCTGTCGCTGTAATCGGAATTTTAACCAGCGCGTATGCAACAATAATAAAATAATTGCACAGCTGAATATCTGAAGCTCATACCCCAATTGCTAATTTGTCTTAATGATGTACATCAATTATTTTAGGATGCAAGGGAGTGCGCCTGATAATTAGATAAAAGAGGCACTTTCTTAGAATTAATTAAAACAATTCGGCGAGCATTGTTGCCGCACGCGCGGCACTGTTGGCCTCGACCGGTAGCACGGATCGTTGCTTCGAGATTTCCTCGACCATCGCGCTGGAAATTACATCCGGATTACACTCAGCGAAGATCATCTTGCGCCCGGCATTGTACTGATCGAGCCGATGTGCAACATGAAAATTTTGTTCGAAGTGATTTCGCAGTGGGAAGTACAGGAATGGAGTGCCGGCCGCAGCGAGTTCCATGGTCGTGGTCAACCCGCCCTGTACCAGTGCAAGATCGCAGGCGGCCAGGTGCCGGTCTAGATCGGGAACGAAAGATCGCACCTCAACTCCCCCGGGCAGAACAAACTGGGCGGGGTCGAGACGTGGGCCCGTGACCACGATCATTCTCAGGGCTGGTAAATGCCGCTTGGCTATCGGGTAAGCGTCGAGAATTCGTTTAATCAAAGTACCACCAACGCCGGAGCCGCCGACAGTAACGATACAAACCTGTTCATCGTCACGATAACCAAAGCGTTTGCGCAATTCTTCCCGGGTTCCAAAGTTCGACGGGTGTTCGCCCAGCACGTAACCGCAAAAGTCGAAATGTTCGGGAATCCAGTCCCGCATTGCGGGTAAATCCCGGCCGAAGCCGTGCGGGATGATGTCGTTCGGGTTGCCGACGAAGATCGCGCGGTCGCGCAAATCCGGGTGTCGTTCGACATGCCCAATCATCTCGGCGTTGTAATCAGTGGTGAGAAAGGCCTCCTGCTCACCATTATCTGGCATCGGCACCCAGCCGACAAAGTCGGTTAGCCAGGCGATCTGAGCTTTTTTTAGCTCTGGGTGTTCATGCCAGTAGTGGTCAACGTCCCATGCTTCGTCGGCGATTACCAGGTCGTAATGCTCCTGTTCAAGCACTTCCTGGAACACCATGAAGTTTGCGATCAGGATTTCATCCATGTTGCGGATAGCCTGGAACGCGTTCAAGTCATGTTCACCGGCTTCGCTTTCAATATGCGATGACTCGTTGGCAAGTTTTTGACTCGCCGGATGGATGCGCTCATCGTTCGCATTCAGAAATCGTGTCACCGGGTCCTGCGCGAGCCAGTCCACCTGGAGATCGGGGTGCTGATTTTTCAGTTCGCGGGCTATCGCCAAATCACGCCGTGCGTGGCCGAGCCCAATCGGCGAGGAAAGGTAAAGTGCTTTTTTGGTACTATTGCTGCGGCGACCCATTTTAGGCTTCCAGGTGTCCAGGTGTCTGGCGAGGAAATCACGCATCATGATGTTTACCCTGGCCGGGAATCGCCCATTTGGGGCGTGCCCTGCCTCCGGAATGATGACCAGCTCGCACTGGGTTAGTTCGGCGACCCTCTGAGATCTTTCAATCGGTGAGACTGCATCGTTTTCACCATAAATAATAAGCATCGGACAATCGATTTTTCGGTATGCGGACTCATCGAGTACCAAATCATCGGTATCGATATTCTCCATGGTGGCAATTAAAACTTCTTCGTTGGTTTCGGCGGCCCAACGGATACAATCCTCGATTTGCTTGGTGGAATGCTGTTCGTTAAACATCTGGCGCGAAAAAAAATCGGTGAAATCAGTATAGTTTTTGCGCCAGTAACCTCGATTGTACTTTTCCCAGCCTTCATAGTTTTCAAGTTCCTGGTCGTATTTGTCATAGGTTCTATATTCGTAGGTTTCGACCAGTGGAGTATTGGTACCCACCATTATCGCCGCCTCAATTCGATCCGGGTGATAAGCAGCGAGTGCAGCGACCGGTAATGTGCTTAAAGAGAGTCCGAACATGATCGCTTTGTCCGTGTTGGTTGCTTCCATGATGGCAAGGGCATCGTCGACATAATCTTTCAGCCGGTAAGCTTGTGGGTCTACAGGACGATCGGATTTGCCGTTCCCGCGCGGATCCCAGGTTATGCACCGGAAATGCTCGCTGAAGTAGGGAATTTGCGCTTTGTACATGCGCGAGTGAACCAGAGACCAGGTCGGTATAAATAGAATGGTATGATCTCCTTGCCCATAGATTTCGTAGTGAATCTTGATACCGTCACGGTCAATTTTACCTTCGGTATGGGGTAGTTTTGCGCGCATGATTATTTCTCCTGTTTTGATCCCTGCTCGAACATACGGATTACATCGCAGAATCGGCGTAACGCGCGCCGTATTGGAATTCCCTGATCTTCGAGTCCAAGCAGCAGATTGGCTTCGGCTCCTGTAAATGCGGCAACTACCAGTGCTGAGATTTCTTCGGGGGTAAAAGGGGCGAATGATCCATGACAATCCTGGGCTTCCTGTGTCAGTTTGGTAATAAGCTCTATCCAACCCATGGTGCCGTTTCGAACGACCTGACCTATCTCAGGATTTGCCCAACCGGCAGCCATCAGTTCCTGGAATACGCGTACATATCCTGATGCAATATCGGCATCCAGATAGTCGCAAGCCAGATCCCACTTTTGGGAAAGGGTCAGATTCGGGTCATCGAACATCGCATTTTGACGTTCGAGCAACTGGCTGTTCATAAATTCATACAACGCCAGCAACATGCCTTCCTTGGAACCGAAGTGGTACTGGATCTGGCTTAACGGGACCCCGGCGGCACTGGCTACACTGCGGGTACTTAGCCCCGAATAACCTTGTTCCTGTAAAACTTGTCTTGCGGCATCTAGAATACCTGATTTTGTTAGCAGTACTTTTTCTGCAGTAACTCTTGCCATTGGGTTTAACTCTGGTTATGAATTTAATTCGGTCATACGACCGAATTAATAAAAAGAATACGCTGATCCTAAACCAGTGTCAAATAGTGCTCGGGGTGTTCATCTTTTATGCTGTATGACTACTGGAAACGGAACTAAAAATTAATGATTTTATACATCGAGGGTGGCCATCAAATATAATTCCGGACAAGCATAACGAAAACACGGGGAGCAGGTTCGGAAGCGTTGAAATCGATGCACCACAATCAATTGCCGCAATGAATTCAATTAATGAAACGATCCAACGATCGCTGTTTATGCCGCTCTTCTTTGGGTCCTCGATTATTTCAGTATTACTATGTTGCTGTTGCCCTTGCATATTGGGGTGAAGCTGGCACGGGGCTGACTCTGATCGCGGGGGCAGTCTATTTCGTCGGTATGTTTGTTTGCACCATTGTATTCAACGTTCCACTCAACAAGTCACTCGCAAGACTAGATCCAAATAGTGATAACGCAGACCAGACCTGGTTTCGTTATCTAAAAACCTGGACAAGCTGGAATCATCTGCGAACCGTTAGCTCGCTGATTACCTACGTACTTTGTATTTGGCTCTTATCTATTCATTTTACTTTTTGTTGATAGTTTGAAAATTACTCATTCCTCACTAGCTTTGACAATTATGCCTTTACGATTTCTCGCATTACCATCTGAAGACGTACGAAAACTACCAGCTGGCGCGCCAGATGCAAATGTTCATGTTCCCGAGTTAATAATATCGGATGGCATGGGAAATCCCTGCTTTTATTATTTAAAATTTCTTTTCGGTTGGCACTCGCCTTAACTGGTCAAAGATTTTTACCTCCCATGGCCTTATCGCCATCACCAGGCTACATCCCATATCGCTGATCTAGTGGCAGGGATTCGGTATCGGTTTTAAGATCGTTAGCATCCTCGGCAAGGCGCTTTATTTTTTTTATCAACTCTGCATTTGCAGGTCTCGAGAACATCCCTGATACAAATATGCGGAATTCACCGTCTCCATTGAATGATGAGTCAAAGAATTCAGATTGGACTTTTTGTTCGTGAAATCGCTGAATCGGGCCATTGGGTATCCACTCGAAGTTTTTTGAAAACATTAGTTTTACCCGGTTTCCCGGTAACAATTCGATAATCTTCATGCGATCCAGCTTGGCCAGTAATCGTATCCCTTCGGTCTCGGAAATATCGTAGATGCGAATAATGTCGGAAAAATCCAGTTTGCTCATCAGGAAAAACGCCATCAGTAATAACTTGGTATCAGCAGCCAGTTCAGCCTCCTGCTCTCGCGAAAGCCGGGTCGTGAGTTCTACGTTTTTTTCCATCTGATGAATTAAATCGGCTATTTCCAGGTTCATAATCCCACATACCTGGCCCAGTCGAGCGAGTGAAAATGAATTTTCTGCGAATAATCTTTTTACGCTGGCTTCGGATAAGCCTAGCCTGCCAGCTACTTGTTTGTAGGTAAGACCCTGCTTACGGAGTTCTTGTTTTAGTGTATCGACTATGAGTTTAGTTTGCGACATAGTATTAATTTTTAATACTCTGGGTTGAGGATATCGATACTATGCATTAACTAGTTGCAAAATACAATTCTCCGGAGCAGTCTCGATTCCGCAAACCAAGTCCTAAATCTGGTTAATGTCAACCAAATACAGTTCCAGAAGGGATTCACAATAAACTTCCTATATTTAATGAGGGATCACATCATGAATACGACATCGAAAATTCAGATTCAGAAGACCAAATGTTTGGATAGAAAAACGCGCAGTCCTTTGCGCATCATGCGCTTCGCCGCGGCGGCTGCGTGTTCGGCGCTTTTGCTTTCCGGATGTTACGTTATACCGGTCGGGCGGGACGCGAGTGGCAATCCTGTGTACGCGTACACAACGGTACCGCCGCCTGTCGTGCCAAAACAAAGCGCAGCACGCGGGCCGGTGCCAACGGTGCTCAACGTGAAGCTCTATCCCATCAATAATTTTGCCAATCAGACCGGTGTGCTCGTCGGCCAGGTGACAAACATGATGACTGGCAAAGGCCGGTTCACCTTCAATTATCAGGGTGAAACGCTGGTTGGCGAAGCAACTCGGGTCGCCAATGACAAACGGCGCGGTATTGCGAGCGCCTATGGACCCAGTGGTACATTTGCCAAGTGTGACTACCAGATGAGCAGCCCCATGATGGGTGCGGGCACCTGCACATTCTCGAACAGCGCCATGTACCAGCTTCACATCGGAAACTGAGGCTGGTAGCCGCTGAATACAACGGTGTATAGCAGCCTGATGCCGCCAACTCCGGCATCGGGCTGCACAACGTAATCGCGCCCAGCGATTCGATAATTCGATTGAGCCTTGCGCCCACAATAGCCAATGCCGCAATCGCTGTCACATTATTAGGGGGCAGACCTGAATAGCACTAAGTTACGGGATATTACCCAATCAAAATCAACGACTTAACTCAATAGTAGCACAGGTTTCACGCGAGACTACTGCATGCCAAATGTGCTTAAATTAGTGGCATTCTTCGGGACAGACCACGTTTTACAGATTGAGATTGAGAATGAAATGAACGCCATGATTTGATGATTACGAGCGACCGCTCCTTTGATCGGGCCTCACTGTCAAGTCCCCCGTTGAGAGTGAGTGTAGGATGTGTGCCGTTTTTAACCTTCTAAGAGTGAGCTAATCGGGTCTCTCGAATGGCCGCTGCGGGCATATGCTGTTGACAAACTCTAAAATTTTTAACCGGGCAAAACCATTCGTGTTTTAGCTGTTTAACGAACCTAACATACGGAGGGGATCATATTAATTGCGATCTCTTCATTAGGGTGTCACCACTGAACTCTGATACCTATTAGCACGTGAAATTCAAGGCATATTGGTTTTCGCTGGAGAAATCCCCAATTCAAAATATCGAGTTTTTCTACAGCATAGGCACATTCGGTTGTTGATAGACACATTTCGAATGTCAACTTTTAGTATGGTGAGAGCTGTTTTGGTATCTTTAATTTATGTCGCATCCAGTGCATCACCAGTGCGACAGGATATTCGAATATATTTGCCGGCACTAGTGGTCCATCAATCCCTGGTTGTTCGACCACCAGGATGAATATTCGGTTATAAGGACATAGGGCAGGATAGCCATGGCAACTTCGTTGCCTTCCGGTAGAATGTGAGTTAACAGGATATAATCACTAAAATTTGCGGAAGGGTTTGATGGCTGACTCGCCTATCATCATAGAACACGGCTCATCGCCGCCCGACAGTTGCGTTATCTGGTTGCACGGGCTTGGCGCTAACGGACATGATTTCGAGCCGATTGTGCCGGAACTGAAACTGGGTTCGGTTATTAGTACGCGTTTTGTGTTTCCACATGCGCCGATGATTCCGGTGACTATTAACCAGGGATTCGTGATGCGGGCCTGGTATGACGTCGGCGATTCTAAAATTGACGCCGAGCAGGATGAAAAGGGTATTCGAAAATCCGAGAAATTTCTCGGGCTGCTAGTCGAACAGCAGATAAAAGCGGGAATAACCAGCAAACGGATTGTTATTGCCGGTTTTTCGCAGGGCGGCGCGATTGCCTTACAGACCGGGCTGCGTTATCCAAAACCCCTGGCCGGGATCATAGCATTGTCAACCTATCTACCCCTGGCAAAGACCCTCACGGCGGAAAAAAATAAGGCCAACGACGGCATACCGATATTTCTTGCGCACGGCTCTGAAGATCCAGTAATACCGATAGACCTGGGATATACGACACGGGGTCGGCTTGAAAAGGAAGGTTATCAGGTTAGCTGGCAGGAATACGAAGGTATGGCCCACGGTGTCTCTGAAAAAGAAATTTTCGATATAGGCGAGTGGCTTGAACAGTTTTTACTTTATCAGGTTTAGTTCCCGGCTTTAGATTTTTTAGACTGTTTTATCAACTTACGGCAATCAGCAATTTGACGCCTGACCTGATTCGGCGCGGTTCCACCAGTCATGTCCCTCGCGGCTACCGAGCCTTCCAGCGATAAATTATCGAACACATCAGCCTCGATGCGCCGATCAAACGCGTGCATCTCCTGCAATGTAAATTCGCTTAAGTCCTTGCCTTTCTGGATCGCATAAGCGACCGCGCTGCCCACCACTTCGTGGGCGTCGCGAAACGGCAGGCCCTTGTTGACCAGGTAATCTGCTAGATCGGTGGCTGTAGCATAGCCCTGTTTTGCCGACGCATGCATGGCTTCGCGATTAACATTCAGGTTAGGCACCAGATCACTGAACGCGCGCAAACTACCGCGCAGTGTATCTAGCGCATCGAATAGCGGTTCCTTGTCTTCCTGATTGTCCTTGTTGTAAGCCAGCGGTTGCGATTTCATCAGGGTTAACAGGCTGACCAGATGGCCGGTCACGCGGCCGGTCTTACCACGCACCAGTTCGGGCACGTCGGGGTTCTTTTTTTGCGGCATGATCGATGAACCCGTGCAATAGCGGTCGGGCAACTGGATGAAATTAAACTGCGCGGTTGACCAGAGTACCAGCTCCTCCGCCATGCGTGATAAATGGGTCATGCAAATGGCAGCGCCCGCACAAAATTCGATCGCGAAGTCACGGTCGCTGACCGCGTCCAGCGAATTTCTGCTGGGTGCGCCGAAGCCGAGTAATTCGGCGGTGTAATCGCGATCCAGACTGTATGATGTACCTGCTAGCGCGGCAGCGCCAAGTGGCATGACGTTCATTCGCTTCGCGCAATCCCCGAGTCGACTGTGATCACGCTCGAGCATTTCAAACCAGGCCAGCATGTGGTGACCGAAGGTAACCGGTTGGGCGACCTGCAGGTGGGTAAATCCGGGCATGATGGTATCTGCTTCCCGATCGGCTGTATCCAGCAAGCCTTTCTGAAATTCTCTGATCTGCGCCAGACAATGGGTGATTTCCTCGCGCAAGTAGAGACGAATATCGGTTGCAACCTGGTCATTGCGCGAACGGCCGGTATGCAGCTTCTTGCCGGCCTCGCCGACTAGCTGGGTTAGACGCGACTCGATATTCATGTGCACGTCTTCAAGCCCGGGTGACCATTCGAATTCGCCGTTACTAATTTCCTGATTGATTTGCGCCATGCCTTTATCGATGGCCTCGTGCTCGTCGTCGCTCAATATGCC
>PVMK01127844.1_pt1 | contig 17854 bp, 15 predicted proteins | sample 1853481 | NCBI WGS metagenome assembly PVMK01 (sample SAMN08533507, study PRJNA380276) | Marine sediment metagenome, whole genome shotgun sequencing project. | reverse complement strand
GCCATCGGAATGAATTCGCCGTGCAGTCTTGGGAGACAGTCCGAGGAGCTCTTTGATCGCGCTCCCTGTTTGGCTTCTGGCTCTGAGCTCCAATACTTGCCCGAGCAGGATGAGAGTCACGATCATGGCTGCCGCCTCGAAGTAGACCGCAACCTCACCCGACTCGCCGCGAAATGCCGGAGGGAAGGCGCCAGGCGCAAGGACAGCCACGAGGCTGTACCCGTACGCTGTGCCCACGCCGAGGCCGATCAACGTAAACATGTTCGGGCTTCGATTCTTCAGCGAGCGGGCGAACTTCACGAAGAAGGGCCATGCCGCCCAGGTGCACACCGGAGTCGCAAGCACCAGCTCGGCCATCGCTCCGGCTCGAGGCGACAAGAACCTCGACAAGGGCGCACCGGGTAGCATCTCGCCCATCGCGATGGTGAACAGCGGAACAGTGAAAGCCACCGCAATCCAGAACCGGCGCGACATGTCTCGAAGCTCGGCGTCGTTGGTCTCCTGTTCCGGCGAGAACGTCTTCGGTTCCAGCGCCATGCCGCAAATCGGGCAGTCGCCGGGTTGAGCACGAACGATCTCGGGGTGCATGGGGCAGGTCCACTCGTTCCCGGCCATGACTGGAAAATACATGCTATGATTCATTTGGTCATGCGTGGACGCCTTCTCGCGCTACTGTTCTCGCTTCCGCTCGCAGCCTCGGGTGCGGCTGGCATGGTTCTCCATGTCTGTCACTCGATGGGAGGCGTGGTCGTCGCGGACTGCGACTGCGAGACGCAGGGTCAGCATGGTGGACATGGCGAGCATGGTGGACATGGCGACGCGGCCGCCCCCGAAACGACGGTCAAGCTGCAAGCGCAGCCTTGTTGCACCGTCGAGCTGTCGAGCGCGAACCAGCTGGTCGCGACCCAGAAGGCCTCTTCGCTCCAAGTGGACGAGGCCCCGGTCGTGCTTGTCGGCCTGGCCGACAACGGCTTCCACGGGTTGAGGCACGTTTGCGATCCCGGGCTCTACCGGGAGCGGGCTCCGCCCAACATTCACGGCCCACCGATTTTCATCCGTAACTGTTCCTTCCTGAATTGAACTCCAGCGTAGCGTCGGCCTGAGCGCCGACTTGCACGCGCCGATCGAGGCGCCGCATGGCCAGCGAGGCCAGCATCCGGACTCTGCCGCGCCTCCAGCGCCGGCGGACCGAACCGCGCCGCCTACGCACCGCACAAGTTCAATCAGAGGAGGAATCGATGAAACGGAATATCCCACGGGGGATGAAAACAAGATGGACCCATGCCGTCATGATGCTCACGGCGGCACTCGTCGGTTGTCGTGGCACGTACGAAGCCGCGACGAGGGACAACCTAGCCACGGCTGGCGTGATCGTCGCCGAGGACGGAGCTCCACCAGAAGCAGAGCTGACGCTCGACGGCACCTTGAGCAGTTACTTGGCGTTTGCGCTCGCGCGAAGCCCGGAACTGCGTGCCTCGTTCGAAAGATGGCGAGCCGCGACCATGCGGATCTCTCGCGCGCGCCGCATTCCCGAGCCCGTCATCCAATACAGCTACTACGTTCGGAGTATCGAAACGCGGGTGGGACCGCAGCAGCATAAGCTGAGCTTAATGCAGTCATTCCCCTGGCCGACGGCGCTGAGCGCAGGAGCGGACGCCGCTTCGGATGCGGCTCGAGCAGCGGAGCGGCGGTTCGACGCGGAGGCTCTTGGGGTCAGGCAGGCGGTCGCCGACGCGTATTGGAGGCTTTGGCTGCTCCAGCAGGAGCATCACCTCAAAAATGAGCACGATATCGTGCTCGAAACGTTGGCCGGCACGGTTCGCGGGCGCGTGCGTACGGGCGCGGCTTCGCTCGCCGACCTCAATCAGGTGGAGCTCGGGATTGCGCGTCATCACGATCACCACGGAGAGCATCGAGAAGACCAGCGGGTTGCCACGGCCGATCTCCTGCGAGCTATCGGCGCAACCGCCCGCGAGCAGAAATTGACCGCCACCGATACGCCGCTTGAGGGCCTTCCGTCCAAGAGCGAGGAGGCCTTGCAGAGTGCCGCCAGACAGCACCCGCGCGTCGAGGTCGCAGAGTTGATGGCCTCGGCCAGTGATTCGCAGGTTCGGGCGGAGGCAGCGGAACGGGCGCCGAGCTTGCTCGCAGGCTTGGAGTGGCTCGTGGTCGGCGAGGCGCGCACGCTCGTCGAGAAGAGCGGGCAAGACGCCGTCGCTGTAACGGCAGGCCTCAGCATTCCGCTTTGGGGCCGGAGCTACCGCGACGCCATGAGTGCGGCACGCGCCGAGGGCGCTGCGTACCGCGCGGATCGTGACGCGGCACTGCAGACAGCCGATGCGCAGCTCGTTGCGGCGATGTCGGCAGTGCGGGATGCACAGAGGAGAATCGACCTCTACCGGAAACACGCTCATTCCACAGGCGGAGACTACCTTTCAATCGGTGTTGGGTAGCTATCAGACCGGACGCTCGACCGTCGCGTCCGCCCTGCTGGTCCAAAAGGAGCTCCTCGAGCTTCAACTCGAGCTCGCCCGCAGCCGCGCGTATCATGCCCGAGCGTGGGCGGTGCTCGAAGCGGTGGTCGGGCAGCCCGGTGGCACCGACAAAACAAGGAGAGCGACGATGAAACAGGCCAACAAGACGCGCTTGGCAAGAACTGCACCGTGGGTCGCACTCCCCATCGTCGCAGCGGTCGCCTTCGGCCTCGGTGGGCGGCTACTCGGGAGCTCCGAAGCCCCCGAGGCAGACCCCGCGGTACGCACCCACGTCGCGAAGGAAACGATCTGGACTTGCGCGATGCATCCGCAGATCCGACAAACGGAAGCCGGGCAGTGCCCGATCTGCGGCATGGACCTGATCCCGGTCGAGCGGAGCACCGACAGCGACGAGGCGCGACGTGTCTCACTTTCGGAGCGCGCGAAGATTCTCGCACGCGTGCGAACCGCGCCCGCCAAGCGGTTGGGGTCGGGCGGAGTGGAGCGCCGGCTGCTCGGACGCGTCGACTACGATGAGCGGAGCTTGCGAACCGTCACCGCATGGATCGGTGGACGAATCGACCGCCTGCACGTGAGCACGACGGGCGAGCGCGTGAAGCGCGGCCAGGTGATCGCCACCCTCTACAGCCCTGAAGTGTATACCGCGCATCAGGACCTGATTCAGGCGAGACAGCAGTTCGAACGCTTGCAGCAGACCGCAACGCCCAGCGCAAGTAGGGCGGCGGAAGCTGCCCTCAACGCGTCGCGCGATCGGTTGCGGCTGTTGGGTGTCCCCGACGGCGAGCTGCGTGCCATGGAACGCGCCGACAAACCATCGGAGAGGGTCCGCATTCGCACCCCGTTCAGGGGCACGGTCATCGAGCGGCTCGCCACACAGGGCAACTACGTGGTTACTGGAAGCGGGCTGTACCGTATCGCGGACCTATCGACCCTTTGGGTACAACTAGACGCCTACGAAAGCGACCTTTCACAGCTCAACGTGGGTCAACAGGTCTCGATTCGAGTGGAAGCGCTGCCCGGTGAGATGTTCAAGGGGCGCGTCACGTTCTTGGATCCGGTGCTCGATCCAAACACCCGAACCGCCCGCGTGCGAGTCGAGGTGAAGAACGAGGACGGGCGGCTCCGGCCCGGTATGTTCGTAGAGGCCAGCGTGCAAAGCGGCGCCGCAGATGAGCCCGCCGGGGAGGCGCCGGTCGTCGTTCCGGCCACAGCCCCACTTTTCACGGGACGCAGGTCAGTCGTCTACGTCGAGGTCGAGGACGCGGAGGAGCCGACTTACGAAGCCAGACTGGTAACGCTCGGACCTCGCATGGGCGATCTCTACCCCGTTCTTGCCGGGCTACGGGAGGGAGAGCGAGTCGTGGTGCACGGTGCGTTTGCCATCGACGCAGATCTGCAGATTCAAGGCGGCGACTCGATGATGACTGTTCCTGACGACAACGAGGCGCCGGCCCCAACGGGCGGCAATGAGCATCACATGCAGGGGCATCCGCATTGACTTCCAGTGAAAAACCCAACCCGAGGGAGGTCGTGTCGCCCACCTGGGAATCGTTCCTCCGCTTTTTCGTCGACAACAAGCTGATCGTCTTCGTCCTCGTCGCTGGGAGTAGTCGTTGGTGGAGTCTACGTGGCCCCTTTCGATTGGGATCTCGGAGGGATGGCGCGCGATCGGGGTCCGGTCGACGCGATCCCGGACATCGGAGAGAATCAACAGATCGTCTTCACCGAGTGGCAAGGCCGCTCGCCGCGCGACGTCGAAGATCAGGTCAGCTATCCGCTCACCACCGCGCTCCTCGGAATCCCCGGTGTGCGCACGGTGAGAAGTTCGTCCATGTTTGGCTTCTCGACCATCTACGTCATCTTCGACGCAGGGCGTGGAATTCTATTGGTCGCGCTCACGCGTTCTCGAGAAGCTCGCATCACTGCCTGCTGGCACACTCCCCGATGGTGTGGCGCCCGCGCTCGGGCCGGACGCCACCGCGCTCGGACAGGTGTTCTGGTACACCCTCGAAGGACGAGGCTCCGAAGGAGAGCTCGTAGGGGGATGGGACCTGCACGAGCTTCGATCGACGCAAGATTGGGTTGTGCGCTTCGCCCTCCAGTCCGTGCCAGGCGTCTCCGAGGTCGCTTCCATCGGTGGCTATGTGCGCGAATACCAAGTCGACGTCGACCCCGAAGCCATGCTTGCGAGTGGAGTGACCATCGAACAGATCGCGAAGGCGGTTCGCGAATCCAATTTGGACGTTGGCGCGCGCACACTCGAGATCAATCGTACGGAATACCTCGTGCGGGGCTTGGGGTTCATTCGGACGGTGGGCGATCTGGAGCAGACCGTAATCACGACGCGCAAGCACACCCCAATCCGCATCGCAGACGTCGCGCGCGTCGCGCTCGGTCCCGCTCAGCGCCGGGGCGCTCTGGACGATGCGGGTGCTGAAGCCGTCGGAGGCGTCGTCGTGGTTCGCTACGGCGAAAATCCGATGGAAGTCATCCGGCGCGTGAAAGCCAAGATCGCCGAGATCGCGCCCGGCCTACCCAAGCGAACCCTCGCCGACGGCACCACGAGCCAAGTGACGATCCACCCTTTCTACGACCGAACGACCCTCATCCACGAAACCCTCGACACTCTGTCGACCGCGCTGTTCCAGCAAATCCTAGTGACCGTGATCATCGTCCTGGTGATGCTACGCAACCTGAGGAGCTCGCTGCTGATTTCGGCGGTGCTACCGCTTGCGGTGCTGGCCGCGTTCGTCGCGATGAAGACGACCGGTGTCGACGCCAACATCATGGCACTGGCGGGCATCGCGATCGCGATTGGCACGATGGTGGACATGGCAATCGTGTTCACGGAGAACATCGTTGCCCACCTCGCGAGCGCGCCAGCGGACAAGAGCCGCGCGCGCATCATCGCTCACGCGACGGCGGAGGTGGCCCCCGCGGTGGTGACGTCGGCGCTGACCACCGTCGTCAGCTTCTTGCCCGTCTTCGCTCTCACGGCGGCTGAAGGGAAGCTTTTCAGGCCGGTCGCATATACGAAATCGTTCGCCATCATGGCTGCACTACTGGTGTCGATGCTCGCGCTGCCTGCGCTCGCGCATCTGGTCCTTCGGCGCCCTGCGAAGTCCAGCGCAGCGGGGATGTCCCCCGGGGAGCCCAAGCGTTCGCGGATCGCGAGCATCTCGCTGCCCGTCATCGTACTGGCCGTGGCGCTCCTACTCACTCGAAGCTGGCTTCCTCTCGGCCCCGGACATCATTTCATCGTCAACTTCCTCTTCGTGGTCTTCGTGATCGGCGGCCTCCTGCTGGCCTTCTTCGCATTCCAGAGTGTCTATGTTCCGGTGCTCCGATGGTCGTTGAGGCACAAGGCACTCGCGTTGGCGCTTCCCGTGGCCGTGCTGATCGGCGGTGTCGCCTCCTGGTCCAGTCTCGGCCGTGAGTTCATGCCGCCGTTCGACGAGGGGTCGTTCCTGTACATGCCGACAACGATGCCCCATGCGTCGTTCGGTCAGGCGCTCGACATGCTGCACACGATAGACGCGGCGATTCAGGAGATCCCCGAGGTCGACCGCGCGGTCGGCAAGCTCGGTCGCGCCGAGAGCCCGCTAGATCCCGCTCCCATCTCGATGTTCGAAACGGTGGTCACCTACAAGCCAGAGTACGGCGTCGACGCGGATGGGAATCGCGTTCGCAATTGGCGGGACCACATTCGTTCCCCGGCAGACATCTGGGAAGAGATCGTCACGGCGGGCGAGGCTCCTGGCCTTACCAGCGCGCCGATGCTCATGCCGATCAACACCCGAATCATCATGCTGCAAAGCGGGATGCGAGCGCCGATGGGAATCAAGGTCTACGGGCCAACGCTCGAGACGATCGAGTCGTTCGGAATGAAGCTCGAGGTGCTCCTCCGCGAAGTCGATGGAATCCGTCCGGAAACCGTCTTCGCGGACCGTGTCGTTGGCAAGCCGTACATCGAGATCGACATCAACCGAGAAGCGATCGGTCGATACGGACTGACGATCGGCCGCGTGCAAGACGTCATTCAAGTCGCCCTGGGCGGCCGGACGCTCACGACGACGGTGGAAGGCCGCGAACGATATCCGGTTCGGGTGCGATACATGCGCGAGGAGCGAGACAGTATCGAGGCGCTCGGCCGCGTGCTCGTGTCGGCACCCGGCGGAGAGCAGATTCCCCTCGAGCAGCTCACGGAGGTTCGGTACGTGAAGGGGCCGCAGGTCATCAAGTCCGAAGACACGTTTCTGACCAGCTACGTCTTGTTCGACAAGCTTCCGGAGCTGTCCGAAGTCGATGTCGTCAACGATGCGCGAGCGTTTCTGGCAGCGAAGATCGAGAGTGGTGAGCTCGATGTCCCCGGGGGAGTCAGCTACCGGTTCGCCGGCAGTTACGAGAATCAGGTGCGAAGCGAGCAGCGCTTGATCCTGCTCATTCCGGTTGCACTCACCCTCGTATTTCTGCTCCTCTACCTTCAGTTCCGCCGAGTCGTCACGACGCTCATCATCTACTCGGGCGTCGTCCTCTGTGTCGCCGGAGGCTTCATTCTCATATGGCTCTACGGACGCCCGTGGTTCCTGAACTTCGAGCTCTTCGGCACCGACCTCCAGCACCTACTCCACATCGGCACCGTCAACCTCTCGGTTGCCGTTTGGGTTGGCGTGATCGCGCTGCTCGGGATCGCAACGGATACGGGCGTCGTCATGGCGACGTATCTCGCACAACGATTCAGGGCCGCCCCTGCACACACGGTCGAGGAAGTTCGCGAGCGGGCGGTCGAGGCAGGACAGCGGCGAGTACGCCCGTGCTTGATGACGACGGCTACGACAGCGTTGGCCCTACTCCCAGTCATCACATCTCAAGGCAGGGGCGCCGATGTAATGGTCCCGATGGCCCTTCCCTCGATAGGCGGAATGGGAGCGATACTGCTAACGCTGTTTGTGGTGCCGGTGTTGTACGCGTGGGTGGAGGAGCGCCGGATTGGACAGGGGCAAGGGCGGCAGCAGGCCGAGTAGGCCCGAAAGGCGGTCGATCTGGGCCTAGCCAGGCCTGGCGTTGAGTAAAATCCGGGCTCGGCTCGTCGTATGGTTCGAGGATAGAAGTGCCCCGAATGCTCAGAAAGCGCGCAGTTCGTATTGACGAGGGAGGCGTTCCTTGTGAGTCTCGGCGGGCTCTCTCGCGAGAGGAAAGGTTTTTGAAGATGAATCGCCGTCTTGTGCCAGTTTTGCTACTCGTGGCTGCCGCTATTGCGCTGCCAGGGACCACCACGACCACGAAGGCTGAAGAAGGCTACACCCTTCGGATCGCCTCACTGGCTCCTGCGGGCTCGTCGTGGATGAAAGTCCTCAACGCGTGGAACAAGACCCTCAAAGAGAAGACCGACGGGAAGCTCCAGCTGCGCTTCTACCCGGGCGGTTCGCAGGGCGACGAGCGCGACTTCGTTCGCAAGATGCGCGTAGGTCAGCTGGACGGCGGCGTCGTCACCATGACGGGCATGAGCTTGTTGATCCCGGCGATGAACGTCTTGGTGCTGCCCGGCATCCTCGAAACCTACGAGAAGCTCGATCGGGTGCGCGAGAAGATGGCCCCCGACTTCGAAGGCATGTTCGACAAGGAAGGCTTCAAGTTGGTCGGTTGGGGCGATGCCGGAAAGACGCGGTTGTTCTCGATGCAACCGATCAAGAGCCCGAACGACATCAAGTCCATGCGCCCGTGGGCGTGGAAAGATGACCCCATCTTCCTCGAGTTTTACAAGGTCATTGGCGCAAGTGCCGTCAAGCTCGGCGTCCCCGAGGTCTACCCCGCGCTTCAGACCCGCATGGTGGATGTCATCTCGTCCTCTGCCCTCACCGCCGTTGCACTCCAGTGGTACACGCGGGTGAAGTATATGACTGCGCACAACTCGGCGATCATCGTCGGGGGCACCATGATGCGCAAAGACAAGTACGACGAGCTCCCCGACGACATCAAGGCGGTTTTCGATAGCACGGCAGCCCGCGCGCACGAGCTACTCAACAGGGTCGTTCGCAGAGACGATCAGAAGGCGTACGACGTCGTCCTGAAAAAGGGCATCGTTGCCGTCGAAGCCGGTGATACCAAAGCCGAGTGGGATGCGGTAGACAAGGCGGTGCGCGACAAGCTGACCGGGCGGTCGTTCTCCAAGAGCCTGGTCGCAGCGGTCATCGAGGCGTCGAAGCCGTAGCGAACGGCCACTTGCAGTGAGCGAGGCGGAGCATCTGCAGCTCGAATCCAATGGGATTCGAATCCACGCGGTCACCCAGGGCACGGGGCCGGCTGTGCTGTTCTGTCATGGTTTTCCGGGGCTCTGGTACTCATGGCGCCATCAGTTACCCGTCGTCGCGGAAGCCGGCTTCCGAGCGATCGCAGTCGACATGCGCGGCTACGGACGCAGCGATCGTCCGCTTCACGCGACCGAGTATGGCAATCAAACCATCGTCGCGGATCTGACCGGCGTTCTCGACGCACTTGGGGAAGAGCAGGCGGTGTTCGTCGGCCACGACTTCGGTGCGCAGGCTGCGTGGGCGGCGGCTCTCCACGCACCGGAGCGCGTCCGAGGGGTCGTGTCGATCGCGGTGCCGTACGGCGTGGGCTTCGCGAAGGGCAAGAAGAAAGGCGCGGGTGGCGAGACGAAGCCGAAGGAAGCCCGACCGAGAGGTCCGAAGCCGAGCGAGACGTACGCTGCAATGGCCAAGAACCATTTCCTTCATCTGCACTACTTCCAGAAGGTAGGCCCCGGCGAAGCCGAGCTCGGCAACAACGCACGTCTATTCTTGAAACGCATCTACTGGGCGTTGAGCGCGCGAGGGAGCTTGCTCGACTTCAAGAACTTTCCCGCGGAAGGCACCGGCTACTTGGACGTCCTGGCCGATCCGACGGAGCCCATGCCTTGGCCGTGGCTCAGTGAACAAGACCTCGACTACCTAGTGAACGAATACATGCGAACCGGCGCCGACACCGCCTTCATGGGTGGCCTCAACTCGTACCGCGCCATGGATATCAACTGGGAGCAGGATCCCGACTACGGCCGAACCAAGATCGACCACCCCGCCCTCTTCCTCTGCGGCGAAAAAGACCCAGTCCTCCAAATCATCACCCCCAAGACCCTGGAAACGATGCCCACCCGAGTCCCCAACCTCCAAGGCACTCACCTCATCCCCGGCGCCGGCCACTTCGCCCAACAAGAACAACCGGAGGCGGTGAACGACGCGCTTCTAGCCTTCCTTGCAGGCCTCGGCTGAGATTCCCGGCCCCACACTATCGCCTACGCTTGGAAGTGAGTGAGCAGAGTGGAGGAGAGTTTGTAGACTAGGCCGTAGATGGAGAGTTGGGGGTTGGCGCCGATGCTCGTGGGGAAGAGGGAGCCGTCCATGATGTAGAGGTTGTCGAGGTGGTGGAACTTGCCATCGCAGTTGACGACGCTTTGCTGGGGGTCGTCGCCCATGGAGCAGCCTCCCATGACGTGTGCGCTGCCTACCTTGGATTTGTGCGCAACCAAATCGAGCTCTGCAATGGCCGCCTTGGCTTCCTTCCACGAGGTGTAGTGTTTTCCGTTCACGTGCGCAGGACGCGCCGACTTTGCCCCCGTCGCAAACTGCATCTCGAGCATGATGTTCCAAGCACGCTGGACACCTTCCAATAGATAGTTACTGACCGGATAGTCGAGGACCGGCTGACCTTTGTCATTGAGCTCGACGGCCCCACCCTGGCTCTCTTCGTGGAAGCCGTCACGCATGAGCGCAATCATGCATTGGGTGTGGTTGAGCCTGTCCATGCTCTGGGTGATCTCTTCGCCAGCGGCCGTGTAGAACCCAGCGGCAAAAGCCGGTTGGAGAGGCGGCACTTCCAGCTTGAAGCCGATGGGCCCCGTGTGGATGTTCTGCCATTGGAAGTGGTCCGAGTAGATCGACTGGGGCGCGCCGTAGAACGGATCGATCGATTCATCGTAGATCCCCATTGCTAGGGTCGTCGGATGGAGGAACGTACGCTTACCGATGCGCTCGCCCGGGTCGGGGACGTCAGAGCGCAACAGGACCGCCGGCGTGTTGATCGCACCACCCGCCAAAATCGTCCGGGTTGCGCGCACCGTGATCTTCTGCCCGGTCCTTCCCCGAACATCGGACGTGAGCGCCTCGGCTTCGACGCCTTTCACCACATCACCTTCACGCAAGACGCGAACGACTCGCGCGCGGTGCACCAGCTTGGCCTTGTTGTCCAACGCGCCCGGGATGGTCGTGACGAGCATCGATTGCTTCGCGTCGACCGGACAACCGAGCCCACAGTACCCCAAGTTCAGGCAGCCGCGCACGTTGCGGTGAATCGTGGCCCACGAGTAGCCAAGCTTCTCGGAAGCTCGCTGCAGCATGGCGTTGTTGTTGTTCGGCGCCTGCTGCCACTTGTGGATGCTGAGCCGCTTCTCCATGTGCTCGTAGTACGGCGCCATCTCCTCGACCGAGCAGCCGCTCACGCCCATGTGCTCCGCCCAGAACTTCAACGTTTCGGGTGGCGTGCGGAAGCTCGTCGTCCAGTTGACCGTCGTGGAGCCGCCTACCGAACGGCCCTGCAAGATCACCATTCCGCCGTCTTTGGTTCCGCGCCCGGTGCCTTCTTGGTAGAGGTCGCGATAGGCGGCGCGCTCCTCCATATCGAACTGGCTCGATGTCTTGAGCGGCCCCTCTTCCAAGAGAACGACACTCAAACCCGCCTTGCTCAGCGTCTCCGCCGCCGTGCCTCCGCCTGCGCCGGTGCCGACGATGACGACATCGGCCTCGAGATCGAGCGAGGACGTCAGCTGGCTTGCATCGGTGATGTCCCAAGCGCGTTCGGCGGCGCGGTTGTACGGGTCGGTCGTGCTGCCGAGGGTGATAGTCGATAGGTCGGTCACGGCGTCGCCTCCTTGGCCGGAGGCGCGGCGGGAACGACACCGGCCACTTTCTTGGGCGGGCCGGGGTACCCCGTCGTCAGTGCGTTCTCCGGAATGAGGTACCAGGAACTGGCGATGAGCCTAATCACAGCCGCGTAGATCGCGTTCAGCAAACCAATACCGCTGTCACGCAAGCGAACCAGCGCGCTCTCCGCGTCCTCAAGCGAAGCCTTCGACCAGGCGGACCACTGTCCGGTCGTCAAGCCGCGCGTGAGCCCCATGTTCAAGACGTCGAACGCTTGGAGCACTCCGACAACCACCGGCTCCGAGAGGTCGACCATCAGCGTGTCGAACGATTGCAACGTTTGGTCGATCTGCGCGGTATCGGTGGGTGCGATCTTTCCTTTCATGACCGCAGGTGTCAGCGCGCGCAGGAGCTCCACGTCCTCCGGGCGAAGGATCTTCATGCCGGATGCAGGCACGCTGGAGGTGCAACCCGACACAGTTGCGCCAGCACTCATCGTCGACAGCGCAGCGGCGCCGGCCATGGACAGCTTGAGGAACTCACGTCGATCGGTTGGCATGGGAGCGCCCAGTGTACCCACAGACCGGCTTGCACCGTCCAGTACAAAACGCCGTTTCAGGCGCGCGGCGTTCGGACGAAGTACTCGCTCATCGTGACGCTGGTGAGCTTCCAAATCGGGAGAAACGCGGCAACGCTTTGCAGCATGATCGCCATGTTTTTGAGGACCTCGAGCCGATTGCGGGCGCCATAAAAGAGAAACGGGTTCGTCATGTGCCTCTCGGACGGCCAAGATTCCTCGACGATCCCTTCATAGGGGACCGCACCTGGGGTCAGCACCTCATCGACGAGGTTTCGCACGTAGCGGGCCCGCGGCTGCATCTTCTCCGACATCGGCCCCTGCCGATTGAACCAGTGCCGCATCCAGCGATCCTTGGGGATGCGTTTCGGGCGCTCCAGGGGCGTCACCGAGATGATATAGGGCGAACGCTCTCCGTCGGGCCAATCGCGCCGGGGGCCATGCCGGTTGCCACCGTAATCGGTGTAGACGTGCTCGCGGACGCGGTACCCGGCAACGTCGAACCCGGCCTCGACGAGAAGCGCTTCGAGGGCACGCCGCACATTCAGATCTTCCACCCAAAGGCTGACTTCGGCCGCAAAGGGATTCGTAAACTTCGTGGTGGGCGTCGGCGACGGCACGGTGACGAGGTCATCGTCAATGTTCATCAACAGACCGCGCGCGCCGGATGCAAGCAGCTTCGGGGCACAGCGATCGAGCAGCGCGACGCGACGCTCGGCGGGGCCCATCGGCTCGCGCGGCCAGAGCAAGTAGATGAGCTTGATCATTGCGCGGCCTTGAAGCGATCGTGGGTCGCTCGGAAATCGTCCATCAGCTTGGGAATGCCCTCTGCCGCGCTCGTCCGTGGCTCGTAGCCGAGGTGAGCGCGCGCCTTGTCGACGCCGAAGGACGCATCACGGCAGATCGACAGCACCCCACGCCGGGTGACGGTTGGAAACGGCCCTCCGAAGTAGTGCACGACCTCCCCGAGATAGGCAAAGGCGTACGCCACCGAACGGGGAATGTGCATCTTGGGCCAAGAGTACCCCAGCCCCTCCACGATCGGGCGATACCAAACGACCGGATTGGTGGGCTCGTCGTCGCTCACGAAGTACGCCTCGCCGGCCACGAGATCGGGGTCGTCCGTCAGCTTCTGCGCTACCAGGAAGTGAACGTCGACGACCGAATCGACGTGGACGTTGTCGGTCACGGAGGTGCCATCGCCGATTGTGACCCTGAACTGACCGGCGGCGAGGTGCTCGAGGAAATCACGCACCATGATCGCGCCCTCTCCCGGACCCCAGACGCCGCCAGGGCGAACCGCCGCGGTGCGCAGGCCGCCTGGCTCGTCCGCCTCGAGCACGAGCTTCTCGGCTTTGCTCTTGGTCTGCGAGTACAAGTCGGGAAGGCCATCGGTTCCAACGTAGGGGGCGGTCTCATCCCCTTCACGAATCGGGCGGTCGACGGCCACGGTGATCGAGCTCGTGAAGATGAGCTTCTTGACGCTGGCTGCCTTGCAGGCCCGAATGACACACTCGGTCCCCGCGACGTTGACGCCGTACACCTGCTCGCGAACGCTCGGACGGGCGAGCGTCAACGTGTTGATGATCGCTGCCACGTGGAAAACGGTGTCGACCCCCTCGCAGGCCGGTCCCATGTCGCTCATGCGGCGAATGTCGCCGGCGATGCTCGTGACGCGGGAGTCACCCTCGAACGCTGCGAGATCGAGCGCGCGAACGTCGCAGCCGAGCTCCAACAAGCGGCGGACCAAGTGCTTGCCCACGTAACCGTTGGCGCCGGTCACCAGACAGACGGGACCAACTTGGTTTGGATTGTTGGGAAGCTCCATGAGTCGCTGCGTGCCTCGAGGCGGCGTGCTAGCTTCCGGCGTCCAGATGAGCAACCTGACGCCACTCGTAATCGAGGATGCCGAGCGCGCGGACTGGGACGACGCAGCAGATCTGGTCGTCGTAGGGTTGGGCGCAGCGGGCATCACCGCCGCCCTCGAAGCCCGAGAGCGCGGGGCAGACGTCCTCGTATTGGATCGCTTCGAAGGAGGCGGTGCGACCGCGATCAGCGGGGGCGTGTTCTATGCCGGCGGCGGCACACACATCCAAAAAGAGGCGGGCGTCGAGGATACGGTCGAGAACATGTACCGCTACCTCTCGATGGAGGTGCAAGACGCGGTGTCCGAGGAGACGCTTCGGGACTTCTGCGAGACGAGCGCGGCAAACCTGAAGTGGCTGACTGACCGTGGCGTTCCCTTTTTGCCCAACCTGTGCCCGGTCAAGACGTCCTACCCAACAAACGAATATCACCTCTACTACTCGGGGAACGAGACCTTCCTTCCCTATAGCGAACACGCGAAGCCGGCGGAGAGGGGACACCGGGCCGATGGCGGAGCGTTTCCCGGCTTCAACATCATCGAGCCGCTACGGCGGGTCGCGATCCGAGAGGGAGTGCGCATCGAGCTTCAGGCGCGGGCCACTCGACTGATCGTCGACGGCACCGGTCGCGTCGTCGGGCTCGAGTATCGGAATCTTCCGTCGCGCTTTTGGCGCATGGTTCATCGGCACCTGCACCGCCTCGAAGGCATGGTCGGCAAGTTCGTGACAGGAGTCGCACGGTGGATACGCACGCAATGCGACAAGGTCGAAAACCAGCACTCGGCCCCACGACGCATTCGATGCAATCAAGGCGTGGTCTTGTGTGCCGGCGGGTTCGTCTACAACCGCGAGATGGTTGCCGAGCACGTGCCCGAGTTCGTTCCTGGCTTGGCACTCGGCACGGCGGGCGACGACGGCATGGGAATTCGACTCGGCCAAAGCGCCGGGGGCACGGTCAACCACATGAACCGCGCGTCCGCATGGCGTTTCCTCTACCCGCCCAATGCGTTTGCCGAGGGCGTGTTGATCAACGACAAAGGCGAGCGGTTCGCAAACGAATTCTGGTACGGCGCGAAGATCGGCGAGGCGATGGTCGAAGAGAACCATGGCGTCGCGACCTTGATCATCGACGAACACCTCAAAAAGCTTGCCCACGAGCAGGCCAAGCCGGGCAAGCTGCAATGGTTCCAGCGCGGCGTTGCCCTGATGAACCTCTACTTCAACTGCAAGAAAGCCAACGACGTCGATGCGCTCGCCAAGATGCTAGATGTTCCGCGCGATGCGCTTCAAGAAACGCTGGACGAGTACAACGCAGCGGCGAAGGGCAAGCGTTCGGACCGTTTCGACAAGGACAGCGACAGCATGCGCCCGCTACCCGAAGGCCCCTACTACGCGATCGACTGCTCGCTCGGGTCGAAGCGCCACCTCTGTGCCGTCATGACGCTGGGCGGCCTCGCGGTAAACGAAAAAACGGGTCAGGTCCTAAACGAAAGCGGAGACAGTATCCGCGGCCTCTACGCGGCAGGCCGAACCGCCGTCGGAATCTGCTCCCGCCAGTACGTAAGTGGCCTATCGCTGGCCGACTGCGTCTATGCGGGATTGCGTGCCGCAAAGCACGCAGTGCCGTAGCCCCGCTAGCAGCCCGTTGCTGTGAGGGTGCCGGTGGTTGTGGTGTAAGTTGCGTCTAGGACGCCGGTGGCTTCGTCGTAGGACCAGTCATCCTCGGCCAGCGGAGGCGTCGACGGCTCGCCATCTGTCAATGGAGGCAACGCCGAGCTCTGCCCATTGCCGGGAAGTGGCGGACCGAGGTGCATCGCCAAACTGCCGCTTGGCCCATCGCCCGTGGATGGTAGCTCGACGAGCACCGGATTTCCGTCCGCATCGAAGAACGCCATGTTCCAGGGAGACTCGGTGACGAGCAGTTTCAACGCCCCCGCGTCAATGGTCCACTCCCGACGTCTACCCGGTTGGTGGCGAGCGTGGCCACGATTGCGCGGGACCGCAAGGCCAGGCCGGTCACCTGGACCGCACTTCTCGAATTCCCTTATGCTCGTTGTCCGCCCGAGGAGGTGTCCCATGACTAAAGCAAAAGCGTTCACAGTGAGCCTCGAGGTCATCGAGGAAGGCTCCACGACCAACGCGACCGCTCGTCTCTCGATCGACGGCGACAAGCTCGCTGGAACCGGAAAGGCGCGGCGCAATCCGGATGACCCAGACCTGCCCCTGATCGGCGACGAGCTCGCAATGGCGCGTGCGTTGCTCATGTTGGCGCGGGAGCTCGGTCACAAAGCCGATGAGGGCATCGCGGCCTATGAGGGCCACGAAGTTCACGTCAGCATTTAGCTACAAAACCAACCGATCAAAGGTCCGGCGCCCCGGTTGAATGGGGAGCAAGTGGCGAACGTCTACCTGAGCAGAGAGGACTTTCGTCATGGTGTTTTTGAATAAGCTACGTTTTGCTTGGGTCGCGGGAGCGATGGTTGCGACGACTCTTTCGGGGTGCATCTTCCTCGGCGACTACGATGACATTCTCGAGCCGTATCCAGCGGCGCGCACCTACGAGGTTTGCTATTCGAGCGCCGAGTGTCTTGGAGACCGATTCTGCGAAGAGCTCGCGTTGCCGGCCGATCGCTACACCGACTATGTGAACGCGATCTGCACGGTCGACTGCTTCGACGACCTCGAATGCCCTGTGTCCGAGTTCAACGGACTGCCTGGTGCGTGCGTGGACCACGCGATCCTTGGGGGACCGATCACCTCGCGCGTCTGCGTCGAGCGATGCGAAATCGACGCGGACTGCGATCTACCGGCGGGCTTCGGGTGCGAGTTCATCGCGGGGGATCGACTCTGCGTGCCCATCCAATGACCTTGCCGCACTGGACAACTCGGTAGCGGCGCTATGATACCTTCCGACCAAGGAAGGCCTCATGGCAACGGTACTGATCACAGGCGCGAACAAGGGAATCGGTCTCGAGCTCAGCCGGCAGCTCGCTGGGCGGGGAGACACTGTGTTGGCGCTCTGCCGCAAGACGAGCGGCGAGCTCAACGCGCTCGGCGTTCAGGTCTTCGAGGGGGTCGATGTAACCGACCAGGCGGCGCTCGAGGCAGTGTCGCGGGACCTCGGCGATACCCAGGTGGACGTTCTGATCAACAACGCCGGCATCTTCGAAAACGAGACGTTCGACGACCTCGATTTGGATCAGATCCGCCGGCAATTCGAGGTCAATGCGTTGGGCCCGCTGCAGGTGACGTCCGCATTGCAGCACCACCTCGGCAAGGGCTCCAAGATCATCATCATGACCAGCAGGATGGGCTCTATCGATGACAACGGTTCGGGCAGTTTCTACGGCTATCGAATGTCGAAAGCGGCGTTGAACATGGCCGGGGTGAACCTGGCGCACGACTTTCGCAGCAAGGGCATCGCGGTCGCGATCCTGCACCCGGGCATGGTCGCCACCGAGATGACCGGACGAAACGGCATTCCGGTGTCGGAGTCGGCCCAAGGCTTGATCGCACGCATCGACGAGCTTCAGCTCGCGGACTCGGGCGGCTTCTGGCACGCAAACGGCGAACGGCTGCCCTGGTAGCCCCTCACTAGATCCGTCAAGCTGCTCGGGTTGTGCGTGTCGACTGGCAGAATCTACCGACCGAAGAGCTCCTCGACGTTCGCTTGAGCGAGCTCGACCTCAGCGTGGAAGGCACGTGGCTCGAGGACTGCGTCGCGAGGCTCCGCGAAGAGCTCGATGCATCCGGCCTTCGACGCTTCCGCGTTCACTCGTGGTTGAGTGACGAGTGGTGCTCTCCCGACGGCATCCCTGGGGTCGGTATCCCTTTCTATTTGGCCCATCCGCGGCTCATTCGTCTCGAGCGACAAATGATGTTCGAGGTCGAGGGAGGTACCCGGGTCGAGTGCATGCGATTGCTGCGTCATGAAGCGGGTCACGCCTTGCAGCACGCCTACAACCTGCAGCGGCGCAAGCTCTGGCAGCGCGCGTTCGGACA
>PVMK01124002.1_pt1 | contig 17858 bp, 18 predicted proteins | sample 1853481 | NCBI WGS metagenome assembly PVMK01 (sample SAMN08533507, study PRJNA380276) | Marine sediment metagenome, whole genome shotgun sequencing project. | reverse complement strand
CGCTTCCAGCCCTTGCCTGCAGGAATCAGAAACTCGACCCCCGGAGTTGCGGCCAGGGACTGGAAGCGAAGATCGAGGTCGATGGCTTCGTCGACGGTGAATCTGTAGACCCCGGCGAAGACCGTCATCTTCAGACGCAGCCCCCATGGGCGATCTTCCATCGGTATGAGGGGGACGTAGATCGGAATTCGAAGGTCGTAGACCTTGGTCTCCGGCGCTGCAGAGTCTCCCGACCCCAGGGCGAAGGCGACTGGATGGTAGGCGGGAGTTGACGAGCCACCGCCCCCGTCCTGGCATTAATGTGGCCGACCGGCAGGAGCGTCACCACGAGCGCCGCTGCGACGCCGATCCACAGCCGTCGTCTTTTGGGGTTCACTCGGCGATAGTACCTGAAACTGGAATTAAAAAAACCCGACCCGGCACCAAGGCCGGGTCGTGTTGTGGCTCAGATTCGGCCGCTGTCAGCGCTCCGTCGATTTAAAGTCGACTCGACGATTCCTGGCTCGGCCCTCGGCCGTGTTGTTGGGCGCAATCGGTTCATTCGGACCGAATGCTTTGGTGGTCAACCTTCCGCCGGCCACGCCGTTCGAGACCAGGTAGGCCTTGACCGCGTCGGCCCTCATCAGCGAGAGCTGCATATTCCACGCCATCGCCCCGGTGTTGTCGGTGTTGCCCTGAATTTCGACCATGTACTGGGGGTTCTTCTTGAGGAAGTTGGCGACCTTGAGCAGCACCTCAGCGGCTTCGGGTCTGACCGTGGCCTTGTTGAGGGCGAAGAGCACTTTGCCTCTAACCATCCACTCATCGCCCACGATCTCGATGCCCTTGATCGGACAACCGATCGTGTCGACGGGAACTCCCCTGGGGGTACCGGGGCACTTGTCGAGGTAGTCGGGCACGCCGTCGCCGTCGGAGTCAAGAGGACAGCCTACAGCATCGACCTTGACGTTCTTGGGAGTGTCGGGGCACTTGTCGAGGTGGTTGGGCACCCCGTCGCCATCGTCATCCGGCCACAGGAATGCATCGATGACGAAACCTGTCATTGCTGCTGACGAGGTCAGCTCACTTGCCTGCTTGACGTAGCCGCCACCGGCCGCGGCGACCTGGTCGAGGAGGGCTCGTCCCTTTTTCTTGTCGCCGATCTGAATCACGTAAATCGTGAGGTTGTCCCCGAACGTCGATTTCAACGCCTCGGCCGCGGCCACTTCCTTCTTGCCCATGTCGAGGCCGTCGCTGACGATCACCACGGCGGACGGCACGCCATGGTTGCCCATGTCGGCGCCCGTAGCGTCAAGCGCAAGGTCGAGGGGGCTGGAGCCGTTAGCACATTGGTAGCGGGCAACCCCGTCACCGAAGGTCGACCCGATGTAATTGCCGAACTCGATGATGGACACGGTCTTGCCCTTGCTCTTGCACAATCCGCGGCCAAAGGTCCGAAGGCCGGCTTCGTACTGCAAGGAGGGAATGGTCTGGTTGAGGCTGGCCATCAGATTCTCCGAGATCCCCAGCTTCCGTTGTCCATGCGACCGGTCTGCCATCGAAAGGGAACCGTCGGCGATGATCACGAACTGGTCCACCTTCCGGACGTACTTGCCGGTGTCGATGGATCCGGGCTCGAAGGTCAAGGTTTGTTTGGACGAGGCACAAGCTTGTGCCAGCACCGCCGCGGCGAAGATCACAACGCAATACGAAATGGTTCTTTTCATGACTCCCCCTCTTGGTTCATTTTCTGCCTGATTTGCAGCCAGCCGAAAATTCTCGAAATCGGATCCGGCACGCCGACTCCACATCCTTCACCTCAGGCTGATTCCGAGTACTCTGTCACAGCCGCTATCGGTGCGCAACATATTTCGTCTCTGTCGTATTTCTTTCACATGAGGATTGCGGCTGCCCGAGACATTGGATAATGTGGTCGCTGCGTTGATCACGGGGAATATGCGGTGCACAGCGGCGGAGGTGCGATATGGGGCTGAAATCTTGTGGAGCGATTCTGATCGTCCTGGCCGTGGCCGGCGTTGTGCTTGCCGATACCGCCGACGACGCGGGGCTGAGAATCCTCACCTACCCGATTGGGCTCGTGACGGGCGAGCACACGATTGAGGTCGCGCTCGGCGCTGACGACGAACCTGCCGAGCTCTACCTCGATGGAGAGCAGGCGTGCAGGGTGACGGCCTCGGATCCGCGGTGTCTTGTCGACCTCGGCGATGCTCCCCATGTCCATCTTCTCGAGCTCATCCGCATTGATGCGAGCGGGAGCGTGGCAGCGAGGGCGGTCCGCTGGGTCAACCGGCCCGGCCAGGAGGCGGAGCTCGGAGTTCAACTCGCTCCGCGCAGTCCCCAGGGGATCTGCGGCGGCAAGGCACCGTGGTCTCACCCCCTCAAAAAGAACCCGGTGCTGACCGAGGTCCGACAGGATGGGAGGATCCTCCGTATCCACGATGACGGACGGTCGTTCCGTTTCCCGTGTCCGGACCCTGACGAACCCCATGTTCTCACTGCCTCGGCCATCTTCTCGGATGGTCGCCGGGCCGAAGCGGTGGCCGTCTCCGGGGGATTTGGCGGGACCACCGAGACCGGGTTGACGGCGGTGGCCCTGGTTGGCGAAGGTCAAAGCAAGGATCCTGTGCGGCCGTGGCGTCCAAGCTCGGCGATCAGATTACCCAGACCGAAGACAGCGGGTTCGAGGTGGTCTTCGTCCTCGACCCGACGGCCGGCTACAGAACCCTGGCGGCCAGCGGCTGGTCGAAAGGAATGATGCCGACGACTTCGAGCACCACAAAAACCTTCGACACTGTTGTCCAGCAGGGGTCGAAGGGATCGGACGCACGAGCGAAAAACTCGTGGAAAAAGGCAGAGAGCGCCTTTATCGATGCCGACAAGCTGTGGTTCGTGTTGCCCGACGACAGCCTTCAGAGAGCCAACGGATTCGGCCAGGGCAGGATGAATTGGCTGCCGATGCTCTTCAACTTCGGTTCGGTCAAGCTGCCGGGGAAACCTCGGATTGCCGATGCGGTGGCGGCCTCCGGTCTGGTGGCGGCGGCAGGTCCGCGACAACGAGCGGTCGTGGTGATTCTCGGCAACAAAGCTGATCGCGACAGCAGCGGCTTCACTGCCGAGGAGGCGCGGACCTACCTCGCGGAGGTCGGTGTGCCGCTGTATGTGCTGCGCAACGGCAAGCTCCGCGATGACGGCTGGCCGGCGGGAGTGCCGGTCCACAACATGGAGGCCATGGCGGCCGCCCTCGAGACGGTGAAGGCCGATCTCGAGGCACAGTGCATTGCGTGGTTCCCGGGTCAGATGCATCCGAACGAGATTGCATCCGCGCTTCCGGCCGGCATCGACATCGCCGGTCGCCGGGGCGAGGCGCCGGAAGATATCGAGATCGTGTGGCGGCAGGCCGAGGCCGCAGCGACCACAACCGCGGCAGCCACAACCGCGGCGATTGCAGGCGAGATACCGGCAGGCCAGGCACGCGTCGAGGTGACGGCGGTGACCGTTCTCTTTGCCGCGCGGGATGACTCCGGGCAGCCGATCACCGATCTCATGGCCGACGAAATCGACGTTGCCGAGGATGGGGTGCGGGTGTCCGTGCTTGGCCTCGCGCGCCTGCCGCAAGCGGGAGTCGCGACGGTCGGGGAGGCGAGCGCCGCGGCGGGATCGCCCCCAACCGCCGGAGACCTGCCGGTGGCCGTGTACATCGATCGGGATCTTGCAAGCTCGGCCGAGCTATCACAAGCCCTCAATGCGCTGGCGGAGCGCGCAGGGTGGCTGGCCTCGCTGGGCCCGGTCGACGTGGTCATTGCCGACCAGGACGTGAGGACTGTGCTCGAGGGTGCCACCGATGCCGCGGCTGTCGAGAGCACACTTCTCGACATCGCTGCCAAACCCTCAGGCCAGCACGCCATCGAAGCCATCCGAGTGCGGTTCGTGCGCGACATCCGGAAGTACCCGGATCGTCTGGTCAGGGATGACCCGAATGCCGATGACCCCGGGACCGGGCTGATGGCGAGGCTGCAATCCGGCGAGGAGCCGCAAGAGCTCGAACGATCCAAGGTCCTGACCGCGGCGCGTGGTGCAATCTTCGAGGAGGACGGGGTCCTGCGGCACTCGATGACGCGAGTCAGCGATTGGGCGTTGGCATTATCGGAGGGCGGCCCCCGTCTGCTGCTCGTGGTCGGCGCCGGCTTCGACATGGATCCGGTGGATTTCTACCTCCCGTTTGTCGAGAGAATGGAGACCCAAAGCTCCGGCGCCGCCCGCGAGGAGTTCAACCGCTACCGGCAGACCGATCGGGTGGATCAGGTCGGACGGGATCTGGCCGCCGCCGGGTGGCTCGTCGTCCCGGTGGCGACGCGGACGACTGGAACGGCGTCAGGGTCGGCCGATACCGGCGGCGGCGATCGCTTTCAACAGTTTTTGAGCGCGCAGCCGGATGCCGCTCGCACCAGCCGTGCGAACTTTCTCCTCCTCGATCCCATCGGTTCGCAGCGGCATCTGGCGGCGCCAAGCGGCGGCGAAGTGGCGATGGGCGCCGACGGCCTCGACCGGCTGATCTCCTCGAGCGCCGGCTGGTACCGGCTGAGTTATCAGATCGACCGTCCGCCGGACGGCGCCGACCATCAGCTCGCGATCACCAGCGATCGGTCGGGAGTGAACATCCGGTCAACTTCGGTGATCGCCTCGGAGACCCTCGAGGGAGCGGCGGCGGCGCGGGTGCGGCGTCTGCTCCGCGGTTCCACCGAAAATTCTGATCTCCTGGTGGAGATCGCCGTCACCGAACCGCGTCCGACCGAGGGCAAGAAAATGACGGCTGAGGCCACCGTGACCATGCACCTTGACGCCATCTCAGCCCTCCTCGTCGAGGGTGGCCGGAGAAATCTGCGGCTCTCGGTCGGAGTGTTGACCGGTGACAACGACGTTTTCATTCTTCACCGGACCGAGACCGTTGACGGAGTGGTGGATGTGTGGGGTTACGAGGTTCCGTTGCAGTGGCCAAGGGGCCCTGCAACCCTCGCCGTTGTAATCGAGGACCTCGGATCCGGCGCCTGGGGAGGAGCCGTTCGGGCGTTGCGCTAACCCGCATTCCTCACTAGCGTTCTACTGCGGCCGGCATTGCACCTGTATCCTCGGGCCATGGATGATTCCCCGTACCAACCAGTACCGCTGTCCTTCGACCGCTTGCCGGAGGACGAAATGGCCGCCCGCGGCCGCGCCCTCGTCGAAAGCCTCGGACGGCGCCGCTCGGTGCGTGACTTCGCACCCGACCCGGTGCCGCGCGAGCTCATCGAGATCGCCATCGCCGCCGCCAACACCGCGCCGTCCGGCGCCAACCGCCAACCGTGGCACTTCGTGGCGGTGTCGGACCCGGCCGTCAAGGCCGAGATCCGCCGCGGCGCCGAGGCCGAGGAGCGGGAGTTCTACGAGGGCGGGCGGGCCTCAGAGGCCTGGCTGGCCTCGCTCGCGCCGCTTGGAACCGAGTGGCAGAAACCCTTCCTCGAGACCGCCCCATGGCTGGTCGTGGTCTTTAAGCAGCTCTACCTGCTCGACGCCGACGGCGGCAAGGGCGCCAACTACTACGTCAGCGAGAGTGTCGGCATCGCCTGCGGGCTCTTCATCTCCGCCGTCCATGAGATGGGTCTCGCGACCCTCACCCACACCCCGCAACCGATGCGATTCCTGAGTCGCATCCTCGAGCGCCCCGAGAGCGAGCGTCCCTACATCCTCTTCCCGGTCGGCTACCCGGCGCCCGGATGCCAGGTGCCGGCGATTTCAAAGAAGACAGTTGAGGCCGTCAGCACGTGGCTAGTGTGACCCGCCACAATTGGTGTGTAGTATCGAGGGCGCCGAGGCGCCTTCCTGCCTGTACTTCGCGACCGACACATACCCCATGTATGTTGAGGAAGCGAAGTACGGGCAGGATGGATGCATCGGTGACCGAATACCACTCCAATTGTGGTGGGTCACACTCAAGGCTGAGTAAAACAGGTGTGGTGTGACGCTCAGTCCTTGTCGGAAAAATTGCCGACGAACGCCGAGATGACGCTGACTACCAGGGCGCCGAGCACCGCCCACCAGTAGCTCGAGACTCCGAAGCCGGACACCATCTTTGTCACCAGAAAGAAGGTGAAACCGTTGACCAGCAGATAAAAGAGACCGAGGGTGAGAATGGTGATGGGCAGAGTGAGGATGGTCAGGATCGGACGGACGAGGGCGTTCATCAACCCCAGTACGACAGCGGCGATGGCGAGGGCCTGGGTCGAGTCAATTTGGACACCGGGAAGGATGTAGGCGGTCACCCACAGGGCGAGGGCGATGACCAGCCAGTGGATCAGAAAACGCTTCATTCGGACCTCCGTGAATTCTCGTGTTGGCTCAGCTCGCTCATTCTACACGGCCCCCGGCTCCACCCTGCGAATGCTCGGGATTTCATCGAAGCCGCGGTCATAGCTGCACAAGGCGCCAAGGTCGTGGACCGTAACCACTGCCGTGTGGAGAGCATCGCGCGTGCTGATTCCGTCATGTTCATCGAGTAGGGCTCTGGCGTGGTCGAGGATCTCTGTCGTGATGGGCACGACCATGCCGAATATTCGACGAGCGTCGTCATAAACCTTACTGCCGTCCGTCCAGCGGTTGATTGCACGGTATCGGTGGAGCACCTCTTGTAGGACCTCAGCGTCGAGCGTGGCATCGACCGATCCATCGGCTACCTTCTCGAGCAATCGCACGCTCGGCACCTTGTTTGGATGCTCCGCACCCGCTGCGTACATGAGGATATTGGCGTCCACCAGAATCACGGCATCAGCTCCTCGGGCCCGGGCACCGACTCGCGGGCCATCTCCTCGGGCGTGCCGATCGGGAGGCTTAGCGACGCCAGCTCCCGTACCGCCGCCAGCCGTTCCTCGCGAGAGGCAAGACCGTACTCCCGCTCGCACGCCTTGCGGACGAGGTCGCCAAGACTCATCCTGCGCAGCGCCGCCAGACGGGCCAGACGCCGGTGAAGATCCGGCGGGAAGAGGATCGTGGTTTTCTTTGAAAGCTCCATATACGCCTCCATATATGGAATATAGATCGAAATAGGAGTTTTGTCAACGCACCAGGTGATCCTAGCGCGTAAAGATCAAGGCTGCCGGTCCGTCGTTGGTATCGCAGCCGAGAACCAACCGACCGCCCAGGAAGCTGTAGCTCGAGGCGCCGGCGAGGATGTTGAGGAAGCGCCGCTCGAGATCCATCGCGGGCTCCGGGCAGGCCATCCGGGTGGCGCCCATGCCCGAAAAGACGAGTTCTCCCGGCACGTTGCCGGTCACCGCGGCGAAGTAGCGGTTGCAACCGCCCGTGCCGGTCACCTTGTCGTCGTGAAACAAGATCGTGATCTCGGCGGCGTTCGAAACCGGCTCGTCCCATCCGAGTTCGGCCAGCACCCATTCGGGTCCGGCGAGGGTCTCAAGCGACAGGTTACCGGTGATCGTCACCTCGTCCTCGAGGAAACCGTCCTTACCCAGGGTCCAGCGGCGGGTGGCGAGCTGTGAGGGACAGCACATGGCATCCCCGGGACCCGTCTGCACCACGTCGAGCTCGATGCGGTCTTCGCGGATACCGCCGCTGCGCACCTGCACCCGATCGCCCGCCAGGGCCGTTCCGAGATTCACGATGTCGCGGTGGCGGCGCCCCATGACCGCCAGATAGAGGCGGGTGCCCGAGCCGCCCGAGCTTTCCCACAGTAGTACCGTTGTTTCTTCATGCCCGTCTCCATCGAGGTCCCCGATCAGGGCAAAGTGGTCGACAAGACCGGCGCTCGGTCTCGAAGCACCGCCGTCGACGAACGGCTCGCCCTGCCATCGACCTTTGACGAGGGTGACGGCCTCGTCGAAAATGCCTTCGTAGGTGGCCGAGGCGAGCTCCTCCAGAGAGGGGGCCGCGGGCTCTCCCGCAACGTCGCCCTGATTGCATGCCGGTGTCACGGCGATGGCCGCGAGGATCACGATGGAGGCGATAGATAGTCTGGTCATTTTCCGCCTCCAGCGGTTCCGGCTGAAGCCGTCGTTGCACCCTCTACGGCCTCGATCTCTCTTTCGACCTTTGCCAGCTCGTGCTCGAGGGCCTCGGAATCCGCCTCGCTGAATCCAAAGAGATTGCCCTGCTCGAAGTAGCGCAGGGCAAATTGGATTTCCGCCCGGGCCCGGTAGAAGTCACCGACGGCGATATGCTCGCGAATACCCTGCCAGATCGCATCTTGGACCACCCCCCGGCCCGAGACTCTGGCGACAGGATGGTAATGCCGGTGATGGCGAGCCCGATCGCCACCCGCTCCTGCTCGGCCATCTCATACTCCGCCTCGAGCTCGGCCAATCGGTTGTCTATGATCTGAAGCTCGGGCCCGGCCTCGGTGCGGCCGCGGCGCTCGACCAGCTCGTCGATCTCTGGTTTGATCTCCTCCAGCCGGTTTTCAATGTCGTCGATCACGGCATAACCCCTGGCTACCCGCGCATCTCCACCGAGGCCTGGAAGACGGTGGCGAAAACTCCGATGATCAGAACGACCGTCAATGTCGCCAGGACGGTGGCCAGTTTTGGCCGCCGGCGCGCCAAGTTGGCGAGCTTCTCCATCCGTGTGGGTTCGATCGCCGAGACCGGTAGATACTCGCGGTAGCGACGCACATCTTCGGCAAGCTCCCGGGCCGACTTGTAGCGGCGGAACGGATCCTTGTCGAGCGCCTTCATCGTGATCGCCGAGATCGTGCGGTCGAGCCGCGGATTGCGCGACCGATCGGCTCGTGGTACATGACGCCCTTCATGGACTCCACGGCAGTCGTGCCCCGGACTGGATTCACCCCGGTCAATATCTCGTACAGCATCACCCCGAGCGAAAAGACATCGGTTTGACGGTCGGAGGTGGCGCCGTGTCCGGACGCCTGCTCGGGCGACATGTAGGCCGGTGTGCCCATCACCGCTCCGAGCCGTGTGCGCTGGGGGTCGGACTGATCGCCGTCCTCATCCTCGACCAACCGTTTCGCGAGGCCCCAATCCATGACGTAGACGACTCCGAGGTCGTCGACCATGATGTTTGCCGGTTTGAGATCGCGGTGGATCACCCCCTGGTCATGGGCGGCGGCCACCGCCTGGCAGGCGCGGATAAAGATCTCGATGAAGTGCGCCCGATTCCCACGATCACGCAGATCGTCCTCACTGCGCTCCTCGAGGAGCTCGAACAGAGTCTGGCCGTGAACTTTTTTCATGGCGTAAAAGGGGTCGCCGTCGGGAAGCTGTCCGGCTCCAAAGACCGGGGTCGTCCCGGGATGGTCGAGGCCCGCGAGGATTTCCGCCTCGGCGAAAAAGCGCTGGCGGATCTCCTTCTGAACCGCATACTCCGTGCGCAATCGCTTGACCGCGACGGGACGCTGAAGCTCGATGTCGGTGGCCTGATACACGACCGCCATGCCCCCTTCGCCAAGGGTCTCGCCGATCAGATAACGATTGCCGGAGGCGGAGTCGATCCGTTCGTGGGGCTCGATGGAGTCGCTCGAGCCCTGGTCTCCGGGGGATCCGTCATCGTGCAGCCGGGTCTCGTCGGTGCTCGCATCCTCTGGCGCCATATTGTTGTCACGTTCGTTATCGTCTGGCGTCATCCGAACTCTCCCGTCCTCCCTAACTCATTCAACCGCCGCCGCATCAGCCGGCCACGGTGTCGGTTTGTCATTGTAGCAACGGGTCGACGATCATCCCAACCGTGAAGGCGGCGATGCTTACACAGCGGGCCTCACTACGCGACGTGGTGAGATTCTGGGCTATATTCGGCGGGATGTCTGATGCGAAAGCTCCGGTTCCGAACCAGGAAGAAAGCCACTCAGGTTTCTTTGTGGAGGTGTGGCGTTCGGTCTTCCCGCGCCCCATCGTGCCCCACACCGAGCGTGAGCGACGGAAGACGATCCTCGACTTCTTCGTATTGCATCTGCGCCCGGTACGGGTGCGGCGGAGCACGCTGAAATACACCCACACCTTCGGCCTCGGAGGCTCGTCTCTGATTCTCATCGGTCTGATGTTTGCCACCGGGTTGCTGCTGATTCTGGTCTACGAGCCCACCCCGGATCTAGCGTATGAGAGCGTGGCCGGGCTCGAAAGCTCGTATCTCTTTGGTGGTCTGGTGCGAAACATCCACCATTGGAGCGCCAACATCCTGGTTGCGGTGGTCCTCGCCCACCTCCTGCGGGTCTTCTTCACCGGTGGTTGGCACGGCGCGCGCCGCTTCAACTGGGTGATCGGCTTGGCGCTGCTGGCCTTTGTTCTCGCGGCCAACTTCACCGGCTACCTGCTGCCGTGGGACCAGCTCGCGTACTGGGCGGTGACCATCTGCACGAGCATGCTCGGCTACGTCCCCTTCATCGGTGGGTGGTTGCAGGGGGTGGCGCGTGGCGGTCCCGAGATCGGCCGCGCGACGCTGGTGATCTTCTACGCCTTCCACACCACTCTGATCCCGGTCGCGCTCGTTCTCCTGATGGGCTTCCACTTCTGGAGGGTTCGCAAGGTGGGCGGGGTGGTGGATCCGCGACCGTCTGAGGAGATCGTTGACGAGGAGCCCGAGTGGGTTTCGACCCTCCCCGATCTGCTAATGCGCGAGCTCGCAGCGGGACTCGCCCTGATCGCCTTCGTCCTCGTGCTGGCCGTCTTTTTCGATGCCCCTTTGGGGGCGGCGGCAAACCCGGGGATGAGCCCCAACCCGGTCAAGGCGCCGTGGTACTTCGTCGGCTTCCAGGAGCTCCAGCTCCACTTCCACCCGCTCTTCGCGGTGGTGGTGATCCCGATGCTTGCGGCCCTCGCCCTGCTGTTGATTCCCTATCTGCGCTACGAATCCGAGCCGTCGGGTCCGTGGTTTCTGTCCGACATCGGGAGGCGAACCGGGGCGATGGCGGCCATGGCGGCGCTCGTCCTCACGCCGGTGTTGATCGTCTTCGACGAGCTCGTCCTGCAACCCGGTGCCGGTCTGCCGTCGGTGGTTGGAAGGGGACTGGCGCCGCTCGCGATTCTCGCCGCCGCCGCATTCGGATTTTGGCTGCTGTTGGTGCGGCGATTCGGTGCCTCGAAGGCCGAAATCGTGCAGGCTTTTTTCATTCTGTTCTTTGTCACGCTGGCGGTGCTGACCATCACCGGCGTCTGGTTCCGAGGCCCCGGGATGGCCCTCGTCTGGCCGTGGGGAGCTGGCGGATGACAAGGAGAAGAGGGGAAGAGGGGCCTGACTCGTCGCGGAGGAGTTTCCTGAGCCGGCTGTGGCTGCTGCTTGGTGGAGTGGCTTTGGTGGAGGCGGTGTGGATCGTGACCGACTTCCTCGCTCCCGGCCGCCGCCGTGCGACCGGTGGCGACGACACCGCGGTGATCGTCGCGGGTCCGGTCGAGCGCTTCGAGCCGGGATCGGTGACCGCCTTTCCGGCCGGCAGGTTCTATCTCGCACGGTTGGATGATGGCGGCTTCCTCGCCCTCAACCGCGAGTGCACCCACCTCGGGTGCACCGTGCCGTGGGTCGGCGAGGAGGGCCGCTTCGTCTGCCCGTGCCACGCCTCGTCCTTCGACATCCGGGGCCAGGTCCTGAGCCCGCCGGCGCCGCGGCCGCTCGATCTCTTTGCGGTTCGGATCGAAAACAACATCGTCAAGGTGGATATCAGCAGGCCCATTCGGCGACAGTCATTCTCAGACAATCAGGTGGTGTGGTCGTGACCGCGGACCCGCTCGAACGGTGGAAGCGGATTGGGCTCGCCGCCACCGCGGTCATTGCCCTCATTCCGCCGGCCTGGGTGCTGCGGCAGCGGCAGGCGCCGACGCCGGCGCCGGTTGAGGCAGCGACCTTCGTCGGCCGCGAGATCTGCCGCCCGTGTCACGAAGCGGCGGACGAGAGCTGGCTGGGCTCGGATCATGACAGGGCGATGGCGCCGGCCGACGAGACAACCGTGCTCGGCGATTTCAACGATGTAGTCTATACCTCGCACGGCATCACCTCGCGTTTCTTCCGCAACGGCCGCCGCTACATGGTCAATACCGAGGGCCCTGACGGCGAAAATGCCGACTTCGAGATCACTCACACCTTTGGCGTCGAGCCGCTCCAGCAGTACCTGGTGCCGTTTCCGGGCGGCCGCCTGCAGTGCCTCAACCTCGCCTGGGATTCCGACCGGGGAGAGTGGTTCGACCTCAACCCCGAACAGGTGATTCCGGCCGACGACTGGCTCCACTGGACCCGTGGCGCTCAGACCTGGAACGGGATGTGCGCCGAGTGCCACTCAACCAACCTCAAGAAGGGCTTCGACCCGGAGACCAGGACCTACGACACCACCTGGTCCGAGATCGACGTCAGCTGCGAGGCCTGCCATGGTCCCGCCTCGGAGCACGTGAAGTGGGCCGAGATCCAGCCGATGGCGCGGCCGGAAGTCGAGAACTACGCCCTGGTGATGGACACCTCCGACATGAGCTCGATTGAGCTGGTCGAGCTCTGCGCCCCCTGCCACTCGCGGCGCTCCGAGCTCGGCGACTGGGACCACACCCGCTTCGCCCTTCTCGACAGCCAGATCCCTTCGCTGCTGACGGAGGGGCTGTACTACGCCGACGGCCAGATCCTCGAGGAGGATTACGTGTGGGGATCCTTCACCCAGTCGAAAATGTACCACAACGATGTGCGTTGCTCGGACTGCCACGATGTCCACAGCCTAAAGCTCAAGCTCGAGGGCAACGCGCTCTGCGCCCAGTGCCACCGGGTTGATGTCTACGACACCCCGGACCACCACTTCCACAAGAAGATCTATGAGGGCAAGGCGTCAGACGGCGCCCTGTGCGTCAAGTGCCACATGCCGGAGCAGACCTACATGGTGATCGACGAGCGCGCCGACCACTCGATCCGCATCCCGCGTCCGGACCTCAGCCAGACCATCGGCACCCCCAACGCCTGTTCCCAGGGAGGGTGCCACGACGACAAGCCGTTGCAATGGTCGGTCGATGCCTTCACCAAGTGGTACGGCGTGGCCAAAAAACCGCACTTCGGCACCACTCTCGCCGCCGGCCGCGAGGGTCAGCCGGAAGCCCTCGCCGAACTGGTGCGGATGGCCGGTGACGAGCTCTACCCGGCGATCGTCCGCGCCACCGCCCTGACCCTGCTCATCGCCTACCCCGGCGCCGACAGCGCCGGCGCCTTCGCCCGCGCCCTCATCGACGAGGAGGCGTTGGTGCGCTACACGGCGGTCAACAACGTCCAAACACCGACCCCGGTGGAGCTCGTCGAGCTCGTCGCGCCCCTCCTCCTCGATCCCATGAAGGCGGTGCGGATGCAGGCCGCGGTGCGCATCGCGGATGCGCCCGCGGAGCTCCTCAAACCCTACCAGCGGGAGGCCCTCGCCAAGGCCCTTGACGAGTACACCGAGGCGATGGCGTACTCGCTTGATTTCTCCTTTGCGGGCCACAACCTCGGCAACCTCTACGCGCGTCTCGGCGACCCGGCAAAGGCCGAGCGGTACTACCGCGAGGCTATCGCTATTGACGAGCTCTTCTTCCCGGCCAAGGTGAACCTGGCCGTCCTGCTCAGCTCGCAGGGCCGCAACGACGAGGCCGAGGTCCTGCTGCGCGAGGTCCTCGAAGCCTACCCGGAGCAGCACGAGGTCGAGTACTCGATGGGTCTGCTGGTGGCCGAGATGGGCCGCTACCCCGAGGCCGAGTACTGGCTGGCGCGAGCGGCCGCGGGCATGCCGGACCATCCCGGGGCCCAGCGCAACCTGAGCGCGATCAGGGAGTACCTGGCACAAACGGGAATTCGGAATTCGGAATTCGGAGTGAGGAATTAGGAATTTCGGATTTCGGATTTCGGATTTTCGGCAGCGGGTTGCGTGTTATAGTGACCGCCTGATTTTTTTGGAAATACGTGAGTGAATTTTTGAGTTGAGATGCTTTGAAGGGAGCAGAGAAATGAAGAAGGCGCTTGGAATAATATTTGTTTTGGCCCTGGCCGCGACCCCGGCCATGGCGCAGAAGGTCACCATCGACTATGCCCACGATTTCGATTTCTCGGCCGTCAAGACGTTTCAGTACGTTGAAACCAAGGACAGCGACATCAAGAACGAGCTCATGGCTGATCGCATCACGACCATGTTCAAGAAGGAACTGGCCGAGGGCGGGCTCAAAGAGGTCACCGAGAACCCTGATATCTATGTGACCTATCACTCAACCTCGAAGGAGAACACCTCCTACAACACCACCTCCATGGGCTATGGCGGCTACGGCGGCTACGGCGGCGGCTGGGGCGGCTATGGCCGCTATGGCGGCATGGGGGGCATGGGCAGCTCCACCACCTATGCGACGACCTATACCGAAGGCACGCTGATCTTCGACGCCTATGAGCCCGGTGACAAGACGCTGGTGTGGCGCGGCACCGGTACGGTGACCGTCAAGGCCAAGCCCGAGAAGCAGATCAAGCAGGTGGACAATATCTTGTCAAAGCTCGGCTCCAAGTGGGACAAGATCCTCGCCGGCCAGGGCAAGTAGGCCTCCCGCCTGATTGATCCTGAGAACTTGGTTGGGGTCTTGAAGGAAACGAAAATTCTAGAAACCACATATGAGTCTGTCAGAAAGAAAAAGGAGCAGAGAAATGAAGAAAGCGCTTGGATTGGTATTTGTATTGGCTCTGGCCGCGACCCCGGCCATGGCGCAGAAGGTCACCATCGACTACGCCCACGACTATGATTTCGAGGCGATCAAGACCTTCCAGTACGTCCCGACGGACAAAAGCGATGTCAAAGGCAACGATTTGATGGATCAGCGCATCGAGGACATGATCAAGAAGGAATTGCGTGAGGGCGGCGCCACCGAGGTCCAAGAAAACGCCGACATCTATGTCACGTATCACTTCACCTCCAAGGAGAACACCTCCTACAACACCACCTCCATGGGCTACGGCGGCTACGGCGGCTACTACGGCGGCTGGGGCGGCTGGGGTGGAGGCGGCATGGGCAGCTCCACCACCTATGCGACGACCTACACCGAGGGCACCTTGATCATCGACCTCTATGACCCCGACACCAAGAAGCTCGTGTGGCGCGGCACCGGCACGGTGACGGTCAAGTCCAAGCCCGAGAAGCAGATCAAGCAGATCGAGAACATCCTGACCAAGATCGGCAACAAGTGGGACAAGATCGTCCACGGCCAGGGCAAGTAAATCCGCTTGCTGAACCGGCCACCGGCCGGATCACCCAATAAACAACGCCCGGTCGCCGACAGCGACCGGGCGTTTTTTCGTGAGTATGGGTCAGCTCAGGATCCGAAACGGATGCGGACGTAGAGGCTGATGTCGTTGATGTCGAGGTTGACGTGGCCCGAGAGATCGGCCTGATCCTCTCCGCCTGCGAGAACGTCCCAGTCGACGTTGACTGTCGAAAGATTGAGGGCAGCGCCGAAACCCCACCGCTTGTCCGTGATGTACTCAAAGGCCAACCGGCCGATGTACTGCGAGCCGGAGATGTCGCCGATGGTGACGTCGAGCCAACCGAGGCCGGCCTTCATGCGCCCGTGCTCGCCCAGCAGGCGGCGGTACTCGAAGTTGATGTAGGGCAGTGGGGCGGAGGCGTTGACCTGCTCCTCGAGCTCGATCTCGTCCACCACCAGCACCGTGGTGATGTCGAGGACCCGAAAGCCGATACCGAAACCGCCCGCCCACCGCTCCTTGATCCAGGGGTAGTAGGTGTAGTCGACAGCGAGGGTGGTGATGTCGAAGCCGAGGCTAATGTTGGCCTCGATGGGGATGACCTCGTCCCCCCAATGGATCTCAGTCAGCGCCTGCGCAGTCGAATCGCGGTCGACATCCTGCCAACGCACGCCGAGACGGTGTCTGCGACCGACCTGCCACTCGAAGGAGACGGACGGGACCACCTCGCCGCTCGACAGACCGAGATCATCTTCGAAACGGAGAGTGGTGCCCTCACCCAGGTACTCGGAGTCGAGCCGGATTTCGGTCGTCAGATCGACAGCGCTGGCCTCGAGCTTGAAGTTGAATCGGTCGAAGAGCGGATGATACACGCCCTGGGCGGCGGCGGGAACCGCAACCGAAACAACCAAAACTGCTGTGAGGATTATAATGAAGCGACGCATGGTCGACCTCCTTTGTCGGTGCCGGAACACCGGATCACGGTACCACGGTCGCTCGATACCGTAAGTATGAGGATCCCGATCCGGCTCCTCACCACGCGATCTCGTAGCTCGTGCTTCTGCCGCCCCCGGGTCGCCTCACGAGGAGGCCCTTGGCGAGGAGATCGGCGATCTCGCGCTGGGCGGTTGCGCGGCTGGTCCTCGTCATGCCGAGGTACTTGCGGGTGGTCAAACCGCCCTCGAACCCTCCCGGGCCGGCGTCAAGCATCCGATTGACGACCTTGCGTTGGCGCACGTTGAGATTGACCTCTGTATGACCCTGCCAGAATCGGGCCTTGATGAGCACCAGGTCGAGACGCTCTTCGGAATTGGTGACGGCACGCTCGAGACATCCCGCGAACCACGTCATCCAGCCGGTGAGCTCGCCGTCGCCGCGCTGCGTCTGCTCCAAGATCTCGTAATAGGCGTCCTGCTCGGTGCGGATCTGGGCCGACATGCTGTACAAGCGGAGCGGGGTTTTCTCATCCCGCGCGAGGGTCATGTCGGCGATCGCCCGGGCGAGCCGTCCGTTCCCATCCTCGATGGGGTGGATCGTCACAAACCAGAAATGTGCGAGACCGGCCCGTAGCAAGCCGTCCTCGGGGTCTGGATTCGTCGCATACCACTCGAGGAAACACGCCATCTCCCCAGGCACCCTCGCGGCCGGGGGCGCCTCGAAGTGGACGGTCTCTCGACCCACGGGCCCCGACACGACCCGCATCGGCTCGTCACATTTTCGCCAGTCCCCGACGATGATCGGTTGTATGCCCGAGTACCCGGTGGGGAAGAGCGCGGCATTCCAACCCCAGAGTCGCTCTTCGGTGAGCGGCTCGTCGAAACGGTGCGTGGCATCGAAGATCATCTCTACCAACCCGTCGACATGGCGGGCCGTGAGTGGCAGACCGGCCGTGGGCAGGCCGAGCTTGCGGGCGACCGACGATCGGACCGATTCCCGATCCAAAACCTCGCCCTCGATTGCGGCGGGCATGACCGCCTCATCCGTTAGGATCGACGCCTGGGCCTCGAGCCCCAGGTCGAACCCCAAACCCGCAGCCTTGCCGAGGATCTGTCCCTGGCGCCGTCGCGCTGCGGCGAGCGGGGTCAGCAGTCGCTCGCTGTCCCAACGCAGCCTCGAGGTCCAATCGGGGTGTTGCCAGACGTATTGGGGCATGCGGACTCCTCAAATTAGGCGTTTGTACGGAATAAACGCCTCAATATTTGAGTCGAATATAGCATATTTCCGCCTCTCACAGCACCCCCTGTGAGATGTGCGGGTTACTTCTTTTTGCCTTTCTTATTCGCTTTTCTGGTGGGGCTGTCCGACCGGCGTCCAATCTCCTCCAGCGCCTGTTTGCAGACCTTTTTCTCGGCCGTGATGCGGTCGAGCATGCCCTTGGCCAACCCCTACATCAAGCTGGGCGGTACCCTTTCGAACCCGTCGGTGCAGCTCAAGGGAGTGCAGGCCGTCGCGTCGACCAGCGTCGCGGTGGCGACTCTCGGGTTGTCGGTGTTGGCCAAGGGCATGCTCGACCGCATCACGGCCGAGAAAAAGGTCTGCAAACAGGCTCTCGAGGAGATTGGACGCCGGTCGGACAGCCCTACCAAAAAGCCGAAGAATAAGGGCAAAAAGAAATAACCCGGGGGCGGCAGAAGCACGAGCTACGAGATGGCGTGGCGAAGAGCCGGATCGGGAGCCTCATACTTACTGTTTCGAGCGAC